>Ga0256829_1000188_pt1 | contig 76027 bp, 64 predicted proteins | sample 131447metaG_FD_185979 | JGI IMG/M metagenome (GOLD analysis project Ga0256829, IMG submission 185979) | Hydrothermal vent microbial communities from Lau Basin, Pacific Ocean - 131-447 | ecosystem: Environmental > Aquatic > Marine > Hydrothermal vents | place: Pacific Ocean: Lau Basin | collected...
CGATTGCTTAGCAATATTCGACGGCTCAATAGATTTAACCCTGTCTATGACGTGGGTCAATTTGAAACGAAGATCATCCAATTGGTTCTGCTGAGAAGATAAAGCATTATTTAATGCTTCGATAGTGTGCTCTTGGAACGCTACTTTGGTTTGCAACTCTTCTATAAATTCGTTGGCTTGTGCCAAGCTTTCGGTGAGATCTTTAATCTGCTGTGCATCGCTCATGGAATGTCTTACTCGTCTTTTTGCCAGACCTCAGCGAGGCCACTACTGCTTTCAGTCACAATATTACCATCGGAGTTAAACCCAACGCCATAGACCACTGCCGTTGGTGGTGTAGAAGATTCTCGAGCAGCCACTTGCCACGATTGTTGTTGTATGCCCGTTTGGATATCCCATAAGTAAACTTTTCGCGCTGGCGAACCAGTAAGTAAATACTTACCATCTTCAGAAAATACGGCATCGGTGAACATTTTTTGACGAGAAATGTATTTCAACGAACTGACCGGCTCTCCGGTTTGCACATCCCAAATTTGAGATTTCCGTTGGCTATCAGCGGTAAACGCAAAGCGACCTAGATCGTCTAATACCACCTTGGTAACACGAGTTGGGTGGGTAAAGGTGTGAATAATTTGTCCAGTGTCGGTGCTCCATAAGTACGCGATATAGTCATTACCGCCAGTAAGCGCAAACTTACCGTTAGGAGACAAATCGATACTGTTCACTTTTTCCTGATGCCCCAAAAACTCTAGGCGTCGCTCGGTTCTCGGCTCAAAATACATCACATGACCGTTTGATCGGGCTACCAGCACACCATTACCATTGTTCGACACTGCCACGTCGCGAATACTGGCTTCGTCAATGCGCCAAAAGCCCTCGGGTTCACCTGTCTCCAGGCTCCATAGTGCAAAGGCTTCTCTATCTGCGGTGATCACATATTGGTTATCGGCAGAAATATGTATAGAGCCCACTGTGTTGTCCGAGCCACCCTGATGGCTCCAATTGAAAAGAGGCTCGGCTTCACCAATACGCCACACTTTGATGCCATTACTCACACCGGAAACAACTGCCAGAGTACCGTCAGTGGATATATCAGCCGCGTATGCACCATCGTCAACATGCCGCCATTGGGCAATTGGCGTGGTTTCTGGGTAGGTACACCCTGCCAACGAAATAATAAATACGACGAAAAGTATAAATCGAGGGAACAAATTGAGCCTAAACATAATCAAACGGGTTTCGCTTTGTGAACGCTAGGTTTACCATAGCACGTATTAGGGCGTGGTGATCTTTGCGGAGCATCTTTTGTTCGGCAAAGATCAACGCGCGCTATACATTTTATAACTATCGTGCATATTGTCTTGGATACGGCAATTTAAAGTAATGGCACACAAAATAATTAATGGAGAATTTTATGCAGAAGTCGCTCATAGCCCTGTCTACCTTTGCAGCACTGGGCTTGATGGCTTGTAAGCCAAGCACTAATGAAGAAGCATCTACGGAAGCCGCAGCAACCCCAGCGGCTGTTGAAACGGTAGAAATGACCGAATCTCAAAAGCACGCCTACGCTATGGGTGCTAGCATGGGTTTGTTCGCCAATGATCGCGCCGAACAACAAGCGCAACTAGACATGCCTCTTGACCTAGAAGCACTTAAGCAAGGCTTTAACGATGGTCTGGCAGATCAGCTTAAATTCACTCCAGCTCAAATTCAGCAAATTGCACAAGAAGCTCAGCAGGTAATGATGGTTAAGCAGCAAGAAATGGCTGCAATGGCTGCTGAGAAAAACATTGAAGCTGGTATTGCTTACTTAGAAGAGAACGGCAAGCGCGAAGGGGTTGTTACTACCGAGTCGGGACTTCAATATGAAATTCTAGAAGCGGGTGAAGGCGCAAGCCCACTGGCAACTGACACAGTAAAAGTACACTACCGTGGTACCTTGCTAGACGGTACTGAGTTTGATTCATCATACTCTCGTGGCGAGCCTATTGAATTCCCACTAAACCGAGTTATTTCTGGTTGGACTGAAGGTGTACAGTTGATGAAAGAAGGTGGCAAATTCCGCTTCCATATTCCTTCAGAGCTTGCTTATGGTGAACGTGCTACCGGTTCTATCACACCTAATTCAACACTGATTTTCGACGTTGAGCTACTAGAAGTTATCAAACCAGCTACTGAAGAAAGCGCAGAGTAATTTAGCATCACTAAAACAGAAAAAAGCCGACGTTACCGTCGGCTTTTTGTTAAAGATCACGTCCGTGACTACCTTATTCCTCAGGTGCTAATTGCGTCATTTCGCGGCGCACCAACCCGGCTAGTAAGTAGGGTTTTTCGCTAATAAAGGTATTCCGAATCCTCACTATAACTATAGCTAAAACTTTCGTTTTCGCTTGCTTAAAAAACGCTTTTCTTAAACGGATTTTATCTAATAGCAACCCAGTTATAACAAGAAGTTTTAACGCTGTGGTGCTCTTCTCCGCTCTGGGTGCACTTTAAAAACAGCATAGTGATTCAATAGTGCATGGCCGATCTTGTAACAGGTAACGCCTACAACCAAGTAACCTGCTGTTTTTAAACTATCTATTCATACGACGATATCTAACAAACCGTACAACACTAAAATTGCCCCGCTAATAAACAACAAAAAACCAATAATAGTGCCGCCTGCCGTTAACGAATTTTCGTTCCTATCCGGTGTTTCGTTATCGTGCATTCAGCTCTCCGAAGAAGCGAGACACAAATCACCGTCTCGCGATACTAAAGGTAAGATTGATACTGCGATATGAGCCAAATAGCTCATTATCAATGTAGCGCGCAATTACCCCACTGTCATGCACAATTTATAAGCTGTTTATTGGTTTTTAGAATATCCAACCCCATTAACTAAATCATAGGTAATCAACCATTATCAATATTTTGAAAACCCCATTAATTACACGCAAAGGCTATTTGAAGTTAAAACAAGAACTTGACTACCTTTGGCGGGAAGAGCGTCCCGAAATTACCAAAAAAGTTACTTGGGCAGCCAGTTTAGGCGACCGCAGTGAAAACGCCGATTATCAATACAATAAGAAAAAACTCAGAGAAATAGACAGGCGGGTTAGGTATTTAAGCAAATGTCTAGAGCGACTCAAAATAGTGGATTACAACCCTCAACAAGAAGGAAAAGTATTCTTTGGCGCTTGGGTTGAAATTGAAAACCACGAAGGCAAGGTACTGACATTACGCCTAGTGGGATACGACGAAATTTTTGACCAGAAGAATGTTATTTCTATAGATTCTCCTATGGCTCGAGCCCTTGTAGGAAAGCAAGAAGACGACGAATTTGAAGTAAAAACAGAAATGGGCACTAAAGAGTGGTGGATCAATCGAATTTGGTATGACACCACAGACAAACTCTAGCACTCACGGCTTTTGGTTTTTTTTCCAGTATCTTTATTGCAACGCCAATGACATTAACATCGCTTAATCCCATTGGCGCGATGGTTAGTTAACTCAACAGTCCATCAAAAATACTGCTCAGCTAAAGTATTGTGTATATCCGCAAAGTCTATTTGCAGCTCATCAATAAAGTTGGCCAACGACACTGTTACTATCTCTTTCACGTCGGATTCATCAATTTCACTGATGCTGTGCTCCACTCTTAACATCAAGTTTTCTGAGCGAGGTAGTTTAACAAGGTTGCGTTTGATCTCATTGAGGCACCAATATATTGAGCGAGGGAAGCGTTCGTCATAAATAACGAAATCTAATACATCGTTAGGTCTAACCCTTACCCCCATGCGTTGGCGGTACATTTGATAGGCAGACAGTGAGTGTAAGACGCTAGTCCATTGGATATTTTTAAACGGCAACAAGTAGTCATCATCTTTCTCAATAGCACTTCGCACATCAATTATTCTAGATGTCATATCTGCGCGCTCTATTAATGAACCAATACGCCAAAAGTAAAAGCCATCGTCATGGCTCATCGTAGCCTCCATCGCCCCTAAAGTAAGTAGACAATGCTTTACCACTTTTTCCAAACTTTTAGACTGGCCACGCTTGGTTAGAAAATCGTTAGATGTTGCATCTATTTCTAAATCTAACTTGTTTACTATCTCCCAAACTTCTTTTGGAACCACATCTCGCACAGTTCGCATATTACTACGCGCAGCCGAAATACAGTTGCGGATAGATGAAGGGTTACGCTTTTCAACGGTTAAGAATTTAATAACATTTTTTTCTGATGCGACTTGGTAGATTTCAAAAAACGCATCTCTTGCACCAATAATATCGAGTAAAGGTTCCCAACCTGGCGAGGCCTCTTTGGGTACATCCATGAGAAACAGGCTGTTGACATTAACCAATCGAGCAATGTTTTCTGCCCTTTCAACATACCGTGCAGTCCAATATAGTGTTTCAGCAACTCGTGACAACATACTCTTTTCTCCTACTCGACGATCCAAGTGTCTTTGCTTCCGCCCCCTTGGGAAGAATTCACAACGAGTGACCCCTTTACCATTGCAACGCGAGTTAGTCCACCCGTAGTCACATAGGTTGAATCTCCAGATGAAAGCACAAAAGGTCTAAGATCAACATGACGAGGCGCAATACCCTCTTCTGTGAGCGTAGGTACAGTGGATAGTGATAGTGTAGGTTGTGCTATCCAATTTCTTGGATCCGCTTTCACTTGAGCTAGGGTTTCTTGTTGTTGCGCTTTCGTCGATTTGGGACCTATTAATAACCCATATCCACCGGATTCATTTGCCGGTTTGATCACTAAATCTGCGACATTTTTACAGACATAATCTAATTCACTTTTGTTATCGCAGCGAAAGGTAGGCACATTGGGTAGTTTGGTTTCCTCCCCAAGATAATATTTAATCATATCAGGTACATAAGTATAAACCACCTTGTCATCGGCTACCCCTGCACCTGGGGCATTAACTAAAGCCACCTTGCCTTTTTTCCACGCGCGTATCAACCCAGGCACGCCTAACATGGAGTCGGGATTAAACGCTTCAGGATCAATAAACAAATCGTCAATCCTACGGTAGATTACGTCAACTCGTTTTGGCCCGTAAATGGTTTTCATGTAGACACAATCGTCAGATTCGACGCTTAAATCACTCCCTTCTACCAATTCACAACCCATTTCTTGTGCAAGATAAGCATGCTCAAAATACGCGGAGTTATAAATACCAGGCGTTAAAACCACAACTTCAGGTTTATCCATTGGGCGAGGAGTCATCGCTGTTAACATATCAAATAACTGAGACGGATAATCACTAACAGGAAGCACATTTATTTGGCCAAACAACTCTGGAAAAACTCGCTTAATAATTGAACGGTTTTCCAGCATGTAAGACACACCCGATGGTACTCTTAGATTATCTTCCAATACATACATCACACCATCGCCACCGCGCACTAAATCAGAACCACAAATATGTGCCCATATGTTTTTGGGTGGTGTAATTCCTATACACTGCTTTCGAAAGTTAACGGATTTACTTAGCAGCTCTGCTGGGAAGACTTTGTCTTTGACAATTTTTTGATCGTGGTAAATATCGTGAATAAAACAATTAAGCGCTTCAACTCTTTGTATCAAGCCTTGCTCTACTTGCTCCCACTCTTTCTTGTGAATAACTCTCGGGATAATATCTTGCGGCCATGCTCTATCAATGGTGCTTCCCTCACCGTAAACGGTAAAAGTAATTCCCATCTCTTTAATCAATAGTTCCGCTGCATGTTGTGATGCATCAAGCTCAGCCTTCGATAAACTCGACAAATAATTCATCAAGTTTTTGGTTATCGGCCTCCCAGTTCTATCTGCATTAATATACTCATCATACAAGTTGTCATGTTGATAGTTTTCCCAATGAAGATCATGCGTTTGGGCCTGTGACTGATTTTTCATTTTAATATCCTTTTTATATTCTGGTCATATCAACAGAGACGGCCAATGTTTGAGCTCCCCCACCAAACAACAACCCTTTGAGTGGCGTTACGTCATAAAAGTCTCTTCCTACCGCTAACACAACGTGTTGTTCTTCCGGCTTGAGGTCGTTAGTAGGGTCGAAGTCCACCCAACCGAGAGTAGGCACAAATACAGAAATCCAAGCATGGCTCGCATCTGCTCCTACAAGTTTTTGTTGACCGGGCGGAGGCAAAGTCTCGATATATCCGCTAACATAACGGGCGGATAACCCAATGCTTCTCAAGCACGCTAAAGCTACATGTGCAAAGTCTTGGCAAACGCCTTTTCTATGCTCAAAAACACGCTCAAGAGGCGTATCAATAGTGCTAAACTGCGGGTCAAACGTAAAATCTGTAAAGATTCGATGTATCAATTCTTCGCAAGCATCTAAGATCGAGCGATTTTTGGTAAACGACACCAGCGCATATTGCCGCATGTCGTTATTAAATGGAGTCAAACCAGTTGCTATAGCATATGGCATTGCATCTAAGTGCTCTTGGTCAGGAGGAAAACGCAATCCTTCTCTAATCGACTCCCAAGTAATCTGCTGTACTAAAAAATCCATTGTTGCAGGTTTCAGCACTTCCACTTCGCTTATGGCTTTCACTTCCATTACGGTGTGCTGTGTTGGCACTTCGAAAATTGTCACTAGATTATTAAAGCGATCTCTAATTTGCGTAGAGTAATCAGGCGCAGGCGAAATCACTAACCTTGATGAATGACAAATTTGCCTTGCGAAATTCACCGGCAAAAGCCGTGCGTGATTTTGTGTAAGCGATACCTCTTCACTGTACTCATAACGAGTTACATGCTCAATTTTATACTTCAAGTCACGTCACCTTCTTTGTGATTACTAGCAACAAATGACCTGTTCTGCTTAATCGCAGACTTGGTATGGGTAAAAAATTTAATATTCAATAAATCAGTATACGACTTGAGGCTTTGCCTCAGTCTGCTTACTAACTCAAGCAATTGGGTTCGTTGTTTCCCATTCGATGTACCACTATCACTCACTTCATTTAATTCTGTCAAATCAATAATATGACAATCAGACTTTAGCTTTAGCAATGCTCTTTCTAGTGCATCCATACCATAGCCATTAAAGGCGCGAGGCAGGCAATAGGTTAACTGTTCAAGTTGGTCTATTTGATAAGCCAGCGATCTCGGGTAATCTTGAGTAGACACAAGAAGCTCTAATGCAGTACTTACACTTTGGTGCATTCTGTAACGACGTTTGTGCGTTACAGAGCTAACTTGACTTAACAGCAACATGTCTAAGTTTTCTCGTTGTGCTACTGAAGAAAGTTTGGGGCCGATAAGTAAACTAATGCCACCGAGTAAACTTTGTATGCGTTCAGTTCTAATACCCATCTCGAACATAAAGTCACCAGTATCCCGCGACAAAGAATCAGTCAGTGACCCCCTAAATGCCATTGCCAATGAAATAATGTTATCGATTAGCGACTGTAATATGTGAACACTACTGGCGTGATGAATATGAAAAATCTTGTCGTATTCACTCTCTAAATTTTCAAGAATTCGCTGGCTATCGTAAGACAGTAGCTCTCTGATATTTTTAGCGCTTGTACAGGTTGCCTTCACTGTACTTGCCAGACTACCGAGTAACTGACTATCTGTAATGGTTCTATATGCCAAGGCTTTAAAAGATTGATAATCGGTAATAGTATTACTGTCGAGCGGTAAGCTACTTTCCCATTGAATGGATTCAAAGGGTGCTATAAGTACTTGTTGCTCTAACCCCCAATTCATCAAATTCAAGGTCTGACTTACCTGCCCCTCAGGGTACATAGACCACTCGCTAAGCTTCTCCATGTATACCCGCAGCAATCGACACAAGTTTTCAGTTCGTTCTACACTGGTACCCAAACTGAATAGGTTTTCAGCGGTTCGGCTGGAAATGTATCCCTCCAACAGCGCCATATCTAAAGTTTTAAGTACGCTTTTAGGTGGCTTAAATTTTTTCTCGGGTGTACTCGCCGTCTTATCACTAGCGACCCACGCATCTTTTATATGGGTCACCTCTGTTTGTTTGGACAATTTATCTTGATTGACGGTAATACAAAGAGCCGATGGCAAAACGGTAACTTGATCTTCATGAACTAAGGCGAAAACCCTAAACACAACCGGCTTTAACACTAGCTTGTCATCTCGCCAAAAGGGTATTTCTTTAAGATTCACTTTTTCTCTAAAAAATACGTTAGCTTTTGGCTGTTCCTCTAGTATTTTCTCTATTTCTTCAGCGTGTTTAGCGCCATCCAATCGCAATGAAGGATCGATATAGCTGCGAAGCTCAAATCGCGCCAAGTCGTTCATATCAACATTTTCAGGAGCAAAACTTAATGGCTGCTTGATAATCAGTGCTTGTTGATTTAACTGCTGCGATATATGACCTAGTCGATTCTGAATGGCAGGTATTTGTAGGATACCAGCGCCATAGTTATTCAACATTTGAACATTGCCACTGCGAATGGCTTGAAGTAGCCCAGGCACACCCTGTTCTGAATATTCGGATTGCTCCAGTGAATCAAGATGCCTATCTTCAATCCATCGCAAAATAATATCGACTTTTTTCAGGCCATTGAGAGCCTTAATCCATACAAATCCCTGTCTGACGGTAAGGTCTGCACTTCGCACCAAGGTATATCCAAGGTATGTGGCCAAATAGACTTGTTCAGAATAATAAGGGTCTGAAGGGCCCTCGCTAAAAATAACCACCCGAGCGTCTGCATGTGGTGCGTGTTGCTCAACGGCATTACTCATATCTTGGAAAAAGCCAGCAATACGTTCTACATCACATTTAAAGAACTCATCGCTCATGACTCTTCTAGACATGATTCGGTTTTCTAGTAGTAACCCCAAACCTCTCGGGAACTGACAATGGTCTTGAAGTGCGTAGATTTCACCGTCCTTAGATAGGCCAATATCTAATGCGACTACAAAAAGTGATGCATCAAACTGTGAGTAATCACTTTCGCCGAGGAAAAAAGGATGACCAAACAAACTTAAGCCATCTATGGAGTGATTCAAAATCAATGACTTAGTAGTGGTAATGTCTTGCAATACTTGATTGAGAAGATGAACTCGTTGTTCCAACCCCCTCGAAATATTAGACCATGTAGATTTATCAATAAGATGGGGAATAGGGTCTATCATCCACTTATCCCTCAAACTACCATCGATAAAGCCGTTGCTGCGCATCAATCGTTGAATTTCACTACACCGAGCCAGTAAATCATCTTCGCTCAAACGACTCAGGTGACTGTACAACCTATGCTGCATTGGATTTTCGTCACTCATGTTTTGACGATTTAAATCACAAAATGTCTCAAACCAGCCTGGGTTAGGCTGGGTGTGCTTTTCATTCATAGTCGAGGCGGTCTTCTCATATCAAGCGTACATGGATATTCTTCATTAGGCTGCTCTTCGGCTGGGACTGTAAAATCTATTCCCTGCTTACGTCGCCATTCCTGCATTTGCTCCGGCGACATAGCGTCTGTCGGTAGTTTGAGTTCGGGAGGCGTGTGGCCGTGCTCCCAAAATCTTGCCACGCGTCTACCCTCTGCCTCAAATGCATTCACCGGATAAGTGGTAAAATTGCGCCCACCTGGATGAGATACGTGGTAGGTAAACCCGCCAATTGAACGTCCGCCCCATTTATCATAAACATCAAACACCAAAGGCGCGTGAACACCTATGGTTGGGTGCAGCGCAGAAGGGGGCTGCCATGCTCTAAAGCGAATACCAGAGACACCGTTGTCTCCAGTCGCATCATACTGAAGTGGCACTGCACGGCCGTTACAACTAATAACATATCGCTCTTTATTGGTATTCTTTACCGTCAATTGAACCCGTTCTAACGAGGAGTCGACAAATCGAGCCGTACCAGATGAAGACATTTCTTCACCAAGTACATGCCAAGGCTCAATAGCCGTATGCAGTTCAAGTGCGATGTCTCCCACTCGATGCATACCCGCCAAAGGAAAGCGAAACTCAAAGAAAGGAGCAAACCAATCAAATTGAATCGCAAACCCAGCCCCTTGAAGTTGGCTTACCACATCTTTGATATCTTGTTTTACGTAATAGGGAAGCAAGAACTTGTCGTGTAATGCGGTTCCCCAACGCTTTAATTTGCCTTGGTAGGGGGTCTTCCAAAACCATACGAGTAGCGTTCTTAGCAGCAGCATTTGCATTAAGCTCATTTGTGCATGAGGAGGCATTTCAAAACCTCTAAACTCTACTAAGCCTAATCTTCCAGTCGCCGAATCTGGGCTATAAAGTTTATCAATACAAAACTCCGCTCTATGTGTGTTACCAGTAAGATCAGTGAGTAAGTGCCGAAGCAAGCGATCTGCAATCCAGGGCTGATTTACCTCACCACTGGGAATTTGCGAAAACGCGATCTCTAGTTCATATAACCTTTCATCTCTGGCTTCATCGACACGGGGTGCCTGACTTGTTGGACCGATAAACATACTTGAAAACAGATAAGACAAACCTGGGTGATGCTGCCAAAACGTCACAAAACTTCTGAGCAAATCAGGTCGTCTGATAAAGGGGCTTTCGAGTACATGTGCTCCGCCCATGGTCACATGGTTCCCGCCACCTGTGCCGGTATGCTTACCATCATGCAAGAATTTTTCGGTGCTAAGACGTGATTCTCTCGCCAAGTCATAAAGGACGGAAATATTATTCACCAAGCTTCGCCAAGAGCTCATTGGATGAATATTCACTTCGATAACTCCGGGATCAGGAGTAACAGCAAACTTATTCACCCGGGAATCTGTAGGCGGGGTATAGCCTTCCAAAATCACTGAAAGACCTGTGGCTTCCGCAACTTGTTCAATAGCGTTAAGCAAAAAGCCATAGTATTCAAAATTCTGTAGCGGTGGCATAAATACATAAAGATTACCCTGCCGCACCTCGACGCACATTGCTGTCAATAATAGTGCGTCCCCAACATAGCCTTTTTGCGTTGAGGGAGTCTCTGGATAATCTTTGGGTATGTCAGTTGGGTCTCTATCTGGCTTAAACTCTCCATTACCGATACTTTTCAATGGTAGTCGATATCCCATTGGAGAATCACCAGGCACTAAGAAGCAGTGCTTTCGTCGAAACGACCATCGACAACTCTGCCAACCACCATAAACTTCGTCAAAAGTGATGGGCAAAACAAATCCAACCGGCTTATCTAACCCTCGCTCAAGCTTAGCCAAGAACTCCTGCCTAGACATGGCTTCCAACAGCTCTTCACTGTCGGGAGACGGATCGAGTTGCTCAGGTAAGTTACCTTCTTGCCATAAATGATAAAGAGCATCTTCATACGCCGTCACAACTGCCGACGAATCTATTCCGAGGCATTGCGAAAGCTTGCGAGAAAAAACCTCAGCATCAGAAGTGTTCACCTGACCAACTTGTGTAGGATCCGCTAACAGTGCTGCATTTGTCCATAGCGGCTGGTTATCCTTTCGCCAGTAGTGTGCATATTGCCAACGAGGTAGCGGCTCGCCAGGATACCATTTGCCTTGCCCAAAATGACTAAATCCACCATGAGTATAAGTTTTGGTCATGCGCAGAAACAATGAATGTGCAAGCTTGCGCTTTTCTTCCCCATCGGCAGCAGTGTTCCATTGCTCGCTCTCCATGTCATCGATAGAGATAAATGTTGGCTCGCCGCCCATGGTGAGCTTGATTCCCTGAGCAGCCAGCTCAAGATCCACAGCATCTCCAAGCTGCTGAATACTAGACCACTGGGCATCTGAATACGGTTTTGTAACTCTTGGTGGCTCGTGAAGTCGCCTAACCTCATTGCTATAAACTAGCTCGGATTCACAGGGATCTATGCCGCCACTGACAGGAGCTGCGCTAGAGGGTTCTGGAGTACAAGCAAGAGGAATGTGCCCCTCTCCAGCAAATAGTCCTGATGTTGGATCTAATCCTATCCACCCTGCGCCAGGCACATAAACTTCGCACCACGCATGCAGATCAGTAAAGTCTTTCTCTGGGCCACTGGGGCCATCAAGGTCTTTAACATCAGGTGCAAGTTGAACTAAATACCCCGAAACAAAACGTGCCGCCAAGCCAAGGTATCGAAAAAGTTGTACCAATAACCAAGATGAGTCTCGACAGGACCCGGACTTTAATTTGAGTGTTTCATCTGGTGTCTGAACACCAGGGTCTAATCGTATGTTGTAATTAATTAAGTCGTATACTTTTTGATTGACTGACACTAAAAAGTCTACGGTAGAGGTGGGCTTTTCTGGTTTACATGCTTCTACTAATGAGAGTACATCCTGACCCACCTCATTGGTTTCCAAATATGGAATCAAATCGTGTGAGGTTCTATCGTCGTAGTTGAACGGGAACTTTTCTGCGCTTTCATCCAAAAAGAAGTCAAAAGGATTAATCACTGTTAAATCAGCAACGACATCAACAGTAAAACTAAACTCTCTTGTGGGTTCAGGAAAAACCACTCGCGCCAAGAAATTCCCAAAAGGATCTTGCTGCCAATTAATAAAGTGATTTTCTGGTTTAATTTTCAGCGAGTGGCTGACAATAGGAGTTCTGGAGTGCGCCGCCGGACGCAACCTAAAAATATGGGGTCCCATATTGATTAGGCGATCATATTTGTATTCGGTTTTGTGAGTAATCCCTACCCTAATTGTCATGACGTTACACTCGAAGAATATATTTTCTATGGAGATTCAGAATAATGTTCATTTGTCATCGGCGCAATCAGTATTGATCATCAAAAAAAACTTGAGTTATAGATTCCATTGCCAACCTATTCATATTGAATTTCTACTCTAAAATTTATCGCGACACCACAGACAAACTCTAGCACTCACGGCTCGCGGTGCTATACTGCGCCCACAAATGAGATCGCCATGCCATACTCAGCAGAATTCGCACAACGACGTGGCATATTTACTTTTTTCACTGGCCCAGAGCGGACTATGATCAACAACAAAATTGCAGAAGAACTCGCCGTCAGCGCATCACAAGTTGACGCGGCTATTTCACTACTAGACGGCGGCGCTACAGTTCCATTTATTGCGCGATACAGAAAGGAAGTTACTCAAGGACTAGACGACACTCAGTTGCGTCACCTAGAACAGCGTCTTACTTATCTGCGAGAGCTTGAAGACCGCCGTGGCGTTATCCTTAAGTCAATTGACGAGCAAGGCAAACTGTCTGATGCATTAAAGCAAAGCATTTTGAATGCAGACAATAAAACGTCTTTAGAAGACCTTTATCTTCCGTATAAACCACGTAGAAGAACGAAAGGACAAATCGCTATTGAAGCTGGCTTAGCGCCTTTGGCTGATGCGCTATTTGCCGACCCTGATTTAGATCCACAACTCGAAGCTGAAAAATTCATTGATACAGAGAAAGGTGTAAACGACACCAAAGCAGCACTAGATGGCGCACGCTATATTTTGATGGAACGCTTTGCCGAAGATGCAGGGCTACTGGGCAAGATTCGTAACTATTTAACCAATAATGCCGATTTAGTCGCTACCGTGGTGCAAGGTAAAGAGCAGGAAGCCGTTAAGTTTAAAGATTATTTTGCTCACACCGAGCCATACAAAAAAGTGCCTTCTCACCGTGCACTTGCCATGTTTAGAGGCCGTAACGAAGGTGTGCTGCATATCCAGTTAGACGCTGATCCGAACAACGAAGACAACACAGCGCCATCCCATTGTGAGCATTTAATTGCGGAGCATTATGATATTAAGCATCGCAATCGCGCCGCTGATAATTTTCTGAAGCAAGTGGTGCAGTGGACATGGAAAATCAAAATTGCGCTGCATATGGAAACTGAGTTGTTCAGTGCCCTTCGCGAACGCGCAGAACAAGAAGCCATTGACGTATTTGCCAAAAACTTGAGTGATTTGTTGATGGCAGCCCCCGCCGGTGCAAAGACAACCATGGGTTTAGACCCGGGTTTACGTACTGGTGTGAAGGTTGCCGTAGTTGATAAAACCGGTAAAACCGTGGCGACGAATACGATTTTCCCTCATGCACCGCAAAATCAGTGGGAAAAGTCGAAGCGAACGCTTGCCACACTTTGCAAACAATACAAAGTGGAGCTTATCAGTATTGGCAATGGCACTGGCTCTCGTGAAACCGACAAGCTGGTTGCCGAGCTATTAAAGGCGGAAGATGGCGTTAACGCTCAAAAAATCATGGTTAGCGAAGCTGGCGCCTCGGTATATTCTGCTTCAGAGCTAGCTTCTAAAGAGCTTCCAGACCTTGATGTATCGCTACGTGGCGCTGTATCAATTGCCCGTAGACTACAAGATCCCCTTGCCGAGCTTGTTAAAATTGAGCCAAAGGCCATTGGCGTTGGCCAATATCAACACGATGTGAGCCAAAGTTTACTTGGCAAATCACTCGATAGTGTCATCGAAGACTGTGTAAACGCGGTGGGTGTAGATTTAAATACCGCATCGCCCGCATTGTTAAGCTATGTATCAGGCCTAAACAAAACCCTAGCCCAAAACATTGTTCACCACCGCGACACAAATGGTGCATTTAGCGATCGTAAAAAGTTACTTAAAGTAGAGCGCTTGGGGCCAAAAGCCTTTGAACAAGCGGCGGGCTTCCTTCGCATTGTGGGTGGCACCAACCCGCTAGATGCCTCTGCTGTTCACCCAGAAGCTTACCCAGTGGTAGACAAAATCGTGGATACCACTGCAGTTGCAGTAAACGACTTAGTAGGTAACTCGGCGTTATTGAAATCCTTATCGCCAGACACCTTCGCCAACGACGAGTTTGGTGTGCCTACGGTAAAAGATATCTTAAGCGAGCTGGACAAACCGGGACGCGACCCACGCCCAGAGTTCAAAACTGCGGCGTTTAAAGATGGCGTAGAAACCATCAGCGATATTAAGCCAGGAATGATCCTAGAGGGCGTGGTGAGTAACGTTGCCAATTTTGGTGCGTTTGTGGATGTAGGCGTACATCAGGACGGACTGGTTCACATTTCTGCCCTTACCAACAAGTTTATTTCAGACCCTCGTGAAGTGGTTAAAGCCGGTGACATTGTAAAAGTGAAGGTGCTTGAAGTTGACGTTCAGCGCAAGCGTATTTCATTTACCATGCGTTTAGATGATACACCGCAAGCCAGCAAGCAACATAATGGTGGTAAAAAACCGGCTAATAGCGGCAAGCAGAGTGCGAAGAGCCATCAGGGTAAACGTGGTGGAAACCGTGCTTCAGAGCCACAAAACAGCGCTATGGGTAATGCATTTGCCGATGCTTTTGCCAAAGCAAAAACTAAATAACCTATTGCGTTAGGTAAACTATAGGTGTTACGCCTGAGCTGAAAAGCCTTCCGCTAGGGGGGTATAAGCTTGGGTGTAAGCCGATTGAATACGACCTTTACGCGCTTGCATTAACGCGTTTACTGCGGGGTCAAGCTCAGCCTCAACATCAAGGGAGCGGGTACCCACATCACCGCCATCACTGCCGCCAATATCGGCCTCGGCAATAATGTCTTCAAAGGATTGGGCAAAAGACGATGCAACTGAGCCACTTTGCTCTTGGCTAGACTCAGACTCCCCGTTTTCCACATTATTTTCGGCAGGGCTCTCTAGAGAATCGCGCTTTTCCTCGCTAAGCTCAACACGCGCTTCAAAGGCTTTTTGGGCCGCTTCCGCAGCCACCTTCAAATCTTGAGCAGAAGGTTGTGCAGGTGCTAAGGCAGCAGCTCGTACTTGTTGCATCTTACGCACAGTTTGTTCGGGTGTTTGTTCTTCTGATATGTCGATAGACACCTCACCACCCGTCACATAACGCTTATTATCTGGACCAGTGGTGCACTCGTACTTTGGCGAACCCGCATATTGACCACCAGTAGCCGCATGGGCTTGCTCGTGGGCACGAACCTCTTGGTCACGAGCCTTTAACGATTCAATCTGCTTTTGTTCGGCTTGCTGGCGCTGTTGCTCCTGTGCATCTTCTTTACCAGCACTTTGATCACTGCCGTTGTCACGATCTTGAGTAGCGTTTTCTGCACCCTGTGGCGCTGATTGAATCTGAGGCCTTTCGTAAGTCACCGGAGCTGGTGCTTGACCGGGCGTTTTCGCTCTGTCGCTTTCAGAACCTAAGCCTTTCTGCGAAGCGCCTTTTTCAGCATCGCTAGTTTGTGGAATGGTTTCACGAAGAATATTGTCACGTCTTGCAGCCTCGGTGCTAATGTTAGCCGTGGGTATAGTTGCTGCGGTGGGGATGGGAGTGACGATATTCATTAGCTGTTATCCGTTACGCTAACGTATCTATGATAGTGCCTACGGCATCGTAAGCTGTGTCTAATACCTTAGCCGATGCTTGGGCATTCACACTATTAATCTGCAATGAGAGTAGGTCAGACATAAATGAGTCTGAACTACTGGGTAACGTTTGTTTTAGGGTAGACAAACCATTTACAGACGCATTTGCCAATACAGCACCAACGCCGTCAGATTCTAACGTTAACTGCGCGCTTTTTTGTGCAATATTCACCGATGCGTTTGTAATACCATTACTAGCCCGCTGTAAACCAAGCTGGCCAGACACAATGGCAGAATTGATATTGTTGTCAATCATACCTAAAAACACTACCTCTACTCTCTCATGGTTAATTATTAACCAAAAAAGACAAAATAGAAAGTATGAATTGCTTTTAGCTACGTTCGCCTGTTAGGCAATGTTGACGCTTTTCACCTTATTTAGGCTGGCGGCAAAACGCATCAATATATCAGCGCATTGCTGTGGATGAGAAATGAACGGCGCATGGGCAGCGTGAGGTAGTACAACAGTATCAGCTTGAGGCTGTAACTCACAAATGCGATCAATGCCTGATGTGGGCACTAAACTATCTAGCCTACCGTACAAACGCAGAGTAGGCGCTTCTATTCGCGAGATTTTATCGCGGATGTCTTCGCTGGAAAGAAGCTTCAACCCTTCTTGTAGTGCAACCTGTGATGGTTCGGGGAATGCGGTAATTTGTGCTTTGATCTGTTTGATATCTTGCCGCGCCGTTTTGCTTCCCATCGCTTGAATCGCTAAAAAACGCTCTAAGGTTTTTCGGTAGTCATGTTCTAACTGATCTTCAAACATGGTCAGTAAATCAGGCGCAATACCTGGCCAGCAATTACCTGCAACAAATCTGGGTGTAGACGCTATGGTCACTAAACCATCCAACTCACGCTGCTGAGATAGCGCTAAATATTGAGCTACAAGCCCTCCCAATGACCATCCAACTACAATGCTATTTTTAGGAAGGTGAGGCGACAAGCAATCCGCCAATGCAGATGCAGTATAAGGCGTGGGTACCACACCTTTGTTTTCGCCAAAGCCAGGTAAGTCGATAGTGGTAACGCGGAAATATTCACTAAGATAAGGTACAAACGACGAAAAAGCACCGCTGTTCATCCCCCAACCATGCAGTAAAACCAGATCTTTTCCTGCACCCTGAGTACAGCTAACAATCGTTGAAGAGGTGTGTGACGCTTCCACAGTAAATACCCTTTAAAATAAAGCAACAATGAACATGCAACACCATAATACATGGCGCAAGCGGTTACAGCACTTATTACAACGCGCTTTCAACTTTTCCTGTTTACTATGCTATCAGCCAAGTGCCACCACAGTATGTCATTGGTGTGAAAACGATCTATTTTTTTTCGACAACACCACTTACGGCGAAAATCTACTGTCTTGTGGGTTAGTTTCTCGACATGTTAAACATTGCCACTATGACGCTCTATCGGTACTGGGTATATACACTGGGAGCCTTGCACACCTAGTACAAAAACTTAAATTTAGTCACTCTCTTGCCGCAGGGCGTATACTCGCCAACTGGTTTTATACCAAGCGAATTCAGTCGACAAAACAACTACCTCAGATATTACTACCCGTGCCCATTCATCCAACGCGATTATTCTCTCGGCATTACAACCAAGCCACGGTGCTGGCTGATGATATTGGAACACTCGCAAACATTTCCGTAGAGCAATATTGGGCAATAAGAATAGGAAGAAAAACTCAACACCATCTTAACCGGTCAGATCGGGCAACAAATGCCAAATCGGCGTTTTCACTGTCGACCCGCGGCTTAGATAAGCGGATAGCTAGCTCGAACATCACCTGCGTAGCCATCGTCGATGACATTATTACCACCGGCGTTACGGTAAATCACCTCGCTCAAAAACTTAAAAAACGTTACCCCCAATTAACTATATACGTATGGGCAATGGCCTTTACCCCACCGCCCAAAAGTGCGTTGCTGAATGAGTAGTGTTTTTGTTTGGTTAATATAGTATTGCCAACCACAAACCGCTAAGCGTATGCTTTAACGATAAAAATGAAATAAAGGATACATGCGTGGCCACCGCTAATTTACTTGCTCTTCTTGATGATATCGCCACTTTGATGGATGACATTGCTACCCTAAGTAAAGTTGCTGCACAAAAAACCGCAGGTGTCTTAGGTGACGACCTTGCCGTGAATGCGGATCAGGTTCGGGGGGTAAAGGCGGACAGAGAACTCCCCGTTGTCTGGGCTGTCGCTAAGGGCTCTTTGCTCAACAAAGCTATTTTAGTACCCGCAGCTTTAGCCATCAGCGCCTTTGCTCCTTCGCTAATAACTGTGTTGTTGGTGTTAGGTGGATTGTATTTATGCTTTGAGGGCGCTGAAAAGTTATTGCATAAATATTTGCCCCACGAGGACGAAGTTGAATCAAGGGAAGCACGAATAGAAGCGTTAGCACAAGATGATGTGGATATGGTTACCTTTGAAAAAGATAAGATCAAAGGAGCTATTCGCACCGACTTTATTCTCTCTGCTGAAATTATCGTCATTGCATTAGGTACGGTTAGCGACGCTACTTTAACCACACAAATTGGTGTGTTAGTCGCCTTGAGTTTAGCCGTTACCTTGGGCGTTTACGGTCTTGTTGCGGCATTGGTAAAAATGGACGATGTGGGTTTGTACATGTTACGAAAATCATTAACTGGCACCATGAATGGTTTTCAAAGAGTGGTTGGCCGAAGCTTACTCGTAGCAGCACCCGCATTAATGAAAACGCTGGCGGTTGTTGGCACGGTTGCCATGTTTTTGGTCGGCGGTGGTATTTTAACTCATAGCATTGGCATGCTACACCATGTATCAGACTGGTTTGTTGCTATTGCACCAAGCTATTCACTCGTTATGTCAGTTGTGGCAGATGGTGTTGTTGGCATAGTTGCCGGAGCTATAATCGCAGTCATAGTGAGCGTCGGGTCAAAACTGAGAATGCGATAAAATTCTTTCTTGACGATAAAAATTTGTCATTTTCTTTTCTTGTGTAATGTGCGTAAAACAGCGCTTAGTTTTTACATCAACACTCGAAAATTAGGCGAATTTGGCAATGGCCAAAACACTTATAGTGGTAGATCAAGCGCACAGCTTACCTTCCATTGAAAATACAATTGAATTCTCTAGATATCTGGCAGAATTTCCGAAACTTCATGAGCCAAAAACTCGCATAATCAATCTATGCGATACCGACAAGTATCTCAGTCATGGATACTATTGCTCGTTGCTGGCCGAAGCCAGACAACACCCTGTGATGCCAAGTGTCAGTACCATCAATGATCTAGCTGAAGCCTCTAACCTAGAGGGGCAGGTGATTATTACACTTCCCATTGCTTTAACTAAATCGCTGAAAAGCACTTCGCATCGAATTAGCGTGTATTTCGGTTGGACCGCTATACCGGCCTACCAGAAGTTGGCGAAATATTTGTTTGCCCAATACCCAACTCCAATTCTTCAAGCGAATGTTTTTCAGCGTGAAAGTAACTGGTACGTCTCGTTGGAAACCCCATGCTATCAAGACTTGCAAAGCGAAGAGCTGACAATTTTTATAGAGCAGCTTAAGGTGTTCACGCAAAAAATTTGGCGAAGTCACAACCGTAAAGCCTTTCGCTGGGATATGGCAATTCTTGTGAACTCACAGGAAAAAACGCCACCAAGTGACCGCCTTGCACTCAATAAATTTGTCAAAGCGGCAGCTCAGGTAGGCATTAATGCCGAATTAGTCAGTGCTGAGCACATAGGCCAGCTTGACCGCTATGACGCATTGTTCCTGCGCGAAACAACAGCTATTAAAAGCCATACGTATAAGTTGGCCCGACAAGCTGAGCAAGAAGGCTTGGTGGTTATTGATGACCCCCAATCTATTTTGCGCTGCTGCAATAAGGTGTTCCTGCACGATGCTTTCAGTTATCACGGTGTACCGTCACCCAAAACAGAGTTTGTTTCTGCCGCTAATGACACTGTAATCAACACTATTGAAAAGCAGTTTGGCTACCCTGTAGTACTTAAACTGCCGGAAAGTTCTTTCTCACTCGGCGTGTACAAAGCCCAAGATAGAACAGAGCTTGTCAATAGGTTGACCCAATTGCTGGACGAGTCAGCTTTGGTGTTGGTACAGGAGTACCTGTATACAGAGTTTGACTGGAGAATTGGCGTGCTAAATGGTCGAGCCCTTTATGCGTGTCGCTATCACATGGCGCGTAATCACTGGCAAATATACAACCACGGTGCTAAACGAAACGTGTCGGGTGACTTTGACACCCTGCCAACATTTGAAGTACCAAGGGCGGTACTTAATGCAGCGACTAAGGCTTGTGAATTTATCGGCAACGGTTTGTACGGCGTAGATATCAAGCAACGAGGTGACGATGTGTTCGTTATCGAGGTGAATGATAATCCCAGTATTGAACATAAGGTTGAGGACAAGTATCTGGGTGACGAATTATACATGCAGATCATGCAAGTCTTTGTCGAACGATTGGAAGGTAGAGGGAAGTGAACCAAGCAAGCCCAAATGTTCCCATGGAGCCTTTGATGGAGTGTCGTGATGCGGATATTACTGACTTAGCAGCCTTGGTTTCGTTGGAAAATCGTGCTTTTAGCTCAGACAAACTCAGCAAGCGTCAGTTTCAATATTGGCTTAAAGCATCCAACAAAGTTTTTCTGGTAGCAGTTTCTCCGGACAAGCGCATTGTAGGCTATGGCTTGGTTATCATGCGTAAAGGCACGCGTCTGGCGAGACTTTACTCGATTGCCATAGATCCACAATGTCATGGGATAGGCTTAGGTTGTCGTCTGTTACAAGAGCTTGAGCAGCGTACTTTGGCCTTCGAGAAGCTATTTATGCGCCTAGAGGTATCAAAAACTAACGATGCCGCTATACGGCTATACAAACGTATGGGCTATCGGGTATTTGGCCATTACCCACACTATTATGAGGACGAGTCTGACGCTTTGCGAATGCAGAAAGCCATTCACAATAACGGTGGTGGTAGGGTTTTTCAACCGTATCCTTGGTATCAACAAACCACAGAGTTTACTTGCGGCCCCTCTGCGTTGATGATGGCCATGGCGAAACTGCAACCGGAAATGACATTTTCCCAGGAACTTGAATTAGATGTATGGCGAGAGGCTACCACAATATTTATGACCTCTGGCCATGGTGGTTGTCATCCTATCGGATTGGCATTAGCTGCTCAAAAGCGAGGATACAAAACAGCGGTGTACATGAATCAGTCGCCGCCACTATTTACCAACAGTGTGCGCAGCGAGCGTAAGAAGCAAATTTTAACCTTGGTAGAGCAGCAGTTTGTGCATCAAGCAGAACTCAAAGAAGTGAAACTACATTTCGACGAGATCAATCTGGAAATAATAGAAAAGGCAATATCTCAAGGTGCGACCATAATTAGTTTAATAAGTACCTATCAGTTTGATGGCAATAAAGTGCCCCACTGGGTCACGATAACAGCGGTAGATAAGCACTATTTATATCTACATGACCCAGATTTAGATACCGAAAAAGACCTTCCGGTTGATTGCCAGCATATACCTATTGCCAGAGAGGATTTTACCAGGCTGTCTAGCTATGGCAAAGCGCGTTTGCGAACCGCTGTATTTTTGTATAACTAAGCGAGTGATTTTATGAACAATACCCATCAAAACACAGTTGAAGTTACTGTATTGGCAGACAAAGTTCAACTTAAGCTTATTGAGAAAGCTTTGGACAAGCGCGTGTTTTCACAGCGCTACAAAGATGTTTTATTCATTGGCTACCCAAAATCATTTACGTACATATTTGACTATGGTGCCGTAGTATTTTGGTCTGTTACTGAAGAACGCAAAGCGTATCTGTTGGATATTCTGAAAACCAATTCGCAGCTGCACGACGAACTGCACACAGAAGTATTCCCATACCGAGTAGAAGCTAGTGCAACCGTAACCATGTTAGACGACGAAATTCTGATCAATGCAAAAGAACAGCGCGACCTTTTAGCCATTAGCCATGCATTAGCTCAGTCGGCAAAACTAGAGCAATTTGAAAGCCGAGCAGAGCGTACCATTAAAGATAATGCTTACTTATCTGCGAGCTTGGCTAAAACGGGTAAAATCCCACTTTCGCGTAAAGAACTGGCGAAACTCAGAGGAAATTTATTCAAAACAAAAAGCGATATCTTGCTTCACTACAGTTTACTCGATACGCCCGACTTTTTCTGGCAGAACCCTGACTTGGAATCAATTTATCAAGCCTTGGCCAAATACCTAGAATTGGTTCCACGGGTCGAATTGCTGACGTTGAAGCTCGAAACAATTCATGAACTATTGGAGATGCTAGCAGCTGAGCAAAACCATAAGCACTCGGCCTTTCTAGAGTGGATTATTATTATCTTGATAGCCGTAGACATCGCTGTTTACTTTGGCCATTAAACATGGGTGGAACCTGCCTTCAGTGCGGAGGCGGGTTCTACTGAGGCCGCGTTTTCCATTGGTGAATGGCATTGTTGAGTTGCTCAATGAAAAGCCTATTGGTGCTATTGTCATGGCACACAAATGCTTCGCGCGAGGTATGGATAGGTCTGTCTTTTCGGAACTGCGGAATAGGGAGTCGTAAACTCTGGGCAGCGCCATGAATATCAACAAGGTAACTAATTACAGCATCCACACGTCCAAGGGTTAAGAATTGTAAAACAGTAGCGTCATCGTCTAATTCTATGTAATTCGCCGGAAAGGATTGGCGAATGCCACCATAGCTAAATCCGCGACGGATACCTATTCTTGACGCTTCATTAAGCTCAGCTAAAGGTTGTTCCTCTACTGTGAAGATATAAGCATTGGTGACTGCGAGTGGATGACTTTCTAGCAAGGTATCTTTTTCCAGTATGGTTTCTGTACTGGCAGGGAAAATGCAGTTCAGATAGTCTTTGTAAAACTCAACTTCGACCCGACTTGGGGGCATAAACACCACATCTATGTTGTCTAACGTTGACAAAAAACGATTGTACAAACCTTCCGGTGCAGGAGGTTGTGTTAGGGTATTGGCTATTTCTGAAACCGCGATGGTGTAACGCTCGTCACTTTTCGCAGCCGAAGTCGTTGTAAGGGCAAATAGTAATATCCCAAGCACTGCTGATTGTATACTTTTCACTACTTGCCATTCTCCATAGAATCTAGCGCACTGACACTTAACGTATAAATGGCCACATATAAATAGCATTGGCCATCATTTTATTAGTGCCATGCCAGTAGCCTCTAAATTGGGTGTTATCAACAAATCCTATGACTAGCCCGTTACCTACTCGTGTTGTTACCACCGCCGGAGTGTCTGCAATGAGGTTGACCATGGCTTTATCACTGAAACCCGCAAGTAGTGGTGCACCAGAGTAAACGGCGGGGGTAGTGAACGGAGAGTAGTCATTACTGACAATCATATTGCTTGTTTTGAACAAGGGTAATGTTTCGGCGTTAAAACCGTAAAACAGCGGGTGCGAAACATCGATATTGGCTTGATAGACGGTGCCTGCAACGAGTTTACGGGCATACAAAGCATCCTTTTCGGCGAAAGAAAGATCACTAGTTTCAAATGCGGCATCTATCACACCATTATCGACCACCTCTGCGGCAAGCCATCCCTGCGCTGATAAAAATCGCAATGCAGACTTTTGACCAATCACCACACCACCTTGCTTAATCCAGTGTTCTAGTTTTTGGATGGCTTGTTCCGACAGTTGATAACGGCCATCGGCAAATACAATATGCGTATATGGCATCAAAGAAGTCGTGGTGAGTTTTGCTTGCTCTACAATGCTCGCAGCTAAGCCAATGCGAGTATCAAACAAGTGCCAAATTTCCCCCACATCGTACTCTCGCGTGCCTTCACCACCCACAATAAGCACATTTGGCGGCGTGGCGGGTACAATTGAACGGCTACCCAAATCGACACCTGATAGGGTTAATCCCGACTTCAAAGCATACACGGGTACTTCAAACTGCTTGGCTAGATAAACCAAATACTCAGCTAGCGGCTGCCCTTCATTACCACTTGAGGGTATTACCACACTACCCGGCGCAAATTGATGACGACTCCCGTCTACTAACGTCGCTGTGAATGACTTACTGGTAATACGCGCAGATACGTCATGCTCCAACAGGGCTTGCAGCAAGGCTGGAGCATAATACTCATCCCAGCCGAATCCATAAGCATAAGCGTCTTGAGGTAATGCATCTGGCAATGGCGGTTTGGCTAGCTCAACATTCGCGGCCGTTTTAACATTTCTGGCATCTCGTTTTGAAACGGGCTGATAAGCCAGGTTAAAAGCATAGGCAATATGCCAGCTCGACACATCGTAAAAGGTATTGTTTTCGAAACTTGTTTGCGTTGAAAACAGCGACTTAATCAAACGATATTGAGGCTGATCTAACGGGATATAAATCGCATTCCTTGCCTCAAAGGTTTTATCGCGCAAAGTAATGTCTCGATTCACTATGTCATAGCGAATATTGTGCTGAGTAAGTATAGAAAGGAATCGAGTAAACCTACCCGTATCCTTAGGCTGTTCAATCAGATACCCTGCATCAGTATCATTTTCGACCAATGTTTCAGTGCTTTTTACAAAGGTCACTTGATAGTCGAGTAACGCCGCTTTATTAGCTACAGCACCTTCAAAGGTACTGAGCGAGGTAGTCACTTGATTAGCAATGGTATCGGCAAAGGCTACGGGGCCATTGATTGATGATTGCAAATGCCCCCGTGAACTGGCTTGTTCGAACAAAATACCCACGCTGCCGTGAATATCTGGATAGGTTGATCCTTTACCGACATAAAAATCGTCAAAGGCCTCTTCGGTAAAATAAAGCTCTCCCGCAGCATCTAGCGCTTTAGCATGGTACTTAGCCAAAGCCTCAGTAAGCGTTACATTGCCATCTGGTGTTAATGGATTTTTACGAGAGCGTACGCCAGGTTGGAAAAAGTAAGTGCTATTGGTACCCATTTCGTGAAAGTCGGTGAGTACGTGTGGGCGCCACTGGTGAAATTTCCCAATACGGGCACGTGACTCGGGGTGAGTAAGTAGTAACCAGTCTCGATTTAAGTCGAACCAATAGTGATTCGTTCTGCCGGAAGGCCAGCCTTCGTCGTGCTCTCTGTGTTGCGGATCTGCAACCAACTGCTGGCCTTTATGCATGTTGGCCCACTGGGCAAACCGTGACAAACCATCGGGGTTGAATGACGGATCGAGCAATATCACATTCTCGCTTAGCATTTTCTCTACGCCTGCCGATTGCGCTGCTGCTAAGTAATACGCTACAACAAGAGATGCATTCGCGCCGGAGGGCTCGTTGCCATGTACGCTGTAGCCCATGTAAATCACAAGTGGAGCGTCGTCTTCTGGGCGGTTACCATTTACCACAGTGTCCACATGAGTTGACTGAATGGTGTCTATGTTTGAATGATTTTCCGGTGAAGTAATTGTGAGTAATAGTAAGGGACGATTCTCGTGGGTGCGTCCTGTTTCTTCAATAGTTACCCGAGGAGAAGCACTGGCGAGTTGATACATATAACTTACCAATTGATCGTGTCTTACATGCCACTCTCCAACATTTGCACCTAATACTGACTCAGGTGTGGGAATACTGGGGTCTAGCGCAGTGCCTTCCGGTAAAAAAGCTGCCGCAACTCGACCGCCTTTATCTACCGAAACCGCAGCATAAACACTGCCAACTACACCAGTAACTAGCACTAAAACATACAAGCTGGCGGTAAAGACTCGCCGAATCAACGTGGTAACCATGATATTCCTGTCTTTTATTTTTACTCTTTCACGGAATTTAACAATACTTGACTGTTTTAGTCAGGTAAATTTGTTATTATACGCCGTATTCATCATTATTGTAGGACTTGCTAATGATCACTATATCAGAAGACGCGCAAGCTCACTTTGTAAAATTGCTGGGCAATCAAGAGCCTGGCACAAACATTCGAGTTTTCGTTGTTAATCCGGGTACTTCTTCCGCAGAGTGCGGTGTTTCCTACTGTCCGCCAGACGCAGTAGAAGAGAGCGATACTCGCTTGCCGTTTAACGGTTTTGATGCTGTGGTGGACGAAGAAAGTGTACCTTATCTTGACGAAGCTGAAATCGATTATGTGACTGATCAGATGGGCTCTCAGTTAACGCTTAAAGCGCCAAACGCTAAAGCGAAAAAGGTTGCTGACGATGCACCTCTAGTTGAGCGCATCAACTACATGATTGAATCAGAAATAAACCCTCAGCTTGCCAACCACGGCGGACAGGTCATGCTTGTTGAAATTACCGACGATGGCATTGCTATTCTTCAATTTGGTGGTGGTTGTAACGGCTGTTCGATGGTAGATGTCACACTGAAAGATGGCATTGAAAAACAAATGCTAGAAAACTTTGCTGGTGAACTTAATGGCGTGCGTGATGCCACAGAGCACCAAGCAGGTGAGCACTCTTACTACTAATCCCTCCTATTATGGACATATTGAAAAGCTGGCAGCGCTTTAAGATTGGTTTAGGCCTTTTCGGTATTGGCGCTGCGCTTTTTATTTTTATCTCTTCGTTGCATATCGCTGCACACTATGCCTCCTTGGCACTGCTACTTTCTGGATTTGCGTACGCCATGTTTGGCTATGCGGGGATCTTTCTCAACCGCTTCCATTCGCTCAAGAGCAAAAAACCACCACCACCGTTTTAATAACCCATCTGCCATTGTATGATGCAATTCACTTTCGACATTCCAATGGAACATCCAGTGAAAACAATAGGTTTAATTGGTGGAATGAGCTGGGAATCCACGGTGAGTTACTATCAAGCCATTAATCGTGGCGTAAACCAGAAACTCGGCGGGTTACACTCAGCAAAACTTTGCCTTTACAGCGTAGACTTTGAAGAAATTCAGTTACTTCAACACCAAGACAAATGGGCAGACACTGCTGAAATTCTATCTAATGCCGCACAAAGCACTGTTGCTGGCGGGGCGGATGCTATCCTCATTTGTACCAATACCATGCATAAGGTTGCGGATGAAGTCGCAAGTTCTGTAGATGTGCCCTTGCTTCACATTGCTGATGCCACCGGAGCAGCCATTGCAAAAGCTGGATACAGCACCATTGGTTTGTTAGGTACACGCTTTACAATGGAGCAAGACTTTTACAAACAACGTTTGCAAGACAAGTATGGTCTTGAAGTATTAACGCCTTCACACGACGACCGTACCAAGGTACATGACATTATTTACAACAAGCTTTGCCAAGGCATAGTTGATCCAAGTGACAGACAAACCTATCTTGCCATTATGGATAAGATGAGCAAACAAGGTGCTCAAGGCATTATCTTAGGTTGTACCGAAATAGCGCTGCTCGTGAAACCAGAACATACCGCTCTTCCTTTGTTTGACACCGCAGCTATTCATGCTCAAGCTGCCGTCGATTTCGCGTTGAGTTAACCCTATGCATCCACTCAAAACTGGCGAAGCCTACGATACCATTACCGATCGCTGGACCTCATCAAGGTTCAATAGGAACAATGGGATCGAGCAACATAAGCGCGCACTGACTTTTTACGGCGAAGCCACAGAACATGCAGTGGCACTTGACGTTGGCTGCGGCTGTACTGGTCGATTTTTTGAGTTGCTAGGTGAAAAGGGTTTCACGTTAGAGGGAATAGACGCATCTAAGAAAATGCTTAAGCTACTTGAAGCACGTAACCAAGAGTGCACTCTGTATCACGGCGATATCTGTACATTTACTCTACCTCACAAGTACGATTTTATTACCGCTTGGGATAGTATCTGGCATGTTCCTTTATCCCAACAAGGTGCTTTAATTACCAAGCTATGTCATGCATTAAAACCCGGCGGTGTGCTGATATTCACATTCGGCGGCACTGAAAAGGCTGGAGAACATACCAACCGAACTATGGGGCCAGAGGTTTACTATGCGTCTATTGGGATTAATGGTTTTATACAAACCATTCTTGACGCAGACTGCTACTGTCGCCATGTTGAATACGATCAGCATCCGGAGTTACATACCTACATTATTGCTCAGCGACCGACACCAACTGATTGCGACGATTAAGCATAGCAAAGGCTATCGCTAGGGTAGCCCCTCTGGCCACAAGGAACGCCAATAGTGCATACCACAGTGCCACGTTCCCAAATGACTGAGTAACAAACCACACCGGAAAAAACACAATAAGTGCGCTGAATACCATAGAATTGCGCATTGATGACGCTCGTGTAAGTCCAACAAACACGCCGTCGTAAAGGAAACACCAGTGCGCCAATAAGGGTAAGATCACCATCAGAGGCAAGTAGGTGAGTGCTTCAGTTATTATTTCATTGTGCTGAGTTAGTAACTGAATGATATCGGTACCAAACATCCAAAATACCAAGGTATATGCAAGGGCAAAAAAGGAAGACCACACGAGCCCTTGATGAGTACGCTGCACAATAGCTCGCTGATTTTGCGCGCCAGACGCTTCACCAACTAAGGCTTCAACAGCGTGAGCAATGCCGTCCAGCCCCAAAGCAATAAGCACAAAAAACTGCATGAGTATGGCATTTACCGCAGCGTGTGTTTCACCAAGCCTAGCCCCTTGAAGCGTTAAAAATGCCAAACAGCCCTGTAGCGCTAGGTTTCTTATGAGCATGTCTGAATTAAGCTTCAACAATACTCGCCTTGCTGCGTCGTTAAACCAGGCAGTACTGGGCAATCGCCAGCCAATTTGGCAAAGCCCGCCGATAAGCGCCATCGTCGCCATAGTGTATTCGGCAAATACACTTGCTAATGCCACGCCTTCAACGCCCCAGCCCAAGCCATACACCAATCCAACATCCAATGCGCCATTGAGGAGGTTACCCGTTATTTGAATGATCATAACCAGGCGAGTTCGCTGTTGACCCACTAGCCAGCCAATCATGGCAATGTTAACCAGCGCCGCTGGTGCACCCCACACGCGCACTTGATAGTACTGTCCGAGCCATTGTTCCACCTGCGTTGAAGGGTCTGCTAAACCGATACCAATGCGTAAAATAGGTACTTGTAATATCAACAGCAACACACTGATGACAATGGCAATACCCACGGTTTGCCACAATACTCGCGCTGCTGCATCACGATCTTCTACTCGGCCACGGGCCTGTGCACTTAACCCAGTGGTAGACATACGCAAAAATCCACACACCCAGTAAATTTGGGTAAGTATCAATGCGCCAATAGACGCACCCGCTAGCATTGAAGGTGATTGCATGTGCCCCAACACAGCAGTATCCACCAACCCAAGCAAGGGTGTGGTAATGTTGGCTAAAATCATAGGTACTGCTAGCACAATCAGACGACTGTGGTCATGCCAAAGTGTATATTGGTTCGTCATGAGCGTATTAGGGGCTGTTGCTCTTAAGTTATTGTATAATCAGCGCAGAGCATATCACGCTACTGAGTTGTGTTGTCCCGTTTGTCCTTTTTCTTTTTTTAGGTCGATTGAATGATGAAGACGTTTTTTCACGTATTGTTTGCCAGCCTTTTCTTAGTGCTCAGCTTTCAAGGGCACGCAAATATTCATAGCGCTGACGCTTCAACACCGGCAACATCAAGTGCAACTGTGCTGCTTTATCATCATGTGGCTGACAATACACCGCCGAGTACAAGCATTTCTCCCGCTCAATTCAAACAACACATGGAGTACTTGTCACAACACCACACAGTAGTGCCTTTACAACAGGTTATAGAAGCCAGTAAAAACAACCTGCCGCTTCCAGAAAATGCGGTGGCAATTACCTTCGACGACGGTTATCAAAATATTTACGACAACGGCCACCCTATTTTAAAAAGCTACGGTTTTCCTTATACCGTATTTATTAACCCCCTAGAGATTGGCACGTCTCGAATTCAATTAACGTGGGAAACTATCAAAGCAATGCAAACCGAGGGCGCGAGCTTCGCCAACCATACGTTAGACCATATCCACATGCTGAACAAAGAGCCCGATGAGACGCCGAAAATGTGGTTAGAAAGAGTGTGGGAAAATGTGGTCCATGCTGAAACTTTGATCACACAAAATACAGGCGGATCCTTGCGTTACTTGGCTTACCCATTTGGCGAGTTTAATCGTTTACTGGCAGAAAAAGTGATATCTGAGGGATACATAGGCTTCGGGCAACACTCAGGTGCTATTGGAGCAGTAAGTGACTTTGGCCAGCTACCAAGATTTGCTGCTGCGGGTATTTACGCTAATTTGAATACATTAAAAGTCAAATTGAACAGCATAGCCATGCCGGTAGTCGCCAACTCACTGGAAGATCCTGAGCTTACCAACAGGCAATTCGCAAACGCTATTACCCTAACCATTGACGCGTCTGATGTTCGTATTTCTCAGGCGACGTGTTACTTCAACGGCACTTCTATTCCCACCCAAGTCAGTGACACTGAAATATCCTTCACTATTGAACAAATCCTGCCCATAGGAAGGTCACGGGTTAACTGTACCGCACCGTCAAAAACACAATCGGGCAGATACTATTGGTACTCACAACCATTCTTCGTTGCTGATGAACTAGGCCGTTACCCCGACTAGTTTGCTTTAATGCTGAATTACATGGCACTTGTTACGGCTTTTGAAAAGCGTATGAACTGTCCATTCACTTGCTGCTCTTTAAATCCAAGACGTTGATAGAAGCGTATTGCGGGAACATTTTGTACATGTACATCAAGTACAACCAACGACTTATCAAATTGCTTAGCCATTTGGTACATGGTTGATACCAACATTCTTCCAATACCTTTATCTCGATGGGCCGGCGCAACAGCAATGTGCCCAAGCATCCACTCATGTTCTTGAGGCGGTATGAGTTCAGCGCTTATCAGTTGATTCTTTACCAATACATCTAATGACTCATCTATGTCGAAAAATGCTGTAATACTGTCGAGAGTGGCGCGATCGAATGCGTGCCCTAAGTTGGTATGCCACGCGGTAATAACACCAACCACTTCACTTTGGTATTGCGCCACCCAATGGAACTCGTACCCGTATTGGCCGCGACCGTGATGCCATGCATGAACTAAAAACTTATTTGCTTTGGTTTTACATCCATCGCCAAACAAATCGGTGATAACTTCCTCAGCGGCGGAGTGAATGAGTTTAGCGGCGGCTTTTGCATCTTCTGGGCGCCCTCGGCGGATTTCGACCAACATAGTATCAATCCGACATCAGAATGGGCATGTCGTGCAGTATTTGCTGCGCGTCACTAATCGCTAACTGTCCTGGTTGGCGGTGAGGTTTAAAGCGTCCAACTACTTGTGCTTGTGGATTTACCACCACTACCGATGCACTGTGATCGACGAGGTAATTTGGGTTGTCAGTGCTATCTGACATGGAATACATCATTCCAAGGTTTCTTGCGAGGGGAAAAAGCTGTGCGTGCTCTCCAGTGACGGCAACAAAGCTGTCGTTAAAAAAGCCAATGTACTGCGCTAATCGCTCGGTGGTGTCTCGTTTGGGATCTACCGAAACAAATACCACTTGAGGTGAATGCTCGGTGTATATTTCCTGCAAGGAAGGAAAAATGCCATTAAGTTCAGCCATAGTCGTGGGGCAAATATCGGGGCAATAGGTGTACCCTAAAAATACAAGACTCCAGTGCCCCTTTAAGTTTTCTTGGGTAAACGCGCTGTCGGTGTGGCTAGTAAGAGAAAATGAATTAATGTCACGAGGCGTAGGATACGCTTGAAAGTAAGCTGGCTTTGACGTGCTAGGTGGGGCGATATACAAGGCCCCAACAATGCCCGCACACAAGGCAACTAACGCGATGACTCCGACAGTAATTCGTTGATTCATAGACTTAATGGTAAATAATGATCCAATAAAAGTACCACAAACAATAACATAAGATGCACAATTGAGTAGCGAAATGTTCTAATTGCGGTGTCTTCTTTTGCTAAAAACTTCAATTTGTAAGCATAGTACAAGAAACCAATATTTAGCAGGGTAGACCCGATTAAATAGATAAAGTCACTCATGCCAACTAAGTAAGGCAGCAAACAAACTAAGCTCAAAAGCACGGTATAAAGCAATACCGACGTTTTAGTATAGTTAACGCCATGAGTCACCGGAAGCATTGGGATCTTAGCTTTTGCGTAATCTTTTTCGCGATGTATAGCCAATGCCCAGAAATGAGGCGGCGTCCACGTAAAAATAATTAATACCAGTAATAATGCATGGGCGTGGACTTCTCCCGTTACCGCAGTCCAGCCTAATAAAGGAGGCGCTGCCCCCGCTAATCCACCAATAACAATATTTTGCGGCGTTGCTCGCTTTAAAAATAATGTATAAACGCCTGCGTAACCTACTAAACTCGCCAATGTTAACCATGCAGTAAGCATATTCACTAGTACAGCGAGCAAAGCAAAGCCAGCAACTCCCAGCACCAAAGCGAAGATAAGCGCATTATTAATCGACACCTTCCCTTTGGCGACAGGGCGATTGAAAGTACGTGCCATTTTGCTATCAATTTGATGATCGACAGCGTGATTAATCACCGCCGCAGAGGCTGATAAAAAACCAATGCCTATCATTCCCGCCGTCAGTGTTACAGCATCGACCCAGGTGGGTGTAGCCAAACACATTCCCACCAAGGCGGTAAGTAACAGCAGCATAACCACATTGGGCTTAGTGAGTTCATAGTAGTCACGCCACGATACTTGGGTGGGGCGGCGAGAAGTATTTGAAACATAAGCAGCAGATTTAGCCATGAGAAACTCCAGATTCCAAAGTAGTCGAAGACACACGAGTAGAGAAAATTGTCCAGCTTAGCCAAACAAGAGACAGTAGAAGTAAGGCGGCAACTGCATTGTGTGCCACTGCAACAGCCAATGGTAAACTAAAGAGGATATTGCTCACACCTAAACCCACTTGAGCGAATAATGCGATAAGCATCAACCCACTAATGCGCTTAATTCCAGACGATGCTGTCTTGCTGAATAACCCCATTGCCCCCAAGGCTAGTAAGTACGCAAAAGTAACAACAGCGCCAAATCGATGCACTATGTGCATTGTCATACGTTCGCCGTAATCATGAGCACCGTACTCGTAATTTTCTACATCAGGTACGCTGTAAGCGCCTGAAAAATCTAAACGCTCTTGCCATCCGGACTCACATACTGGCATTTCGGTACAGGCTAGCGCAGCATAGTTCGCGGATGTCCAACCGCCCAGAGCGATTTGACCCACAAGCACAGCCACTCCCACGATACATAGCTTGAACCCACGGGAAGTTAGTAAAGTACTTCGAGCATCCTCACTATTACTCCTAGATTCAGCAACCTGGTTTTGCGTTTTAGGCAATCGCAAATACAACAAGAATAAACAGGTAAGCACGGTAAAGCCGCCAAGTAAGTGCCCCATAACAACGATCGGTAAAAGGTTGAGTGTGACCGTCCACATGCCAAGCAAGGCTTGAAAGGTAACAAGTGCTAATAGAAATAAGGGCAGTTTGACTGGCGTTCCATTATGACGACCACGCACAGAAATAACCGCAATAGCTAAAATACACAGGCCGAGTGCGCCGGCGAAGTAGCGGTGAACCATCTCGTTCCATGCTTTAAATGCCTCTACCGGACGTTCAGGATAGGCTTCATTTGCTTGGGCAACGGTCTGTTCAGACGACGGTACGGTTAAAAATCCGTAGCACCCTGGCCAATCGGGGCACCCCAATCCTGCATCGGTTAGGCGAGTATATGCCCCCAAGATGATAACCACCACAGCCAAAAATAGGCTAAATACCACCAGCTTTCTCATAAAACTTCTCCTAACCAATACGAGATAACTTGAGCAACTTACGCATGTCGGCGAGCATATTTCTACTCTCCATTACTGCCACTGCTTTATCGGGTGTAATGGCATAAAACAGCATAGCGTTGTACTGAGTGTCCACCACATAAACCTTGTTGCTGCTTAACCCATCAATGGCTTCATCAACAGAAAGGGTACGTACATTTGGGTACTCGCCTAGCTGAGCAATGGCAGACTGGTCGCTCAATGATGTTGTGAGTACGAGAGCCTCGGCGCGGTCTGCGTTTTTCCCTAAAGCTAGCCACACTTGGTTAATACTAAACAGAGCGTTTTCACAGCTGGCATCACAGTTTTCAGGCATGACATACAAGAGCCGCCATTTGGGTGATACGCCCGTTAACTGATTACTTAGGTTTAAGGTTGGTGCGATTAATTGCCCTTTATTTGTCGCTCCCCGATTAAACCATTCGTTGTCTAGCGCGACTTTCGCAAGGATCACAGGCAAAACAAACACGGCTAACATGCCGATTAGGGTTTTCTTTGAAGAAGAGGATGTTTTATCAGGCGTCATGAGTACGTCCTTTTTTAATTATCGCTATTCCACCAATGAGAGCCGCAGCAATTGCTAACCCAAACCATTGAATGGCGTAGCCAAGATGTTTCTCGGGAGACATTACAACGGGGTTGTAGTGCCGTACGAAGAAGTGATCGGGCTGAGTAAGCACGACCACATAGGGTAAAAGGTCTCGATTCAGCAGAGGGGCAATCTGCTCGGGTAAGGCTTGTTGTATTACTTGGGGAAAGACGGCGTTAGCATCTATATAGTTATCCACCAGCGGGTTGTTACTTGGCAGCGACACCACGCCCTCGAATGTGTTCAGCGTGACATTAGCTATATCTAGAGTTGGTATCTGACGTGTCAGATCGGCGGCTGGTATCCAACCAAAGTTTACTAATAGCCAACCAAGGTTAGTGCTCACAGGGGCAAAAACATTATACCCAACCTGTTGTAGATACACCTGATTGTCCAGAAACATCAAATGCTCTGTGTCTACTTGCCCGTGAAAGTTGACCGATAGGTCTCTTGGGTCATTTTGTGCAAATGCCTCTATTAAGCTTAAACTTCCTTTAGCCTGCTTTTGCGTTATGCTTGAGAGACGTTGTTGCTTTTGTGCCATCCGTTCAAGTTGCCAAAACCCAAGACTGCACATAATCACTACGCTAAGGGCAGTAATGGTCAAAGCAGCGAGTGAAGACGGACGTAACAGCTTCATATCAAACAGTACACACTCCTGAGGACAGTAGAATGATAATAAAAATCTTGCTCGTAGCCCTGGTGATTTACATGCTGGTTAATTTGTTTCTTGCGATGCGCGTTATGATAAGAAACAACCCTGAAGACGGACCAATGAGCAAATATATAGGCCGTCGTGTACTTACGTCTGCCGTTATCGTCGTTATCATCTTACTGGCAATAAGTACGGGATTAATTACACCCAACCCCCGACCTTACTAGGATTGGGTGTATGTCTATCTAGAGTACGTAAACAAAGATGTAGAGCATGACCCACACTACATCGACAAAGTGCCAATACCAGCTACCTGCCTGAAACGCGAAATGATTTTCAGGGGTAAAATGCCCTTTCAACACACGGAAAAATAGAACGATGAGAATGATAGTTCCCAGCGTGACATGCATACCGTGGAAGCCCGTGAGCATAAAGAAGGTATTACCATACACGCCAGACTGAAGTGTTAGCCCCAAATCGCGATAGGCGTGAATGTATTCTTGTACTTGCAACGTAAGGAAAATTAAGCCCAGTAAAATGGTTACTCCCAGCATCCACGTCAGTTGCTTGCGCTTTTGCTGTTCTAATCCTGTATGAGCAAAGTGAAGTGTGACAGACGACACCAACAGAATGATGGTATTAATCGTTGGTAACCCTGCTGCACTCATCACCTGCGTAGTGGTGCCGTCAGGCGTGCTGATCAGCGGCCACATGGCCTCGAACGTTGGCCACAATACGGTATTTGTCATCTCATTATTTGATGCGCCACCGAGCCAAGGCACCGAGATAAAGCGTGCATAAAACAACGCGCCAAAAAACGCAGCAAAAAACATCACTTCTGAAAAAATGAACCAGCTCATGCCTTGACGATATGATCGACCTAACTGGTCGCTATAGAGTCCAGACATACTCTCGTCGATCTGATTCTTAAACCAACCAAAAAGCATAACCAACAACACAAGTATGCCGGCTGTTAACGTATGTGTGCCATAACCCGGCTCGCCTTTGGTAGTTTCCAGCACCACAGTGCCAGCACCAACGGCAATTAAAAATAGCGCCACCGCCCCAACAATGGGCCAAGGGCTTTGCGCGGGTACGTAATAGCGTTCATATTCTTGCTGCATTTTTTTCTCCTCTGACTAAGGGTGGCTACTCGCCACTCTCAGCGACCGAAACCATAAACGGATTGGTAGTTGACGTGTCATCTGTTCTCTCTGTCACGTCATATAGGGTGTACTGCACTGTAAAATAACTAATGTCCTCAGGAAGCTGAGGATCAACGTAAAACTGCATGGGCATATAGGCCTCAGCACCTGAATCTAGCGGTTGCTGGTTAAAGCAAAAACACTCGGTCTTGTTCAGATAAAGCGCGGCTTCTCCCGGTGATACCGAAGGAATTGCTTGCGCTACCATATTGCTGTTAGCTGGATTTCTGACGTAAAAACCAACGGTGCTCAGTTCTCCCGGATGCACTTCCATTCGGAAGGTTTCTGCACGGAATTCCCAAGGCATACCAGTCATGGTTTTGGTGATGAACTCCACCGTAATACTTCGGCTTTCATCAACTTCAACCATTTGATAGCTAGCTGCGGTATTGTCTGTTTTGCCATTAATACCCGTAAGGTCGCAGAACACGTCATAAAGCGGCACCAACGCAAAACCAAAGCCAAACATACCCAGAACAATCACTACCAAACGAATGACCATTTTGTTGTTTTGCTGCGTTTTGGTTTGCATAGGTGCTCTCCTAACGTTCACTACCTTGTGTTACTTCACTTCTGGGGGTGTTTCAAACGTGTGGTATGGCGCTGGTGACGGGATTTCCCATTCCAAACCTTCTGCACCTTCCCACACTTGGCTCGACACAGGTTCACCTTCTTTGCGGCATGCTTTAATAAGTAGCGCCAAGAAAATAAGCTGAGATAAACCAAACGCGAAACCACCAATACTTATCCACTTGTTAAAGTCAGCGAACTGAAGGGCGTAGTCAGGAATACGTCTGGGCATACCTGCTAAGCCAACAAAGTGCATAGGGAAGAAAAGTACGTTTACTGAAATTAACGAGCACCAGAAATGCCATTTTGCCAATGCGGTGTCGTACATTTTCCCCGTCCATTTAGGTAACCAGTAATACACCGCCGCCATAATCGAGAATACGGCACCAGTAACTAGCACGTAGTGGAAATGAGCGACCACGAAATAGGTATCGTGGTATTGGAAGTCCACTGGGGTTATTGCCAACATTAATCCTGATAAACCGCCAATGGTAAACAGAACGATGAAGGCTATCGCAAACATCATGGGCATTTCGAAAGTCAAAGATCCGCGCCACATAGTGGCAACCCAGTTAAATACCTTAACCCCAGTTGGCACCGAGATAAGCATAGTGGCGAACATGAAAAACATCTCCATGTAAACCGGCATCCCCGTGGTGAACATGTGGTGCGCCCACACCACGAAGGATAGCAGCGCTATCGATGCAGTGGCATAAACCATAGACGCGTAGCCAAACAACTTCTTGCGAGAAAAGGTTGGTACGATCTGAGAGATAATGCCAAAGGCAGGCAATATCATGATGTACACTTCTGGGTGACCAAAGAACCAGAAAATATGCTGGAACATTACAGGGTCACCACCACCTGCTGCATCAAAGAAGCTGGTACCAAAGAACTTATCAGTGAGTACCATGGTAACGGCCCCTGCCAGTACAGGCATTACCGCTATTAATAAGAAGGCTGTAATTAACCACGTCCAAACAAACAGCGGCATCTTCATCCACGTCATGCCAGGTGCACGCATGTTAAAGATAGTAACGATGACGTTAATGGCACCCATGATGGACGAGATACCCATGATATGTACAGAGAATACGAACAAGGCCGTAGAATCATTACTGTAAGTAGTTGATAGCGGCGCGTAGAAGGTCCAACCAAATGCCGGACCGCCACCTTCCATAAACAATGATCCTAGTAGGATTAAGAAGGCACCGGGTAAAATCCAAAAACTCCAGTTATTCATGCGCGGCAACGCCATATCTGGCGCGCCGATCATCATAGGAATTAACCAGTTGGCCAATCCAGTGAACGCAGGCATAACGGCACCGAATACCATTATTAGGCCGTGTACCGTAGTCATCTGGTTGAAGAAGTTGGGTTCGACGATCTGTAGCCCAGGTTGGAATAACTCTGCGCGAATGACCATAGCCATAGCACCGCCCACCAAGAACATGATGAAGGCGAACCACAAATACAAAGTACCAATATCTTTGTGGTTAGTAGTAAACAACCAGCGGGTTATCCCTTTAGGTATATGATCGTGATGGTCGTCATCGTGATGTGCCGTATCCGGCGTAAGAACATCTGTTGCTTTACTCATAACGGGCTCCTAGTTTCCATTCACGACAGCGTTAACATCTTTTGCCTGTACGGCGTCGCCAGTATTGTTGCCCCACGCATTTCGCTCGTAGGTCACAACAGCGGCTATTTCTTTCAAGCTAAGCATTTTTCCAAACGCCTGCATGGCCGTACCCGACTTACCATTGAGCACAATCTCGATATGTGCTTGCTGGTCTTCCAATACCATCTGGCTCCCTTTAAGGGCAGGGAACACACCGGGAAGACCTTCACCATTAGGCATATGACAAGCGGCACATGTGGCGTTGTAAACTCGCTCACCTTCCGTCATGAGTTCTTCCATAGACATGTTCATTGCCAATAAGCGTTGCTCTTCTTCTCTGGCCCTTTTCGCAATCGCTTCCTGCTCTTCGACCCAAGCGTTATACTCGGCAGGCTCTTTGGCAATAACTACCACAGGCATAAATCCGTGATCTTTTCCGCAAAGCTCGGCGCATTGACCGCGATAAATGCCGGGTTCATCTACCAGAGTCCAAGCTTCGTTAATGAACCCCGGGTTAGCGTCTTTCTTAACAGCAAAGTCTGGTACCCACCAAGAATGGATTACATCGTCTGAGGTAATGAGGAAACGGACCTTTTGACCGGTAGGAATAACCAAAGGCCGATCAACTTCCAGTAAGTAGTTTTCGCCCTTGTCGAAGCGATTTTCAATTTGCTCACGTTGAGTAGCCATTAAAGAATAAAACTCAACGTCACTATCCATGTACTTGTAATGCCACTTCCACTGAGAACCGGTAACCAAAACGGTCATATCAGGCTCACTGGTATCTTCCATGGCGATAAGCGTATTCGCTGCTGGCACTGCCATAAAAATCAAGATGAGAAACGGCACAACAGTCCACGCAATCTCAACCTTCACATTTTCATGAAAATTGGCAGGTTTAGCGCCTCGTGACTTCCGGTGTAAATACATAGACAAAAACATCACACCAAACACTGCAACCGCAATCGCCACGCAGATGTAAAACATCAGCATGTGTAGGTCGTAAACCTGGCCACTGATTTCAGTAGCACCCGGCCGAAGATTGATTGAAGAGATTGCTTCAGTATCTGAACTTGCGCCGATAGACAACGCAGAAAAACCCAATAAGGGTAAAGAATAAAGCCAAAGGGCCAGCTTGTTAGTTAGCCCCTTTACGGCAGAAACCGTAAGTCGTTTCACTCAGCACCTCCATTATGGCGGAACACCACCGCTAAGTATTAGCGCGTTGTTCTCACCAAGTGGTTTCCATGAACTCGACCCAGATCTGCCCACATGTAAATATAGATTTGAGTCGTTGTTATTATTTTGTTAAATGCTGTATAAGAATTGCCCAATAAATGGCGTACGTCTAGTCTTTTCTTTCAAAAATCTCATATTTGGTATGTTTTTTAACCAGCAATAAGAATGTAAACATCGACGCTAGATAGTGAGCCACGTGGATATATGAGGAACTAAGCAAATAATTAATGGTGCGCAATAATTGATAAAAATTATGTAAAATCAAAACATAAACACAGGCTCGTTTGCGTATATTTTGATGCAGGTTCATCTCGAAATGGTTTAGGTCGATAAATTTATCAGACCATTTGGTAGATTTATGACGTTTAACCAAACATGCCAAAAAGTTTGGTTAGTTGATCATATGCGGGTCAAAACTGAATAAAAAATCAACAAAAAACGGCCTTTCGGCCGCTTTTCTTAATTAAATAGGTTTGAGCGCTATATTCGCTACATCCAATCGGCGTTTCGAATGACGCCAACGGCGATACCTTCAATATTAAATGGCTCGTTGGCCAGATCTACCTTAATAGGTGCAAACTCTTCGTTTTCGGCGTGCAATAATACTTCGCGACCACGCTTTTCCAAGCGCTTGACAGTAACATCCTCGTCTACTCGAGCAACTACTACTTGGCCATTATGTACATCGGTAGTGCGATGAACAGCTAGTAAATCACCATCCATAATACCTATGTCTTTCATACTCATACCGTTAACACGAAGCAAAAAATCAGCACTAGGATGGAACAAGTTAGGATCAACCTTGTAATGCGTCTCAACATGTTCTTGCGCGAGTATTGGCTCACCCGCAGCAACACGACCAATCAATGGAAGGCCTTCTTCTTCTGATTCTACGTCTTCAACGGGTACATTGAGCTTAATGCCCCTTGACGTTCCAGGAAGGATTTCGATAACGCCTTTTCGCGCCAAGGCTTTTAAATGCTCTTCCGCTGCATTCGCAGAACGAAAGCCCAATTGACGTGCTATTTCTGCCCGCGTAGGCGGCATACCCGTCTCTTGCATTGTGGATTTAATGAGTTCGAGTACTTCGGTTTGTCGTGCAGTAAGTGGGCGCATAAAAGACCTGTTTTTCTATACAGTTCCTGTAAGTATATACACCCATGATTAAATGGCAAGCAATGATTAATTCAATAAATATACGTTAAGTTGGATTAAATACTTTAACTCGCGAGAGAATCCCTTTTAATGCTTACGTTTTGAGTGTATTAATTAACAGAAATTCACGAGAGTATAAACTTTGTAATCTATGCCTCTAAAACATGGTCAATCTGAAGTATTCCTCAACAACAATATCATTGTTTCAAAGATGAGTGGTGCGTTCAATCGAACAGGTATTGAACGATATAAGCGGAAAGTCGTTGATGCGCTCGAGTCCCTCGACGGTAAACCTTTTGCTATGCTGGTTGACAACACCTTGGTTGAAGGCGGTACCCCAGAAGCGTTCGAAGCCCTTGATCAATTTAATACCTGGATGGCTACACAACCCCTGATAGCCAAAGCATTCGTATACAACAGCTCAGTGTTAAAAGGTGTGATGGAACAAAGGCTTTCATCACTACACTCTGTTCCCACAGACTTTTTCTCAGACTATCAATCGGCGCTAAGTTGGTTAGAGCGGTTCTCATAACCGCTGTATTTTGTCCTTACATTCTGCTTTTTGCGAGTAATGATATGGAATTTCCTGCGAGAAAATTTGTCAAAACGCTCAATCGACCAATTAGGCGTATCTAATCAGCTACAATCATCGTATCTGACACCCATGTGAAATAATAAAAACGGGTTATCTGTGGTACACTTCGCGCGTAACTTTTTCATAGGATCACACAATTCATGACGTGGATGCGAAAAGCATTAGTATCGGTTTTCCAATATCCGGTTAAATGGCTTGTTAAAGCTCATAGTATTCCAGTAAACGTAGAGTCAGAGCTTGGTATTGATAGAACCAAACCTATCGTTTATTTATTAATGACAAACTCAATCACCGACCAACTTGCATTGAGAATGTCCACCCAATCTTTAGGACTTCCCAGTCCCACCGAGCCACTGACACTCGCAGGCAGAGAATATCCATCGACCTTGTTTTTGCGTAATTCAAAGCCTTTGATGCGTTCTAAAAAGAAAGATACGGGTATAGAAGAAGTATTTACTGAGCTTTTCCATCTTCATCGCGACAATTTAGACTTAGATTTACAAGTTGTACCTGTATTTATTAGCTGGGGTCGTGCACCAAGTACTGGCAAACCCGGTTTAAGCGATTTAATAACAGACAATGCTACGCCTAGCTGGTTGCGTAAATTGTTCATTGTGCTGTTTTTAGGAAGAGACAATTTCATTAACTACAGTAAAGCCGTTTCAGCTCGCGTTATGGCCAATCAACACGGTAGTGACCAGCGCATTGCTCATAAACTCGTTCGTGTAGCAAGTACTCACTTGCAACGCAAACGCAAAGGTATGACAGGGCCAACCTTGCTTGAACGACAAGAGCTCAACAATAGTTTACTCGGGTCTGACTCTGTTCGAAAAGCCATTAACGACGAATCTAAAAATAAGAAAATATCGCATGAAGAAGCCAAGCAACGGGCGCTTGGTTACATTACTGAGATTGCTGGCGATTATCGCGAAGGACTGATTCGCGTAGGTGATAGGGTATTAGGCCGCATTTGGAACAAAATTTACAACGGTATTAGTATTGGTCATGCGGATAGGATTCGGGAATTAGCAGCAAACGGCCACGAAATTGTTTATGTGCCGTGTCATCGTAGCCACATGGATTATTTGCTACTAACCTACGTTATTTATCACGAAGGTATGGTAACGCCGCACATTGCCGCAGGTATTAACCTTAACTTTTGGCCCTTTGGAAAGATATTCCGCCGAGCGGGAGCATTCTTCTTGCGCCGTAGCTTTGCTGGCAACAAACTCTATACTGCCGTTTTCAGAGAGTACCTTGAACTGCTATTTAACAAAGGCTATTCAGTAAAGTATTACCCAGAAGGTGGCCGCAGCCGCACAGGTAGGTTGATTCCACCAAAAACCGGCATGCTTGCCATGACAATTCAAGCTATGGTGAAAGGGGTTAATCGCCCCGTGAGTATAGTTCCAGTCTATATCGGCTACGAAAACGTCATGGAAGTGAAAAGCTACCTCAATGAATTGAAAGGCTCGAAAAAGCAAAAAGAGTCTAACTGGCAGATATTTTCAGCAATTAAAAAACTCAAAAATTACGGCCATGGTTACGTGAACTTTGGTGAGCCAATTCAGCTCAACCAGTTCTTAGAAAACAAAGTACCGGATTGGCGTGATTGTCGAGAAGACGACGCAGACAAAAAGCCCACTTGGTTAACTCCCGCAGTAAACGAGCTGGCCAATAATGTGATGACAAACATCAACAGAGCAGCCGCGCTAAACGGGATGGCCCTAACGTCACTTTGTTTGTTGTCTTCAAAAACTCAAACCATGAGTGAGCGCGAGTTAGAGCAAGCACTTCAAGATTTTATGCACCTATTCAATGAAGTGCCCTATAGTGCAGATGCCACTATTCCTGATGTGAGCGCCCGAACGTTGCTTGATCAAACCCTTCAGCTTAATCGCTTTGATGTGCAAGAGGACGACTTTGGTAAACTTATTAGCCCTCAACCAAAATCAGCAGTCTATCTAACCTACTACCGCAATAATATATTGCACTTGTTTGCCCTTCCGGGTTTGGTGATGGCCTCGGTATTTGCCAACAAAGGAACAACCAAAGACGCTTTACTTCGCCTAGTAGCAGCGCTTTATCCTTTGTTACAGCGCGAGCTTTTCTTACACATGACTCAAGACGAAGCTTTGGCTTATACCGACAAGCTAATTACTGCGATGCTTGATAAAGGTCTATTGCAAACTATGGATGGCAACGTATATCCACCACAAACTCAGAGCAAGCAGTTCCACTCAGCATGGTTGTTAAGCCGCTGTATGCAAGAAACTTTCCAGCGCTATGCCGTGGTGCTAACCATGCTAGACAGAGAAAAAGTAATCAGCCGCAGTAAGCTTGAAAAGGCTAGCCGCAAAGTGGCTGAGCGTTTATCGGCCTTGTATGGTTTAAGCTCACCAGAGTTTTATGACAAAAACGTATTGTCTAGCTTTATTACCGCCCTCAAAGAGAATCACTGGATCGACACCGCAGAAGACGGCAGTATGAAATACTCAGAGGAATGTGAAGCCCTTAGAGAAGACGTTATGGCACTGGTGTGGCCTGAAATGACACAGCACTTAGAAAATGTAGTGCTTAGCCACGAACACTAATGCTAAGGCTATAAACCTAGAAAACAAAAATGCCCGACAAGTGTTCGGGCATTTTTATTAGGGCGCTTCAGATCGCCCCACAGTAAACATTGTTCAATGTGAGGCGATGCGAAGCTAAAACTAATGGACTACTGGGTATGCGACAAAAAGAACTGATAAGCGGGATTATCTGTCACTTCCTCTGCGTCGTAACCTAACTCAGTAACATAGGCGTTAAAGGCATCACGCTGAGAAGGGTCAATATCGAAGCCAGCTAACACCAAACCGTCGGCAGCACCATGATTGCGATAATGGAATAAAGTGATGTTAAACCGCTCGCCTAGGGTATTGAGGAAATTAAGCAACGCCCCCGGACGCTCTGGAAAGGTGAAACTAAAGACATGCTCATTGAGTATGGAAGGTGGTCTTCCCCCCACCATATGACGAACGTGAAGTTTAGCAAGTTCGTTGTCTGACAGGTCAAAACAACCATAGTCTTTTTCAATCAAACTTTGCTGAAGCTCGGCTAATTCCTGTTTACCACCTTTGAGCTTAACGCCCACAAAAATGTGTGCTTCTTGGTCATTGGCGTAGCGATAGTTAAATTCTGTGATGGCCTTTGCACCAACACACTCGCAAAACTGCTTAAATGCACCTTTGCGCTCAGGAATTTTAACCGCAAAAACCGCTTCTTTTTGCTCGCCTAGCTCACAACGCTCAGACACATAGCGCAGGGTGTGGAAGTTAATATTCGCTCCACATAAAATTCCCCCAAGCTTTTTACCTTCTATGTTGTGCTGCTTCACATATTTGCGAATAGCAGCCACTGATAGGGCACCGGCAGGCTCGGCAATAACCCGAGTGTCGTCAAAGATATCTTTGATGGCTGCGCAAATTTCATCGTTGGTGACCGTCATCGTCTCGTCAACAAAGCGATTGCAAAGTCTAAAGGTTTCTTCGCCCATGATTTTCACGGCAACACCGTCGGCAAATATACCTACGGTATCCAAAGGCACCGGCTTTCCTGCCGCTACGGCGGCTTCAAAACAGGCCGACTCGCTGGACTCTACTCCAACAATTTTAATGCTTGGCTTTAGCTGTTTTAGATAAACGGCAATACCCGCTGCTAAGCCACCACCACCAATGGCGACAAACAAGATATCAAGGTTAGGGTTTTGCTCTAGCAGCTCTTTGGCAATGGTGCCCTGACCAGCAATTACATCTGGATCGTCAAAAGGCGGTACAAAGGTTAAGCCATGCTCTGCACCTAAGGCTTTGGCGTGATCGCTGGCTTGATCAAAACTAGTACCGTGCAGCACAACATTCACGTTTTCACCACCAAAACGACGTACGGCATCCACCTTAATATCAGGTGTAGTTTCAGGCATGACAATGGTCGCCTGAATACCTTGCTTACGTGCACCATATGCTAAGCCTTGCGCATGATTACCCGCCGAAGCACCAATCACACCCGCCGCTTTTTGCTCATCACTGAGTGCACTCATTCGGGTGTAAGCACCACGTAACTTAAACGACTTAACGGGTTGTTGGTCTTCTCGCTTTAAGAAAACCTCGTTGCCTATCTCGGCTGAAAAACGAGACAAGTAGGCTAAATCGCTGTTAACTGCTACGTCGTATACGGGTGCCAGTAAGACTTTTTTTAGGTAGTCGTGGTCGCTGACACTCATAAATTTTCCAGTTTGGTTACGTCGCGCACTGCACCTTTATCAGCACTTGTCGCTAATGCCGCAAAGGTTTTCAGTGATGTTGAAACTTCGCGCACACGATCTTTCGGGCGCCACGGCTTGTCACTCTTATTCATGGCGTCACGACGTGCGGCCAGTTCTTCGTCACTAATAACTATGTTGATACTGCGATTAGGAATGTCGATCTCAATCTTATCGCCATCTTCAACCAAACCAATGCCGCCGCCGCTTGCTGCCTCTGGCGAGCAGTGACCGATAGACAAACCACTAGTACCACCAGAGAAACGGCCGTCAGTAACCAGTGCACACGACTTACCTAAGCCTTTTGATTTCAAGTATGACGTTGGGTAAAGCATCTCTTGCATACCCGGTCCACCACGAGGGCCTTCATAGCGAATAAATACCACATCGCCGGCTTTTACTTCATCACCCAGAATACCTGCAACGGCGTCATCTTGGCTTTCATAAATACGGGCAGTACCGTTAAATTTTAAAATTGACTCGTCAACACCGGCGGTTTTAACAATACAACCATCTTCTGCAAGGTTGCCGAATAGTACGGCTAAGCCGCCTTCTTGACTGTACGCGTGTTCGACGGTTCTGATACAACCGTTTTCACGATCGCTATCGGCATCGTCCCAACGACAGCTTTGACTGAACGCTTGGGTAGTGCGAATGCCCGCTGGACCTGCGCGATAAAAAGTGATCGCATCGGTATTATCTGGGTTAGTGATATCCCAGTCTGCGATGACCTCAGCCATGGATTTGCCCAATACATGATTTGAATCACCGTGAAGCAAGCCCGCTTTATTGAGCTCGTTTAGGATACCCAGTACACCACCTGCACGGTGTACGTCTTCCATGTGATACTTTTGCGTAGATGGTGCCACTTTACACAAGTGAGGTACTTTACGAGAAAGGCGATCTATATCGGCCATAGTGAAAGGTACTTCGCCTTCCATTGCTGCGGCAAGCAAGTGAAGGATAGTGTTAGTTGAACCGCCCATGGCAATATCTAAGCTCATAGCATTTTCAAACGCATTAAAGTTAGCAATGTTGCGAGGTAGCACGCTTTCGTCGTTGTCACCGTAATAACGTTTACACAACTCTACAATTTGTGAACCTGCTTTCTTGAACAAACCTTCGCGGTCAGCGTGAGTTGCTAACATAGAACCATTCCCAGGCAAGGAAAGTCCAAGCGCTTCGGTAAGACAGTTCATCGAGTTAGCGGTGAACATACCTGAACATGAACCACAAGTCGGACAAGCCGAGCGTTCAATCTCTTCAGAATCTGAGTCTGATACTTTGTCGTCAGCAGCGGCAACCATAGCGTCAACCAAATCCAGCTTAATAAGCTGATCAGATAACTTAGTTTTACCCGCTTCCATGGGGCCACCAGACACAAAGATAACCGGCACGTTTAAGCGCATAGACGCCATTAACATTCCCGGTGTAATTTTGTCGCAGTTAGAAATACATACAATAGCATCGGCGCAATGTGCGTTAACCATGTACTCAACTGCATCTGCAATAATTTCTCGGGAAGGTAAGCTATACAGCATTCCGCTGTGGCCCATAGCAATACCATCGTCTACTGCAATGGTATTGAACTCTTTTGCCACACCGCCAGCGGCTTCTACGCTACGTGCCACTAATTGACCTAGGTCTTTTAAGTGAACGTGCCCAGGTACAAACTGCGTGAATGAGTTGGCAATGGCAATAATTGGCTTACCAAAATCCGAATCCTTCATTCCTGTGGCACGCCACAATGCGCGTGCACCAGCCATATTGCGACCTTGAGTCGTCGTTGCAGAACGTAACTTGGGCATAAATCCTTCCCGTTTTTTAAATAAAATTGCTAGATACCATACAGTTGCACTACTGGGGTGAAGGAAAATCAGCATGAGAAACGCCGTACATACGTCCTTGTAGTATCGGCGCTGGCATCCGTGCCAGCCACGTTCTCATGCTGATTTTTTCCTTCCCCTAAAATTGTTGTAATGCAGTCAACAATGGAATTTTTACTTATAAACCGGTGTTAACCAGTTCCATTTGTCTTCAGTGGTACCGTTGAAAAGACCGAAGAACATATCTTGTACTTCTTTAGTAATTGGGCCACGGCCACCCGCGCCAACTTCAATGCCATCTACGCTGCGCACTGGTGTTACTTCAGCAGCCGTGCCGCACATAAAGATTTCGTCGGCTAAGTACATAGCTTCACGAGGAATGTTTTCTTCGCGAATTTCATAACCCAACTCTTTAAGCAGAGTGATACAAGTGTCACGAGTAATACCCGGAAGAATTGCCGCCGTTTTTGGCGTTGTACTTACCACGCCGTCGCGAATAACAAAGATGTTTTCGCCAGCACCTTCACTGATAAAGCCATTCGTGTCTAAAGCAATACCTTCACCGTAACCATGGCGACGGGCTTCCATAGAGATAAGCTGAGAAGACAGGTAATTACCACCTGCTTTCGCGCCTGTTGGCATAGTGTTGGCAGCTAAGCGGTTCCAAGAAGAAATACCCGCATCAACACCGTTTTTAAGAGCTTCTTCACCTAGGTAAGCGCCCCATTCAAACGCGGCAATAGTCACTTCGGCTTCTGTGCCAAACGGTACGGCTAAGCCCATACCAATATCGCCGTAGTAAGCGATAGGGCGAATGTAAGCTGATTTCAGATCATTTTTAGCGATGATATCTAGGGTCGCTTGATTGATTTCTTCCAGCGTGTAGGGGATCGTCATGCGATAGATCTTCGCTGAATCAAATAAACGGCGGTTGTGATCATTTAAACGAAATACGCAGGTGCCTTTGTCCGGTGTGTTGTATGCACGAACGCCTTCAAATACAGATGAGCCATAGTGAATCGCATGTGTCATTACGTGAACAGTTGCTTCTTTCCACGGTTTAATTTCGCCGTTAAACCAAATGTAATCAGCAGGTTGCTTAGCCATGTAAAATCCTTCCAATTGTGGGTGAAAACCCCAAGCCGCCGTAGCGGAATATTAATACCGTGACAAATGATACATGACAGCCAGCAAGCGCCCAACTATCGAGCGTGACAGATAGTCAAAGCGGACATAAAAATTTACAGCTAAATTTTTTCTGACCAAGTATCAAAAACGCATTTTGTGACAACAATTTTGCTACTGAAATTAATCAGCACACTGCTATCACCATCGGCATAGAAAGAATAGGCAACTGCTTCGATGCAGTTCTAAAAATGACAAGCAGCACGTAATCCATTGATTTACTGCTATAAAATGTAATGATGTTCGATAAAGAGCGTTGCAACTAGGGCGTTGCTTAACCAACAGTTGGCCTGCTGTCGGTACTCTTGCGCAAAGAATTACACAAAACCATCTTCTGGATCAAGTGATTTACCTCCCAATTACGCCATCTAAAAAACTATTAATTGGTTCAGTAGTGGTCAATTCATCCCTATCGTAAAGTCCTTTTTATTTGGGGAACCTGCAATGGGAACTGCCGTTGTCAAAACCTTCGCGGGGCAGGGGGTAACAGCCTCTGAAATATTGGTAGAAGTACATTTGGCCAATGGACTTCCCGGGTTTCAACTTGTAGGAATGGCCGAAACCAGTGTCAAAGAAGCACGAGAACGGGTGCGAAGTGCGTTAGTTAACAGCGGATTTGAATTCCCAGCTAAGCGGATTACTGTCAACCTCGCCCCTGCTGACATTCCAAAGTACGGTGGACGATTTGATTTGCCAATTGCGGTGGGCATTATGGCGGCTGCCGGATACATTAATGACAGTTGCTTGCATAACCACAGCTTCATTGGTGAGCTGAGTTTAAACGGAGAAGTAAGACCTATCACAGGTATTGTGCCAGTACTCATGGCCGCCGCTCATCAAAATTCTACGTTGGTATTTCCGGGTCAAAATGATGTAGAGGCCAGTATTGTCTCAAACGCTAAGCGTTTACCTAGCTTTGACCTCATCAGCATTTATCATCATTTATCCGGCGAACAACCACTCAAAATTGGGCGCCCCATGCCGCAACATACTCATACTGAACCCCATCATCAATGGGACGACATTATAGGCCAGCATCAAGCTAAACGAGCCATGATTATTGCGGCGGCAGGTGCACACAACTTACTTATGGTTGGTCCACCGGGTACGGGTAAAAGCTTACTTGCTGGCCGCATGCTGTCGTTACTACCCAACATCTCGGAAAAAGAGGCCCTCGAAGTGGCGTCTTTGCATTCAATAAAAGGCCTACCAGTCCAGCATGATCTTTTTTTCAGGCCCCCATTTCGCTCCCCACATCACACTTCGTCTGCCGTTTCGCTAACAGGAGGCGGCTCTCACCCAACGCCGGGTGAAATATCCTTGGCTCATAATGGCGTTTTGTTTTTGGATGAACTTCCTGAGTTCGGGCGCAAAGCCCTTGATGTACTTCGCGAACCCTTAGAAACCGGTGACGTCAATATCGCTCGCGCAGCATCTCACGTATGCTACCCCGCGAAATTTCAGCTAATTGCAGCAATGAATCCCAGCCCTACCGGTGATATTAACGACAATAGAATGTCACCCCAACAACAACTCAATTATTTGAATAGATTATCAGGGCCATTTTTAGACAGAATTGATATTCAGGTAGAAGTACCGACACTCAAAGAATTTGAATTAAAACATGAAAACCCATCGTCAAAAGATTCCTTTGAATCGGCTCGGCAACAAGTGAACATTGCACGGCAAATTCAATTAAACCGTCAACACAAGGTGAATGCTAACCTTACCCCCAATGAACTCGCCCGTTATTGTAATCCTACTCCCAAAGATTTAGCGTTTTTACAATCCGCTGCAAAACACCTCAACTTGTCGATGCGAGTATTTCACCGCACACTCAAAGTCGCCAGAACCATAGCAGACATAGCGCAAGAGCCAAGAGTAACTCAAACCCATATTGCTGAAGCACTAGGCTACAGAGCCTTAGACAATTTAATCCGTCAACTCACAGCAAGCTGAAGAAAGGCGTCGATCAATGGTTCTTTTTGCTTGTTTTGCAAACAGCAAACACCCAACGCATAGGGCTCAATATCCTCAACTTGCACTTGAGTCACTAGCCCAGCCATACTGGAATGGTCGAGTACAACTTTGGGTACAAAGCCCACACCACACTCTAATCCCACCATACTAACAATCGCCTCGTTACCACCCACCGACGCATACACATTGGGGCGTATACCGTGTTCGGCAAACCAGTGATACACAGTTCGACGAGTGGGACCGTGCTCGGGCATTATCACTTGGTGTTTAGTCCAATCTACCTGGTCTATTTGGGTCAAACGCCATTCTTTGGGGGCAATCAACAGCAGCGGAACGTTTGCAAGGGGTACAAAGTGCAAGTCGGTTGGAAAGTCAGGGGTGTGAATGGCCAATGACAAATCGCATTCATCTGACTTCACTTTATTGATAGCAAGTGCAGGGTCACCTGTGATCAAGCGAATATCAACACCGGGGTGAGTTTGCCTAAATCGGCGCAGTAAATCAGGTAGATGACTTTGGCTAGCGGTTACAGAGCAGAACAAACTGAGCTCCCCCTGTAAGGCCTCGCTATCTTCTTTTAAATCAACTTTAAGTTGTTGCCAGTCTTTTAGCGCATGTTTAGAAAAGGCCAATAGCTTATGACCGCTGTGAGTTAACGCTACTTTGCGATTATCCCGTTTAAACAAGGTACACCCGAGCTCATCTTCAAGCCTTTGAATAACGCGACTCAAGGTAGACGGAGACACATACATGGCCTGTGCAGTGTCGCCAAAATGTAGGCTTGTGGCTAGGTGAGTAAAGAGCTGTAGGCTTCTAAAATCCATAGTATTTCACATTTCGCAATATTATCTTGCAAATATATCATTTTTCAAAACAAAAGAAATGCTCTAGTCTTCACATCAAGTCGTCATAGACGAGGTCATCAACGCCACGGTTGGACGTTGATAATGACGAAAATGAATGTTGTTCGGAAATTTTTATGGCTAACTATTTCAACACCCTTTCTCTTCGCCAGCAGTTAGATCAGCTTGGCCGCTGTCGCTTTATGGCAAGAGACGAGTTTTCTGAGGGTTGCGACTTTTTAAAAGGCAAGAAGATCGTAATCGTAGGTTGTGGCGCACAAGGCCTTAACCAAGGTTTAAACATGCGTGATTCTGGTCTTGATGTTTCTTATGCGTTGCGTCAAGCAGCAATCGACGAGAAACGAGACTCTTTTGTTCGTGCTAGCGAAAACGGTTTTACCGTAGGCACTTACCAAGAGCTTATTGGCGACGCGGATTTGGTTTATAACCTAACGCCTGACAAGCAGCACGCAAGCGTTGTTGAAGCAGTTATGCCGCTAATGAAGCAGGGCGCTACACTTGGCTATTCTCACGGTTTTAACATCGTAGAAGAAGGTCAGCAGATTCGCAGCGACATTACTGTAGTAATGTGTGCGCCTAAGTGTCCTGGTACAGAGGTTCGCGAAGAATATAAGCGTGGCTTTGGTGTACCAACACTAATTGCAGTACACCCAGAAAACGACCCTGAAGGTAAGGGTTGGGACATTGCTAAAGCACTAGCAAGTGCTACTGGTGGTGACCGTGCGGGTGTTCTAGAGTCGTCTTTTGTGGCTGAAGTTAAGTCTGACTTAATGGGTGAACAAACGATTCTGTGTGGTATGCAACAAGTTGCAGCCGTTCTAGCTTACGAAAAAATGCTAGAAGACGGTATTGACGCAGGGTATGCAGGTGCACTTATTCAGTATGGCCTAGAAGCAATTACTGAAGCACTTAAGATTGGTGGTGTAACCAACATGATGGACCGCCTATCTAACCCAGCAAAAGTAAAAGCGTTTGAACTGTCTGAGCAGTTGACTGATTTACTACGTCCTCTGTTTGAGAAGCACCAAGATGACATCATCAGCGGTGAGTTCTCTAAAACCATGATGGAAGACTGGGCAAACGGCGATGCTAACTTGCTTAAGTGGCGCGAAGAAACTGGTGAAACTGGTTTTGAAAACGCACCTGCTTACGAAGGCGAGATCAGCGAACAAGAATTTTTCGACAACGGCATTTTGCTTGTTGCCATGATCAAATGCGGTGTTGAAGTAGCATTTGACGTAATGGTAGAGGCAGGCATTTTACCAGAGTCAGCGTATTACGAGTCACTGCACGAGACTCCACTTATTTCTAACACTATTGCGCGTAAGCGTTTGTACGAAATGAACGTGGTTATCTCTGATACAGCGGAATACGGTAACTATTTATTCGCAAATGCGGCAATTCCGCTAATGCGTGAAAGCTTTATGCCTACCATCGATACTAGCGTTATCGGTAAAGGCTTAAACGCTGCTTCAAACCAAGTTGAGAATAAGCGCTTGGTTGAAGTGAACGAAGCAATTCGCTCACACGGCGTTGAGTCAGTAGGTAAAACCTTGCGTGGCTACATGACTGACATGAAGGCCATCATAGGTTAAGACAGTTTCTGTCGTTAGGTGCTTAACTAAGCCCTCTTGCCCGACCATTTTGGTCGGGCTTTTTTATGCCTGTCAATTAGTGCTCGCTAGCTAAACTATCTTTTTCTGCGAAGTGCATCAAAACACCTGCAATAGCAAAAAATACAACAAAGCCAATGCCTATTGGATACAAATCATCCTTTAAGAAGCTGTCGATAAACAATGCAATAGGCACGGAAAACAAACTAGACAATGAACCAATAATTGCAGCACCTACACCGGCCATTTCGCCGAGAGGTTGCATAGCTAAGGCATTCAAGTTACCGAATAAAATACCAATGAAAAAGAAGCCAACAAAAAGGGTGCAAACGGTAACCCATAGGTTGGGAAGTCCATCGTTGGCGAACAATAAGACTAAAAAGAAAATAGCAAAGGCCATTACCCCTTTAATGGCGACGCTACACAGCTTGTGCATACCAAATTTCATTACCATTTTGCCGTTAAAATAAGACGCCAAGCCAATAGAAAACGCCAGCGTGGCAAAAATAATCGGGAACAAATCACCTACGCCATAAAACCCTTGGAATATAGTTTGAGACGCACTCAAGTAAGCCAAAAAAGCGCCAAAAATAGCCGCCATAGAGAACGAATATCCCATCACAGAAATATGGGTCAAAATAAACTTACATGACGCCATTAGTACAGGAAACGAAAACGGCTTTCGCTTTTCTTTGGGCAAAGTCTCTTCTTGACGGCTAAAAAACCAAATGGCCGACATCAAGGCAACAATAAGAAATAAGGTAAAAATGTGGAACCATGAAAACATGAGCATTACGGCTTGCCCTACAATGGGGGCAATCATGGGGACAAGAATGAACACCATCATGATAAATGACATGACTTTCGCCATAGCATCTCCCACATACAAATCTCGAATAATAGCCATTGCTGCAATGCGGGGGCCCGACACACCAAACGCCTGCACCACACGGCCCACCAGCATAGTTTCTATGTTAGTGGCTAACATACAAATCACAGTACCAACAACGAATATGCAAAGCCCTAAAAGCAAGGCTGCACGGCGCCCTTTGCTATCAGCATAAGGACCAAAGAAGGGCTGGCCGATAGCCATACCGAGAAAAAATAACGTCACAATCAGGTGAGGTTGATGAGGATCAGAAACATTTAACGATGCACCAATTTGCTCAAGTGCAGGCAACATAGCATCAATACTCAGCGCAACCAATGAGGTCATCGTTGCCATAAGTGCAACAAATTCAACCAATCCCAAACGGGGTTTAGTACGCACGTTGGCGCTTTCAGTATTCGACATGACGTTTAGCCTGAGTGACTTTATGAGGAAACACTGACCAATGAGTCAGCAAAGAGGCGAGATGTTACCCTAGTTGTGATGAAAAATCCGCCAATTTATAAAAATTGACGTTTCCAATGTGGAACAGAAAACGCGCACGATCATTTGAAGGTGCGCTAACAACGCCTTTTAATGAGATAGATACTTCTCTAAGAAGGCATCCATCTCAGCAAACATTCGATGTCGGTTGCGCTGAATGGAAAGATAGTGGTCGCCAGATTCAAGCTCAACATAGGTGAAAACCTTGTCTTCATCGTCAAGCTCATCCTCCATAATGCGGCTTTGTCTAACGCGAACCACTCGGTCTTCTTCACCGTGAATAAGGAGTATGGGTGTTTTGATACCCTCAACATTGTAATAGGGCGAACGGGCCTTTAAGTCACGACTTTCATCACCAATTTGATGTTGCACAAACTCAGTATTCAAAAATCTTCTGCTGTGTTGTACTAAATGTTTCAAGCTGCTAACACCAGCAAAACTTACGGCACAATTAAACAAATCAGGCGTTTTAACCGTTGCCATCAGTGCGGCATACCCACCGTAACTAGCACCAACAATACACATGTTGTTTTCTTCGCTATAGCCTTGTTCTACCATCCAATGTGCCGCATCGGTGATATCATCTTGCATTTGTAAGCCCCAAGACTGTATTCGGCTTTGTGCAAACGAGTAACCATAACCAGAAGATCCCCTAAAGTTTGGACGCAATACCGCGTATCCCTTACTCGTAAAATACGAAGTCCAATAGTCAAAGCCATCATAATCTCTTGCACCGGGACCACCATGAGGGTGAATTATAGTGGGAAACGGTCCTTTACCGTTTGGCAGTGACAAATAACCCTGTATTTCCATGCCATCTCGGGCTTTATAGGTAATGAGTCGATGGGGAACCAGGGTGTCTGGTTGTATACCGGGATATTGGTCAAACATGAAATACAAAGACCCATCCTTTCTATTGCCTATGTAGTAGCCACCAGGCATAACGTCTGACTCTGAATACACTATGTAGGACTGCTCATCACGGCTAAAGCTAACAATGCTGTTGTAGGTATCTGGCAATGCTTGCTCTAAGCCTTTTTGGAACGCTTCGAACCCTTTATCCCAATAATGACGCCCATGATGCCGAATACCTATTACATCTCTCGTCAATGAAGAGTAAATCAGTGAGCCATTCACATCGTACCCTTCGTCATAAAACACTTCAGTGCGCTCATCAGTGGTTAAATCAAGGGTGTATAATGCTAGGTAGTCGCCTTTGTACGCTTTGTAATAGAGTAAATTTGGATCAAGCCCAAAGCCCACTGGATAAAACCCCTGCTCGGTCATTGCATTGTATTCGGCAAGAACGCGCCAATCATCGTTATCTTTCAGTAATACTTGCCGCTCACCAGTATCGTAATTAAGCGACACTCCTACTCTCACATTACTCTGTTGATCGGTTATCCAATGCCGAATTTGCTTTTTACCTTTTTCAATACGAGTCGCTCTGGCCGTATTTACATTCACCTTAAACACCGAAGGAAGTGCGGCAACTTCTACGTCAATGGCCATTAAAATATGGTCTGGGTCATCGGGAAGCCAATCAATAACCTCGTCTTGGATCTGAGGTACGTGGTTCATGTTGGAAGCTAAGCGACTTAATCGTCGCCAATTAATCAAATTAAGGGCCTTACCTTCTTGATGGTCATAATCCATGGCGAACAAACGTGTGTCATACACTTTGGTAGTGCCTCTACGTGATTCATATCTGGCACTAACAACAAGGCGCTTGTCATTGACCCACCTAAACCAATTAATTTTGACCTTCTCATTGTCAGAGGACAGTAAATAGAAGGATTCACCCGACACCAAATCATATGTCATGAGCAATGACATTTCCTCGGGCTCTATTACGTTTCTCACGTAAACAATTTTAGTTCCGTCTGGGGATAATCTTGGTTTTACAAAGGCGGGCAGTGCACTAAATGCACGATAATCTAAAGCCGACTCTGGTACTTGGTTAGCTGAATAGCTGGGTACTGAAAACATCGCAGCGAGCAGTGCGATGAATAAAACTGTCCCTGTTTTATACATTTATCGTCCCTTACAAACTTAGTATTTTAAGCTCGCATGATGACGCTATGTTGAGCGAGTGTCAAACTCAGGGTGAACTATATCATTCGTTGTTTATCAAAAGCTTTGTATCCAAATATGACTTAGCTATCGACGTTAACGCTCAATACTATACTATTACCGATACCCCCATTGACGGGCTGAATGATTAACCTTAGGAACTCACTGCGAAATGCGACGAGCTGCACTACGTCTTTTTACTCTCATAGCTCTGCATCTCTTATTTTTTCCGGCCATTGCTGAGGAAAAGTTGAGTTATGTTGTTCAAGGTGTAGACAACAAAGAAATACGAAACAATATTGAATTGCATTTGGCCAGCTTGGATATCACTGAAGACCAATTAGGCGATCCATTTTGGCAAGATGAGCTGTCGAAAACCGTTGAAAAAGCCGTTGAACCCTATGGATATTACAACAGTGAGACCGGTTTCGAACTTAATTCGCCTACAAAGCTGGTACTAACCATTTCTCTCAATAGCCCCTTGCGTGTTGCTAACATAACCCGTGAAATCATTGGCGAAGGAAGGCAAGATCCCAATTTTAAGGCCACATACGACGCCTTTCCTTTACGAAAAGGCGATGTATTACTTCAACCACGCTATTCGGCCTATAAAACCGCTATGTTCAACTATGCATTGGAGCATGGTTACTTTGACTTTTTTTGGCAAGCCACCCGACTCGACCTTGTTCGCCAGGAGCGAGAAGCTAACATTTTACTTATTGCCCAAAGTGGCGCTCGCTATCAATTTGGCGAGCTGATTATCATAGGCGACGACAAAGCCTCAGACATTATCAATCGGTTGAGAAATTTTACAGCAGGCCAGCCATACAGTGGTAATACTCTGAGGGAGTTTAACCGTATTCTCAATAAATCGGGCTATTTTGACAGAGTCATAGCAAGGCCTGTTGTCAGCAATGCTGACGGGCTTTTAGTGCCTATTGAAGTGTCGGTTTCACACAAACCAAAAGACAAATTTGACGTTAGCTTAGGTGCTGCCACGGATACTGGAGCCAGAGTCCGTCTAGGGTGGGAAAGGCCGTGGGTAAACCAGAAAGGCCATTCAATTACTTCGGATGTTTTTATTTCACAGCCAGAGCAAGCGGTATCTATGGGCTACCGGATCCCAATGAAAAACACCACAGATGACAGTGTTAAAATTGAGGGGGGTTACCAGTTTATAGATTACACGAACACGGGGTTTGAAAGTGAAACTCTGTCTGTTGCGTTTCACCGATATTGGCGACCTGATGATTCCGATTGGCAACACGACGGCAGTATAACGCTGCTGCGAGAAACCTACGACCAAATACAGCTAACCAATAACACAACCTTATTGGCCATGCCGGGCTATGCCATTACTCATAGGCGAAAAGACAACGACCTGAAGATTAATCAAGGGCATTACTTCAATATGTTTGTGCAGGGAGGGAGCGATGCCCTAGGTTCAGATATCGACTTTTTCAGAGCGCAGGCATCCGCTCTTTATATCAACACGTTTGATGAGCTTCACCGCGTGAGTGTACGAGGCACTCTGGGCGCCATGTACACCAATGATTTTGATAAGGTGCCTGCCTCGCTTCGATTCTATGCCGGTGGCGACCAAAGCATTCGCGGCTTCGACTTTAGGGAAATATCTCCCATTGAAAACGTCCTCGACCCAAATACAGGAGAATCTATCTCTGCATCAGTGGGCGGTAAATACCTTATGAATGCAAGCGTTGAATATACCTATGCCATTGCAGAACAATGGCGAATCGCACTGTTTACCGACGCCGGTACCGCCAGTAATTCCATAGATACTGACTTAACCTTCAGCCTAGGTACAGGCGCACACTGGATTTCTCCCATAGGCCCTGTAAGACTTTACATAGCACGGGGTTTTACCCCCAACGACGGCAATACATGGCGATTCCACCTAATGCTGGGGCCTGAAATATGAAGCGCCGTATTATCTCCATTGTATTAGTGCTGCCTATTGTAGTTGCTGCCATTTTATTTACCTTACTCATCAGTCCCGTAGGGTCGAAATTTGCGGCTTACCTTGCCTCTAGTTTTACACCAAACCTTACCATTGAAGGTGCCAAAGGCGGGCTAGTAGACACCATTAGCTTCGACAGTATTCAGTGGAACAACGAAAATTTATCGGTAAGTATTGAAGACGTTTCTTTGGATATCACTTGGCCCAATCTGCGAGAGCCTCACCTATTTATCAAGGGTTTGACAGTTGAGAGCCTTACTATCACTCAAACAGGTGAGAGTAGTGATAGCTCTCAACCAGAGGAAGTAACAGAGCCGCTCTCGCTTCCAATCACACTGTCTTTGGTATCACCGACAATTAACCTCATTGCGATAAACCTGCCTCAGCTTAGGGTTCAACTTGATGAATTGACTCTCGGCAACGCAAATATTAAGGACGACCTGAACATCAGTCAGGTGAACTTGAGCAAATTGACTATTACCGAAAAATCATTGGCTCATGCTGCACAACTCCCCGATATCCCTACCTCTTATGCACTTAGCTATACTCCCCCAACACTGCCAGAGGTCACCTCTCCATTACCTATTGTGGTAAATGATATCAACCTGAACGAAATCATTTACGTTGCAAAACTAGAGGGACAGCACAGGGCTAGCGTTTCATTAACTGCATTTGAGTTTTCACAAAACAATATCACCCTTACAACGTTAGACATTGAGCATGAGCAAGGTCAGCTTGTTGGTAACATAGAAGCCGAGTTAACCGATGAATTCAATTCAACAGTATCTCTTGATGCTAGCTGGCATTGGTTTGAACAAGCCCAATCTGCCAGTGTGTTTTGGCAAGGCCCACTTTCCAACTTAACAATAAACGCAACGTTAATAGGAGCCTTTGACGGACAACTCACCGCACAAGCCAATGTACTAGACGAACAGCTACCCATTTCACTTGATGCACATTGGCAACAACAGGGCATTGCCCAACACTCTAAAACACCTGTGGCCCTAGCCCCTGGAGAGTTATCTCTTGATGGTGAAATGGGTGATTACACCTTAATCAGCACTGGTGATATCACGCTTCCCACAGTAGGGAATGTCTCATTAGACATAGATGTCTCGTTAAAAACTAAATACGTTTACGTTAACCGAGTCAATGCAGGCCTATTGGGTGGCGAGGTTAGCAACACTGGTAGTTTATATCTTGACGAGAGTTTGTTTTGGGATGGGCTCACTCAATTGAAGAACATAAACGCGAGTAGCTTCTCTGAATATGCCCCGCAAACCATAAGCGGCAGTTTTTCTAGTTTGTTTCAACTGTCTGACCAAGGTATAGATGCCAAGCTGTCTGAGATTAACTTCAATGGGAGACTAAACAATTACCCCATGATCGCCACCGGAAACCTTGTATATTCTAGTGTCAGTGATCTTGCGGTAGGCTCGTTAAACCTGGTGCAAGAGGAGAATATCGTTTCCTTGACAGCACAGTTGTTTAACAAGCGCCATTTGAATGCGACGTCATCACTCAACTTACCGTTTTTATCCCGTCTCTATCCAGACGTTGAAGGCCGCCTTCGCGGCGGTATTCAGGCCAGCGGCCCTTGGGAAAACCCCACCATAAAAGCAGAGATAAATGTTAAAGATATAGACTTGTCGGAAGAATTGGTTTCAGCAAGTACCGATTTGGGACCTATTGATGGTAGTGTCATTTTTGAAGGTACATACGAGGATCACAAGCTAACCACTGACATTGAGCTGAAAGATTACTCGGTAAAAGCCATTGCGCAAGGCGCATGGTTAAATGGGGATTGGGAAGGGCAATTATTTGACAGTGAAATTGACGTAATGGGTTCCCACTGGGCCTTGGTTGCCCCTTTCAACATTAACTTAAACACTGCGGATCTCGCATTTGACGCAGCCCCACACTGCTGGAATAACCTTAACAGTGGAGAGTTATGTGCCGACCAATTGAGTTACTCAAACAGTACTCTCTTATGGGACGTACGCGGTAGCCAGCTGCCTGCTGGTCAGTGGCTTTATCGCGCTGGCCCAACCTATTTGGGCGCGCCTTCGTCGGCCTTACTTTCGTTTTCTTCCAATGGTGAATTTTCTAGCCTCGATACAATGGAAGTTTCCTTGTCTTCTTGGCTCTCTCCAGCCACATGGCAGTTAGGTGAGCAAGGTAAAATCGAACTTACCGTTGAAAAATTCGAAACACAAAGCCGCTATAGCAGTGGTTTACTCTCTAGTCATGTCGCTTTGTACACGCAAAATGCTGGGCTCGCTAATGTTTCTATTACTGCCGATCCCTTTGACACCACTCATCCCATAGAAGGGAAAATTCACATTGAAGACATCAACGTCGCTCCACTTAAACCTTTATTTCCCTCATTTCGGGTGTTTACCGGCCTTCTGAATGGCGATATGTCACTCTCTGGCCATGTGTCAGCGCCGTCGGTTACCGGCCAGCTAAGCATTTCTGACGGCGGTATTTCGATTCAAGACGCTCCATTAACCTTGGAAAACTGGCAACAGCAAATACGCCTATCAAACCAAAAGGCTGAATTAGAGGGTCAGTTTGTTCTGGGCGGAGGGCAAGGCGAGATGAAAGGCATTGTAGATTGGTCTGACAACCCTTTCACACAACTCTCAATAACGGGCAAAGAGTTTGAGGTGCTTCAGCCCAATATTACGTTGCGTTTGTCTCCCAACATCAAAATAGTATCAGATATCAAGCGTACTGATATTACAGGGCGTCTCGACATCCCCTTTGCCCGCATAGAAATTGACTCGTTACCAGAAAGTGCTGTGTCACCGTCAAACGATGTTTATTTACGTGGAGAGCCCAAAGCAGCAAGCCCTCTAGATTCCATTTTTGCCAATGTATTAGTGGGAGTAGACCCTGCAAAAAGTAGTAGTGTATCGATAAATGCGTTTGGATTAACTGGGCACCTTCACGGCTTAATCGATATAAAAACACAACCGGCATTGGTAGGTTATGGCGATTTACAAGTATTGAATGGGGAATATAAAGCCTACGGTCAACAGCTACTGATTAACAAAGGGGAAGTGCAGTTTAATGGCCCGTTAGATAGCCCCTCACTACTTATTGAAGCCATTAGAGATCCTGCCAAAACTGACAATAATGTCATTGCAGGGGTCAGAATTGACGGTAATGCCACTGCTCCATACATTGAATTGTTTTCCACGCCGACGATGGATCAACAAAACGTATTGTCGTATCTACTCACAGGGCAAGGGCCTAATGGTACCAGTAGCGACCCTAATTACGCCGCCTTACTGTTAGGGTTTGGACTATCAAATACCAAAGGGGTAACCAGTCAAATAGGTGATACGCTCGGTATTGATGGCCTACAATTAGGCACCAATGAGTCTATGCTGTCAGTCACTGGACAAATTAACGAGCGCCTATCAGTGCAATATAACCTTGATGTGGGACTAGGCAACAACGATTCCAATAATGCTATACGACGTCGTCAAGTACCCCCCGACCTCGCGCTGAAATACAGCCTGTACCCACAGCTATTTCTAGAGGCTGTGCAAAATACCATAGAAGAGCAAACTGAGTTTGCTGTGGACATTTACTATGAATTCTTCCGCCATGAAGACCCAGCTAGCGATTCAGAAGAAAACTAACCTACCTTTTCGGTATTTAGCTATTGCTGCATAGCTTCAAAGCGCTCTAACCGAGATAGAGCGAGTTGTTGGCGACGACTAGCCCAACGATAAACAAATACTAAAACCACGGCAGAAATACCCAAGAACACTGTGGATTTCACCATTTGTTCGCTCGATGTCAATTCGCCTTGCAGATAAAGTACAACGTTAAAAATCAACAAAAACCCTATGGCAACCCAACAGGAATGTTTGGTCATCCATGCAATGCGAGCATTGTTTTTCATTTGTTTGATGAGGCTCTCTAAGTAACCTCTCGTTTGTAAATCACCGCCAAAAGCCGTCACTCTGCGCAACCATAATTGATAAAAAAGTATTGGCAGACAAAGTAGCAACATGGCCAAAATCATCCCACCCGCCACTAAACTAAACGTCGACCACTTCCACCAAATAAGCACCATCGGCGGGACTACGCCAAGAAAATCTAGCACCATAAATAGCCTTTGTTTTTTGCGTTCAGCAAAAAAAGTGCGCTTTACTTCCTCAACATCAATGGTTTTAACCGGCTGCGCTTGCCACAGTGCCGACAAGTCGTTGTGGTTATTATTCATTGGTTTGCCCTTTTGTAATTGAAGCTTTCGCTCGCTTTAAAATTACCCCCACATGCGACTTGGTTAATCCACAAACGTCTGCAATTTCGTCGTAGGACAATCCCTCTAGTGACAATGTAAGTACCTGCCTTGATTGCAATGGAAGTTCGCGAACCGCGCCTAACAAAGTATTTAAGGATTGCTGCTGACTTGCTGATAATTCAGGGGTTGCATGATGCCCTATAAAAGCATCGGCACCTTCTGGGTATGTTTCTGTATCAATGCGCTTAACTTGGCTAGCCACATGAGTTACTGCGCGATTATGCGCAATTTTCAACAGGTAAGTTTTTATACTGCTGTCGCCATTGAATCGCCCTATTGCCTGCCAAACGGCTACCGCAATCTCTTGCAGAAGTTCCTGCTGCAACGCTTCATTTGCCTCGTAACTACTCGCAACACGACTCAGTAAACCGCCATACTCTGAGAATATTGCTTCAAACTGCTGCGACAAATGAAATCTCCAAATCAACAATCAAGGTGTTTGTTATTGATAGTCGTGGGCTTTTGAAAAAAATTACATTTTCTGTGTAATTTTTTTTTAGGGGCGATGACTACTAGGGTAAATATCGTGAAATTCCCTGCGTGTTCTTTCCAATGATATTTACGTGTTTGTGACCAAATTACAGGAGACTTATTATGTCTACAATCGGTATTGTTTTATTAATGCTTGGCCTAGTTTCGCTAATGTTGCTAACAAACTACATTGACGCGAAATACCAATATAGATTCACCGACTGGTTTAATGGCAGATGCGTAAACCCGTTCTTAAAAAGTAACGGCGCGTCTAGTCAAAGCATGAAAGAGAAAGATCAGAAAATTGCAGAGCTAACAGAGCGTATTCAAGTACTTGAGAAAATAGTCACTGAACCTGCATACGAGCTGAACCAAAAAATCAATGCGCTTAAGTAGCTGGTTTAATTTAAGGGTCGTCATTGAGAGAAAGCATAGGGCTTTTCACAGCCGTCTGAGGCATGGATGCCGAAGCCGAGCCCCCACGGACGGGTTTACGGCGTGCAGTGAAAAGCCCTATGCTTTCTCTCTTTGGTAACACAACTTAATCAGCTGGTTTACGTACGAACATTGCAATTTTACCCATGGCGATGGCATTACCCCACAGCACCACAGCTACACCGAATACCGAAAGCCAGCTCCACGAATAGCCTTCAAAAAAGGTCGATATGATCAGAGCGACAATGGGGTACATTAAAACAACGTACGCTGCTTTATCTGCTCCTATCTGCTTTACCAACTTCATATATGCACCAAAGGCTAGTACAGAGCCGAACAACGCAAGATACAAGAGTGACCAGTAGAACGACGCCGAGGTAGGAATGATCATGCTTTCGCCGCTGATCAAAGCCGCTATATACAAAAATACCGTTGCATATGTCATGGCGTAAAAATTCATTGGCATTACAGGCACGCCTAAGTTCAATGCTCGCTCCGAAACCACACCACCTACGGCAGCAGAAACGAAAGACAACATGGCAACCACCAACCCAATGATTAAGCCTGTACTCATTGATACCGAGGAAAACTCGGGAGCAAACAAGCAACAAATACCCACAAGCCCGAAAGTTGCTCCAACCACAACCTCACGCTTAATAGGTTGTTTTAACCACCACCAGCGAAGTACCACATTGAAATAGATAATAGATGAACTGAGCAGCGCCAATAATGCGCTGACAATGTGTTCTTGCGCCATGTAGAGCAGAGTGTAGTTCAAACAAAACAAGAACAATCCGACAGCAGCCATTTTAATGTGCATATGCCTTGGGTAAGACAAGGTATTCCGTTTTACTAGACAAAACACTCCCAAACAAACACTGGCAATGGTGTAGCGCCACGCTACGGCGAGCACTTCGGAGGTTTCACCTATCTGAAACGTAATTGCTATCCAGGTTGAACCCCAGATAAGTGTGCATAACACGAACAACAGTGCACTGTTCATTTCCTAAACACCATTAAATGGTGTCTATGTGAATATTAGACAAGCAACGATTAATCGAAGCAGGTATCGGCACCGCTTTATCTGTTTTTTTGTCGACAAACACGTGAACGAATTGGCCGTGAGCGACTCTTCGCTTATCTTCGCCAGCATACACAGAAATACCGTAGGTCACAGAGCTGCGGCCAATTTTGATAACTCTCACTCCCACATAAATTGTTTCAGGGTAGGCGGCAGGAGAAATGTATTGGCATTGACTGCTCACCACATAGGCCACGGTTTGACCGTGATGAATGTCTAACTTAGCCTCTTCGATTAAAAAGCGATTAACCGCAGTATCAAAAAAGCTGTAGTAGGTGACGTTATTAATATGGCCATACGCGTCATTATCTTGCCACCGAGTTTCGATAGTAATGTAGTAAGGGTAGTCTGTTAATGCTGGTGTTATATCCGTCATTGTTTACTCACCAAAGTTAATGCGGCGACCTAGCTAGAAACCTATGGGGTTTACAGCAAGACCAAGTCGTCTCTATGAATAATAACTTCACCGCTGTCGTACCCAAGCACGCTAGCGATCTTGTTTGATTTTAAACCTTTGATTTGCGCTAATTCTTGCGCGTTATACAGTGCCAACCCCTTGGCAATCACCGTATTATCACAGCTAATATTTACTGCTTCGCCCTTTTTAAAACTTCCTGACAGTGAGATAACACCAGAGGGGAGTAAAGATGCTCCTCGTTCAATAAGGGCTTTTTTGGCGCCAGCGTCTACGTTGATATTGCCACTGGTTTTCAAGGTATGAGTTAACCATAAATGACGAGCTTTCGTAGCGTTCACTTCGGCGCTAAACAAAGTACCTGGAACCAGTCCTTCAGTAAGACAATCAAAGGTCTCACCTTTTCTACCATTGACAATAAGCGTTTGAATACCACTTTGCACACACTTATCCGCAGCTTCAATCTTAGTGCGCATGCCGCCAGTACCCACCGACGTTCCTGCGCCACCGGCTAAGGCGTAAATACTTTCATCTATGGTATCGACGTTAGCGATTAAGGTAGCCGATTCATCCTTTCTTGGGTCAGCGGTATAAAGGCCGTCAATGTCAGAACAAATAATCAAAGTATCTGCTTGTGACACTAATGCCGTATAGGCTGCCAGATTATCGTTATCACCTACTTTGAGCTCGTTTATGGCAACCGTGTCATTCTCATTCACAATGGGAAGGGCATTGTGGTTAAGTAACTCTCGCAAGGTATTCTTAATATTGACATAACGAGTTCTATCTCTAAGGTCACCCGCGGTCAACAGTACTTGAGCACAAGGAAAGTCAAAGAAGCGCTGCCAGTTGGCCATCATTTGCGTTTGTCCTATAGCGGCCATGGCTTGCTTTTCAGCAATAGAGGCATTGTGTTGCACTGGCACCATGCTGCGCCCAGCCGCAACGCTACCCGACGACACCAAAATCACCTCTTTGCCCGCCTCTCTGCTCGCGGTAATAAACCGGGCGATAGACAATAAATAACGAGCACTACATCGGTCACCATCAGGCGCAATCAATGCACTTCCCACTTTAATAACGGCGCGTTGCCAAGAAAATTGCTGCATATACGGAAAAGAAGATAAAACAATCGGTTAAGAATACGTCAGAAGCGCGTGCAAACAAATGCCTCTGACCAAGTTTTTTGCGTTAAACACCGCCTAAGTTACGTTCAAAAACTAGGATTAACCAGAGCAGCCTTATATACTAATCGGCTAACCTATACGAAAAAGTAGCAAAGGAACTTCAATGAGTAAGCGCACACGACAGAAATACTGGTTAGCGCCAGTGGTGGCACTGCTAATACAGCTGCCCATCGCTAATGCCGCTATTCAGCAAACCAAAGGGGATTTTGAAGACAAGTTTAGACAACTAGACGAAATACTTCCTACTCCTAACGTTTATCGTAACGCGGCCGGTGAGCCAGGTCACCAATATTGGCAGCAGAAAGTAGACTACGATATTGACGTAACCCTTATCGAAGACACTCGTCGCATCGAAGCTACTGAAACCATTACTTATCAGAACAATTCTCCAGATACCCTAAAGTACCTTTGGGTTCAGCTAGACCAAAACAAATTCCGCGATGACTCTATGTCTGCCCTTACCACTACCTTTGGTGGTATTGGTAACCGAGGCCCAGCAACACAAGGTGCGAGTGGTGATACACCAGCGCGATTGAGCATGGGCGCCCTTCGTCGCCAGCAATTCGTTGACGACAACGAGTTGGGTTACGTTATTTCTCGCGTTGAAGACAGTAAAGGTAACGATTTAAATCACGTTATCGTTGGTACGCTAATGCGTGTAGACCTTACTACGCCGATAAAATCGGGCGAGTCGGTAACCTTCGATATTGATTTTGCCTTCAACATTGTTGAAGAAGATGCTGTATCTGCACGTGCAGGTTACGAGCACTTCCCAGACGACGAGCGTGAAGGCGGCAACGATATCTTCTTGCTAGCCCAGTGGTTCCCTCGTCTTGCGGCGTACACAGATTATGAAGCTTGGACCAACAAAGAATTCATCGGTCGCGGTGAGTTCACGCTAGAGTTTGGTAACTACAACGTTGATATTACGGTGCCAGCTGACCACATTGTTTCATCAACAGGCTCGCTTCAAAACCCAAATGACGTACTAACTCGCACCCAGCGCAACCGCTTAAAAGAAGCGGAAACCGCTGACCGTATCGTTTTCATCGTGACTGAAGAAGAAGCACTAGAAAACGAAAAAGAAGGTACTGACGATGTTAAGACCTGGACTTTCAGTGCTGAAAACGTACGTGACTTTGCATGGGCGTCTTCACGTAAGTTCATGTGGGATGCGCGAGGCTATCAGCAAGGTGGTAACACGCAGCCATTAGTCATGGCCATGTCTTTCTATCCGAAAGAAGGTGGCGATCTTTGGAAGAAGTACTCTACTGAATCTGTTATCCACACCATGGAAGTGTACAGCCGCTTTAGCTTTGACTACCCATACCCAGTAGCGCAGTCAGTAAACGGCCCAGTTGGTGGTATGGAATACCCAATGATCACCTTTAATGGCCCGCGTACAGAGCTTCGTGATGACGGTACGCGTACTTATTCACTGGCTGAAAAGCGCTTCCTTATCGGTGTAGTTATTCACGAAATTGGTCACATTTACTTCCCAATGGTAGTTAACTCAGACGAGCGCCAGTGGACATGGATGGACGAAGGTCTTAACAGCTTCCTAGATGGCGTTGCCGGTCGTGAATGGGATCCAAACATTCCATGGGGTGTTGAGCCGCGCGATATCGTAGACTACATGAAGTCAGAGACTCAGGTGCCTATTATGACCCAGTCTGACTCTGTACTACGCTTAGGTCCAAACGCCTATACTAAACCAGCAGCAGCGCTTAACATTCTTCGCGAAACCATTCTTGGCCGTGAGCTTTTCGACTTTGCGTTCAAAGAATACGCACAGCGCTGGATGTTCAAACGTCCTACACCGTCTGATTTCTTCCGTACCATGGAAGAAGCGTCAGGTGTTGACCTAGACTGGTTCTGGCGTGGTTGGTTCTACAGCACAGACCATGTTGATATTAGCCTAGACCGCGTATATCAACTTCGCTTAGACACTGAAGATCCAGACATCGATTTCTCACGTGAGCGCCAAGCCCACGAAGACAAGCCTTGGTCGCTTACCGAAGAGCGCAACCAGCAAGAAGGTATTGAGCTTTGGGTTGACCGCTTTGACGATATTTCTGACTTCTACGACGAAAATGACCGTTACACGGTAACCAACAAAGAGCGCAATAAGTACAAGAGCTTCCTAGAGAAGTTAGAGCCTTGGGAGCGCACTGCGTTTGAGCGTGCGGTTCGTGAAGACAAAAACTACTACGTTTTGGATTTCAGTAACCTAGGTGGTTTGGTCATGCCTATTATTCTTGAGCTTGAGTTTGAAGATGGCTCAACACAAGAAATGCGCATTCCTGCTGAAATTTGGCGTCGCACACCTAAAGCGGTAAGCAAACTTATCATCACTGAAAAAGACCAAGTGTTGGTAAGCGTAACCGTTGACCCCCGTTGGGAAACTGCCGACGTTGACGTAGAAAACAACCACTACCCACGCCGTATCATTCCTTCGCGTATCGAAGCATATAAGTCTAAGCCTCGTAACACATACGAGTACCGCGATATTATGCACGACAGCACTACCGAACTAGATACAGACGACGAGAATGATGACGAGTAAGTTTTTGCCAAATATTCGCAAGCAGGGCGTTTTCGCTCTGCTTGGTATGGTCGCCTGTTTAAGTTTGTTCAGTAGCTTTGCACAAGCACATCAAATTAAAGCTGCCATAACCACGGTGTTGTTCAATCCAAGAACAGAAAACATCGAAGTGATGCATCGATTTAATTTGCACGACGCAGAGCATGCCGTTAAAGCCTTGTTTGATAAAGAAGCCGACATTATGAAGTCAGCGGACACTCAACAAGAATTTGCTGACTACGTGGGTAATCATTTTGTATTGCTTGGTAATAACGACCAACCACTTGAACTCACTCAGGTGGGTTTTGAAGTGGAAGGTAAGTTTTTTTGGGTATACCAAGAAACTGCACAAACGCCGAGTTTAGAAGGGTTAAAAATTCAGCACAACGCATTGCGTGACTTATGGCCAGATCAAGTCAACACGCTCAATGTTGAGGGCAACGGCCCACTAAAAACCCTAACCTTTACCGACAATGTTACCTTGTTGGAAGTATCGTTTAACGGTCACCACCACTAAAAAGTTGCAAAGTAACAACAAAAGCCGAGCCTATGATTTGTATATACTACAAAGCGGGTTCGGCTTTTTTATTGCTATCGCTATAAGTGCTCTATCACCCTGGGCAGCCACATCATGCTACTCGCGGCAAATACCCCAATAGCAGTGATGATTGCTATAACAGAGACACCCACAGCTCCCACGAAGAGTGCCTTTGGCGACTTACGCTTCTCTGCCCAGAAGGCCAACTCAGCAATTGCCATGGGCAGTAAGTACGACGCGAATGAAATAGCAATATCTGCTGGACCATCAATATTAGCAGTGTTGCCATAAGGGCCTTGGTTAATCATATACCAGCTCATTAAATACAGACGAACGCTCCACACACCATTTATCAGAATAAACACATGCACGGCTAATCTGCGGTGCAAAGTAAACTGCTTTTTAACGGCCGTGCGCCAAGTAAAATAAACAAAAGGCAGTATTAGCAGTCCGTTTAGCGTAACGCCAATAGCGCCTATGTCACTTAATCGGCTACCAATTCCCCACGTCATATACAATCCACTGATTGCACCGAAAAAACCCACTGTTAAAAACAACCGCCCATTCCATCGGTGGAACTTTCGGTATCTATTTCTAATTGCTGGCACTAGTTGTAGTGTAGCGCTCATACTGATCACCATAACGGGGATCACGTGCAAAAGCAGAATGGCGTTGTTAAAGGTTTCTCCATTTTTATAGCCACGGATCATATGAGTAAACTGAGACTCATCTATGGTGTCGAATAACCAAGGCAAGGTAAATCTAAACAGAATGTATATACCAAACATCCATTGGCCAACTAGTACTGCACTAATCCATGTTTTTATACCGCCAGAAAACCATAAGTTTAGAAAGGGAAATAGCGCATCCTTTGTTAGATAGGGTGTTGTTTTGAGTGTTGCCTTAAGCGGGGTAGTGTCTCGCATTGTGTAGCCTCATAGTAAAATCTCAAGAGGCTCAACAATGGCGTTTATAACGGCAAAAAACTCCGCAAATTCTGAATTTGAGTATACAAACTCCGTGGTTTGATACATTTTTTTACTATTGTTCTCACGGGTAAACGCAGAGGTCATTACACTTTGTGATAGCATAAACTTCGTATTTTAAGCCATTCGCGGTTATTACCTCATGTTGCTAAATGCCATACATACGCTATTGCTAGCTACTGCTTTATGCAGCATTGTTGCCGTAATACTTATGCGGCCAAGAACCATGGCTAACCTGCTTTTTGCGATTCTGGCATTATCATTACTATTTCTAGCCGTAGGCGCTCTGCTACCCGCCACTTTCGTTGTAGAGCAACAATTTATTGCCTTAGGTACTTTTGCCACCTGCAATGTGTTTTGGTTATTAACTCGCTGCTTATTCAGAAAGGGGACATCACTCACCAGAGTACATTACTCACTGGCGGGAGGCATTGCGGCACTCATTTTAATCAGCAGAGTAGTAGATATATTCGTTGGCGTAGGCTGGTTATCACAAGATTCAGTCGCCTGGTTTAAACAAATACTTTCTGAATGCCTTCGCTTACTCTCTTCAGGCGTGCTCTTGATGGCTTTTTGGGAAATTATTCGCGGTTACCGAACAAGCAACAAGCGAATTCGCCGTCAAAAGCTGCTGATAGCTGTCACTATGTTTAGTGCTGTATTTTGCACACGGATATTGGTGCCAAGCCTACCTTTCGAGCCCGACACTAGCCATTTTGTGTACCTCACTGTTAGAGGTATCGCCGCTTCAGCAATGCTCATTGCTTTACTCCTCGTGCTTTGGATGCAACACAAAGATAGGCTCGTTAATTCACTTCATCAGGCCCAAAATGAAGATGACATTGATGAAGATGAATTACTTTATACCGCTCTACAACAACTCATGAATGAGCAACGAGTGTACTTGAATAGCGAACTAAAAATGCTCGACGTAGCTCATGCGTTATCACAACCAGAGTACAAGATTAGTAAAGTACTGCGGGAAAAAACCACCTTTGATAACTTTAATCACTTTGTAAACCACCATCGCATTGAGCACGCTAAATCACTCCTTACTGACAAAGAAAGTCAACGATGGACTATTTTAGTAGTAAGCATGGAGTCGGGATTTTCATCATTAGCCACGTTCAATCGCGTGTTCAAACAGCAATTGGGCTGTACCCCAAACCAATATCGCAAACAGCTATCTACTGCCATATAAGCCTGAAGTCTTATTGCTGTGTGTAAATGTAGTGTGTAAGGATGAGATTTTGGCGTTTGAATTTAGGGTAAAACCATGACCGACAATCCAGCAAACACCGCTTTTTCAAACAAGAAAAACTTCACTTGGGTAGGTTTAAGCGGCGCCATGGCACTCACCTTTGTGGTGATGTTGTTTCTGCCCGATACGGGCACTGGTGGCGGTATGCTATCGGTATACGCTGCAATGCTTTGGTGTGGCCTGTTTGGCGCGTCATTGGCGCGATATCGACAAGCCAGCGGTTGGACAGGCTTTGCGATGGGCAGCGCCGCCGGTTTTGTCATTCAGCTCATTTCACAGTTTTTCTAATCTGCTATGCCTCTAGCGACGGAATTGAACACAATGTAAAGTGAGTTCGTATAAACGCTAAAATTCTACTTGGCTAAACATGACGGATCACAAAAAACAGCGACCTGTGCCTACCTCCCGACTCGGGCGAGTAGGTCGACTTGGCGTTCTGGCAGGCAAGCTAGCTGGCAATGTGGTTACCTCTGGTGCAGAGCAGTGGCTTAAGGGCAATCGCCCTCAGCTCAAAGACCTAGTACTCACACCCAGTAATATCACTCGCATTACCGACCAACTCGCCACCATGCGCGGTGCAGCAATGAAGGTTGGTCAGTTACTTTCTATGGATGCTGGAGACTTTCTTCCAAAAGAACTGGCGGATATTCTCGGTAAGCTTAGGGATGATGCAGACGCAATGCCCAAGGCACAGCTTCAAGAAGTGCTTGATAGCGAATGGGGAAACGATTGGAACGACGATTTGCTGTACTTTTCTTTTGCTCCTGTTGCTGCGGCATCCATTGGCCAAGTGCATAAAGCAATTACCCTTGAGGGTCGAATGCTCGCCATAAAAATTCAGTACCCTGGCATTAAAAAGAGTATTGATAGCGACGTGAACAATGTGGCGACCTTAATCAAGCTGGCAGGTGTTGTTCCAAAAACCTTAGACACTCAGTCACTGCTTAATGAGGCTAAGACTCAGTTGCATCAAGAAGCAGACTATCAACGTGAAGCCAAAATGCTAAGTGCTTACGCCGCTAATCTCGAAGGTTCTGAACACTTTGTTGTACCTTCGTTAGCGCCAGAGTTAACCACCATGAATGTGTTGGCCATGGATTTCACTAACGGCGTTTCCATAGATGCTTTAATCGATGCGCCTCAGGAAACCCGCAACACCTTAATGACAGCGCTAATGACTCTGTTTTTTGATGAACTATTTGCATTCAAGTTACTTCAAAGTGACCCGAACTTAGCCAACTACCTATACCAACCCGACACAGCAAAAATAGTGCTACTGGATTTTGGTGCTACTCGCGTTATTCCCGATGAAATAGCGCAGGGTTATCAAGCGCTGTTAATTGCGGCTTATCACAATGATCACGAGGCCATGAAGTCTGCGGCACTGGCTATCGGCCTGATATTACCCAGTCACACCACCGAGCAAATAGACGCCGTAGTCAGTATTGGCATGCTTGCCTGTGAAGCAATAAGAGCTGACGCGAGTTATGATTTTGGCGAAAGTGACCTAGTAACTCGACTACACGACTGCGGGATGGCACTGACCTACGAACTAAACTTTTGGCACACGCCACCAGCGGATGCGATTTTTATTCACCGCAAACTCGGCGGTTTGTTTTTGCTTGCCAAACGCCTAAAGGCACAAGTCGATATGAAATACGCGGCTGGCGCTTGGCTAGCAGACACTGATCAGTAAGGCTCTTGCATACTGAAAGGCAGTGCCATTTGCTCTTTGCTTTTTGGTGGGTTGCCAATCATTTCATCGTAGGGAGAATCGTGCTTCATCACCGAACGAGCCACATCACAATGAGAAAATGACTTTCGGATGTGCCCAGTACTGTGAAAGCGCATAGGTTTATCGGTATTGTCATATACCATACCGCTGCGACCATTGATGGTGGCATACACTAGGTACACATTCATTTCAAAAGACTGCACTTCCAAATAATCAATGTTAGTGGGTGTATTTTCAATATCGCGAAAAAAGAGTTTATCCACGGGAGCCTCCCTGATTTTAGCTAGGTGCTGCACACCTTTACGCCAGTAAACCGGGTTCAGTTCAAAAAACAGCAAGTTATTAATCCCTTGTTCAGCTAAATTCATGTAATGTAATAAACTTCAATATCGCTAGCGCATTGAAGAGATATAACAAATTTAGCGATGTAAGGAACATTTCCTGCGCTTGATATTCTAAATTTAAGTGTTATCTCTGATAGTATTATTAAAAGGGATCATGAGTAGTGGAGACATTATGAGCGAAACATCAGAAAATCGGAGCTTTACCCCGTATTTAATTATCGCTGCGGTTCTGCTAGTGGGTGTTCTAGCCGTTGCCTTTTGGCCGTCACAAGAGGCTCCTCCTGTTGAGCCTGAACCAGTAGTAGCACTTCCTGAGCCGGAACCTGAGCCGGAGCCAGAAGTGTTTACACCTGCACCACCTCCGCCAGTATTAGAGTTAGAAGCCACTGACACTGTGGATGACTTACCGGAGCCAATGGAAATTGAACCGGAGCCACTAGATACCAGTGATATTGCAGTTCGCAGTGCGCTAATGGATATTTCAGAGGGTGAACAAGAAGAAGCTAATCGCATTCTTGTGAACGACAGTTTGCTTCAACGCTTTGTGGTAACCACCACAAACCTAGCTGACCATGAAATGGCTCCTAACCATCAACTTCTAACGCCGCCGCAGCAGAGCTTTAGGGTTTACTCTCAAGCGGGTAAACAGTGGATAGATGCTGCAAGCTATAAACGTTACACGCCCTATGTAAACTTGCTAGAAGGTTTTGACACTGACGCCCTGTTAGCTTTGTATCAAACATACAAGCAAGATATTCAGGCTAAATACGATGAAATTGGTGATCCTGGTCGTGATTTTGACCGCGTATTTGTTCAGGCAATTGACCACTTACTAGACACGCCAGAAGTACCTGTACCCGTTGAAGTGTATACCGATTCGGTAATGTACAAGTATGCTGATGAGCGTTTACAAAACTTGGATGAGCCACAAAAGCAATTGCTTCGCACTGGCCCAGACAATATGAGACGTATCAAAGCCAAGCTGCGTGAGCTGAAAGTTCAGCTACTAGCCAATGGATCTAACTAAGTTTCAGCATCAACTAACGTCCGCGACCTCAAATGGTCGCGTACTCCCTCCTGTTGAGAACTGGGATCCTGATTTTTGCGGTGACATAAACCTTGAAATAAAGCTCGACGGCCGATGGTTTTATGAAAACAGCCCCATTGGCCGTGCTAGTCTCGTTAAATTATTTGCATCGGTACTCAAAAAAGAAGGCGACAGCTATTTTTTGGTCACTCCCGTCGAGAAAGTAGGTATTCGTGTTGAGGACGTTCCCTTTCTGATTACTAGATGGGAATATCAAAATGGTCAGTTAATTTTTACTACTCAAACCGATGATAACATTTCACTTGCCGATCAAGCTCAGCTCGAGCTACGCACACCACCGCCAGCGTTACAAGATACCGACGCCACACCCATACCTTACGTAAGGGTACGCCGAAACCTGTGGGCAAGGCTCCACCAAAACGCCTACTACCAACTCATCGACAATGCTAGTGTTCACGAAAGCGAAGAAGGTACGTCACTGGTTATTGAAAGTTGCGGTACTAACTTCATCATCGGAAACCTGCCAACCACCTAGTCAATTTCTAGATAACAGCCATGCTATTCATCTGATTTTAATAGAATGTTCTTTGCGTTGTAGGCACGTGTGTTCTACATTAAAAGCTCCAACA
>Ga0256829_1000189_pt1 | contig 74989 bp, 78 predicted proteins | sample 131447metaG_FD_185979 | JGI IMG/M metagenome (GOLD analysis project Ga0256829, IMG submission 185979) | Hydrothermal vent microbial communities from Lau Basin, Pacific Ocean - 131-447 | ecosystem: Environmental > Aquatic > Marine > Hydrothermal vents | place: Pacific Ocean: Lau Basin | collected...
GGACAGCAGCAGGGGGAGCTTCCTTCTTCTCCTCAGCAGCAGGGGGAGCTTCCTTCTTCTCCTCAGCGGCAGGGGGGGCAGCAGCAGGGGGAGCAGCAGCGGGGGGAGCGTCGTTCATCTCCTCGTCTCCGTCCTCCTCCTCAGAGACAGCAGCGGAGGGAGCCTCCTTCTCCTCAGCAACGGCAGCAGGGGGAGCGTCATCCTCCTCCTCCTCCATCTCCTCCTCCATCTCCTCCTCCTCCTCCTCCTCCTCAGCAACGGAGGCGTCGTTGGAGGCAGTCGCAGAAGCGTCCTCCTCCTCCTCCTCCTCCTCCTCCTCTTCCTCTTCGTCAGAGGCAGGAGTGTCGTCGTCCTTCTCCTCAGGGATGATGCGCTTGCGGACCTTGCGCGGAGGCTGGTCATCCTCCTCCTCCTCCTCCTCCTCCTCCTCAGCAGGGAGAGGTCGCTTCTGCCCCTGGTCACTTCGCTTCTTCTCAGGGACAGCCACAGAGGCAACAGAGGCAGAGTCCTCCTCTTCCTCAGGAGCAGCAGCGTCGTTCTCCTTCTCCTCGCGCGCCTTCTCCAGCTCCAGGATGCGCTGCTTGAGCTCCTCCATGGTGACGCCGGCGTGGTGGATGCGCTCCTGCAGCATGGCGGTCTTCTTCTGCTCCAGCATCAACGCCGCACGGGCAGCGTCCGCCGCCTGGACCATGGCTTGCTCCTGAGCCTCGCGTGCTGCCTTGCGCTTCTTGTCGCTGGGCTTCTTGGTGGGGGCGAGGGCCGCGTCGGAGACCATCGTGGCGAAGTCCTCTGCAGAGATAGCCCCATGCCGCTGAGCACGCTTGAAGGCCTTGCTCAGGGAGACGATGCGGGTCTTGGAAGAGATGGAGATGATGTCCTCCCAGGCTTCCGTCAGCATCTCGAGGGGGGCGTTGAAGAGGAAGTTGCACATGGAGAAGATGTCACGGGCGCGGCCCTTTCGCCCTCTCTTGGGTGCTTCCAGACGCAACTTAGTGCAGATGTCTTTCCCCTGGGGGTGCTCTTGAAGCAAGTCCCACGCTGCAGTAGCCGTGATGTCGAAGTTGACATTGCCGCGCTTCCCAGGGCGGTTCAGGGCGTGCCCGATGAGGATGGCCTCGAGGCACATGCGCAGCCCGTTGCTGCCCATGAAAGACAGCCACACGGCGCAGTTGCGCTCCTTATCGATGAAGGCAGGGACGTTGAAGAGGGTGAGCTTCTGGTTGGTGTTCATGGTGGTGTTGGGGATGTTGTTGAAGGTGACGATGAAGGCGACGATGGAATTATGGCAGCCAAAATGAGGACAGCGGCGGGGCACTGCTCGGCGAAACGGCTCGGCTCGGCGAAACAGAATGGGAGCAGAATTCCGCTGGGCGGGCCGCCGGGCGGGCCGCTGGGCTCGGACGGAGCACGGCTCGGACGGAGCAAGGCGGAGCAGTTCCGCTGGGCGGGCCGCTGGGCGGGCCGCTGGGCTCGGACGGAGCAAGGCGGAGCACGGCTCGGCGAAACAGAATGGGAGCAGAATTCCGCTGGGCGGGCCGCCGGGCGGGCCGCTGGGCTCGGACGGAGCACGGCTCGGCGAAACGGCTCGGACGGAGCGGGGCGGCCCGAAGGGGCCAAATACCCGGAGGGGCCCCGTTTCTATGCACTTTTGTATCCCCTTTGTGTATAGTTTCTAGGACCCTAGGAGTGTAGAATTCTACACTTTTGTATCCCCTTCAGAGGGTGGGGCCAGTGAGCGAAGGGCAGAGTATGTATTGCTACCCGCACGCTACATGATGGACGGGCTGCGGTACACCCCAATCCATGGCCAGAGAGAGACCGAAGAGACCCGAGAAGAACATCCCCTGCGCGGTGGTGTCTCGTGTGAGGCGTGTGCGAAACAGAGCCATGGCGATGAGCCATGCGGCGACAAGAGAGAAGGCAGACGCCCAGAGGTAGGAGCCAAGTGCCAGGTGACGGCGCACGGGGGAGCTCACCACCATGAACATGGTCTGCCACGCCGTTCCCCAGTTCTTGCCCCACACATCAGCCACCAGGCCCGTGTTGAACGCTGTCAGCGTCACGCACCAGCTCCCAATCAGCCACCAGGCGTCGTGCTCCAGGTCTTGCCAGCGCCATGTCCCTGCGTCGTGACCTGGCTGCAGGCACGCCTTTGGCACTTGCCACGGGATATGCACCACCGGACACGCGGGCTGAGTGGCGGGCACCAAGCTCCACGCCTCGTGGGAGGTCCAATCGAACTCCAGCGCAACGGTTGCACCTCGAGCCAGGAGCTGCGTGTGTCGAGCGTCGTGCACAAGCCAGTAGGGGTCGGACACGAGCAACGCGACGGTGAGACGCGCACGCCGGCACGAAATGAAGTGAAGCGACCACAACGGTGCGGTGCTGTTGCAGCCCGCGAGCGCAGGGGGGAACGGCGACACCCAGAGCAACACGGTGGGCTGTCCGTCGCAGAGCAAGGCCACAGCTTCCGAGTCGCGAGCGTCGCGCCAACACACGTCCAGCGCAAAGTCTTCGGTCTCTGGCTTCAGGAGCGCCACGCGCGCTGCGTCCGGCGTCCAAGGCCAGCACTGCAAGGGATCCCTTATGCGGATGCGGCGGCAGCCCTCCGCAGTCGGGCGGGCGTCTGCCCAGAGCCACGCGGGCTCAGTAGACAAAGCCTCGAGAGCTTCGGCGGGGTGGGGCGCCTCTGGAGCGGCCTCGGCGCGCAGGGAAAGCAGAGCCAGGAGCAGCCACACTGTCAGGCACGCGTGTGTGCTCTTGGCGACCGGACACGGGAGGGAAGACGTCGGGCGGCGAAGGTCGCTTGGAGGCGTGCTGGGAGACGTGCACGGCCTTGTGGACCTCGGTGGCGGGTGGTTTGACGCCAAACATGTAGGAGGGAATGTCGGCGTAGCTGGCGACCAAGTCGTGCCTGCGCTTGAGCAGCACGATGGCCCAAGCCGCCGTAAGCATGGACATGAGGAAGAACACGAGGAACGTGGCAAAGTCAAAGATGGCGCGGTCGGCACGGTCGGGGAACCACAGCGGACCCACGGTCTCGAAGGCACGGTCCAGCATGAGAGCAGCCGCCACCGCAAAGATGTTGGAGATGTTGATAAAGATGTTGGCGCGGGCGTGGAGTGCGTTGAGCTCGTGCGAGAGGTCCTTGAGGTCCTCCACCTCCACGTTGGGGTTGAGGCAGCGCATGTCCTCCCATCGCCGCTTCCGGATGGCAGCGTGCAGGTGTGCATCGCGCGTGGGTTCCAAGAGCATCGCCATGACCGATGCACGCGCTCACCTTCTCTATGCCGCAGCCGCACTCTCACATCCCAAGGACACTCTTCTGCAAACGACCGTGTGTTTATTCTGTCTCCTCCTACTCCTCCTCCTCCTCCTCCTCCGAGGCAAGATCGATGGGATCCGTGGTGGAGACCACAGGCAGGGAGGTGTCGAAGTGATCCGCAGCACGCTCGGCGAGTGCGTCTCTGCCTCGGGTGTCGTTGATGCGCTCCAGCACGCGGTCTTGCTGCGCATCGCTCAGGCGGGCGACGAGTTGGGCGAAGCGGCGCACGGTAGCATTGCGCTCCATCAAGGAGACCACCTCCAGCCTGCGAAGGGCGCACCGTTTGACGTGGGATATGACGCGGCTGAGGCTCCCGCGTGTCACGTCAACGAAGACCACGTCGCAGTCGGGGCACATGATGCTGCGGCATGGCTCCCGGTTGAAGACGCGCGTCACCATCTCGAAGGACGACACCCTAGCGGGGGACGGGAGGATGGTGGTGGTGCCACACGAAGGGCACGGAAGCTTGCCGCCGTGCTGAAGGGTCTTGCCGACGCAAGGAATACAGATGTGAGTGGAGCACTCGCACTGAGGGAGGGACATCACGATCGGCGCGGGGACGGTGGGGTCGCTGGGGTCGCTGTCGACATGGCACACGCCGCACATGTACGTCCTGCGCAGTTGGAAGAGCTCCTGTGCCGCTTTCTCGTGCTTCTTGAGCTCCTCTTGGGCGTCCTCCGCGCGCGCCTTGGCGATTCGGACTTCGGCTTGAAGGCCCTGGACCTCCTTGCGGAGTCCCTCGGCCTCGGCTTCGACGCGGCGCAGCGCAGCGCGCTGAGCCTCTCTGCGGGCCTGGCGACGGGCCTGTGCCTTCTCCTGGCGTGCGCGCCTTCCACCGGCAGCGGTCAGGTCGGTGTTGTTCTTGCAGGAGGAGCGGGGTGAGGTAGTGGAGGCGTCCATGGCGAGGGGCACGATGAAGTTATGGCCACCCCAAGAGAGGGAGCGGCCGGCCATTGCCCCGCCCCTTCTTCGTTTTGTTACCTACAATGTCCCCGTGGGAGCAGGATTCCGGCGTACCCGTATCCCCTTGGGGTAAATTTCGGCACGTTCGGATCCCCTTGGGGCATAGTTTCCAGGACCCTGAGAGTGTAGATTTCTACACGTTTGTATCCCCTTGCGCAAGTTTCGGCGCGGTCGCATCCCCTTGAGGAGAGTGGTTTCAGCACACCCGTCCCCTTGGACTCTGGACGCAAGTATTCCCTGAAGCGTGTGTTTATGCATTCAATCCCTGGTGTATCCCTCTGCCAGGGTGGTGTACACAGCGTTGAACCTCCTCCCCTGGGCACTGGAGAACCCGTAGGCCGGTGCGCGGATGACGGCGCCCCGCTCCGTCTCGATCTCCAGCCACGAGAAGCAACGGTCCCTTGCGCTCCCTCCGAACGCAGCCGTCTCCACGAGCGACATGAGGACGCGCTTCGGGTCCAGCAGGGCCTCGCGTGCCGAGGCGTCGTCTCGCCGTTTGACGGGAGTTGAAATCAGACCCAGGAAGGCGGGTGTGGTGGCTTCCGTCTCCTTCTTCATCTCCCGGTAGATCTCGGCGGTGCTTTCGTTGTAGTTCTCGGTCATCATCCTCATGGAAGCGTCAAGGGGCTTCATCTCCTGCGCGATTGCCTCGCCCTTGTCTTCAAGTGCTTGGTGCAGCTCCTTCTCCTCCTGAGGGATGACATCCGCACACTCGCGGAGGAACTGGACACGCATGTCCGCAACGTGGTGGTCGTGCTCGTCGTCGGACTGGACCTTCATCCACCCCAGCGCGTGGACCAGGCTGCGACGCTCGGTAGGGATGCAGTGCTGCGCGAGGCGCCAGAGCACGAGGTAACACTCTTGGACGCGCCTGATGGTCTTCTCGTCGTAGTTGTGGGTAGGAGCCTTGGCGCGGATCTCCTCGTCGGTGTGGAACACCGCGTAGATCTCCTTGTCGGGGATGTCGCCCATGAACGGGACGTCCACGCCCACGGGCAGGAGCTCGCAGGCCACAGCGGCGCGGCGCAAAGGCTTCACCAAGTGTTTGGCCAAGAGCGTGTACGGAAACTCGGCGCGCAGGGGGAGGGGGCGCGGCAGGGAGGGCCAGCGGTCCTCGTTCACCGCCTTCCGAGCCATGCGGATGGCTTCCTGGGGGCTCTTGCCCTTCAGCTGAGGCTTGTACATCACTGCACGGGCAGGGGCGGTGATCGTCACCGAGCGGACGTCCTGGGCTTCGGAAGAGGGGGAAGAGCCGAGCATGGGGGCAGATGAGAGAATGGACGCCGGCGGGGCTCAGCCGGGCCGCCAAGGCGCTGCCATTTTATTACAGCAGCGGTCATTTATTACACGACCTGGGCGGGCGGCGCGGGGCGGGGCAGAGGCGGGCATTCCGCCATGGAGGACCTCATCCAAGCGTTCTTGTGGCGTCGGGGAGAGCCGCGGCCACGCATCCGCCGCGTAGACCCCGAGGATGCGGCGCTGGTGGTGTTGTGGACGCGCGGGCCCGTGCTCCGGGTGGCCCTGCGCGTCTTGGCCGGGGGCGACGTCATGGCCAAGACGCTGCGGCGGCTGGTGCCGGCGCGCCGGCGCACGGACGTGGGGCTGTGGGCGCTCCACGCGTGGGTGTGGATGCATCGCCTGGGGTCGCCCCGCGCCCCACTCACCCGCATGCAGAAGCGCACGCGTTGGGTGCTTGACGCTAGTGTGGCGGCCACGCTGCTGGCCCAGTGGTCGCGCCTCCCGCATCGCCTTTGGCGCAAGGCCGTGCTGGAGAAGCGCAGCCCCTTGTTCCTGGTGACGCTGGCGGTGGCCACGCTGTGCCGCGACGTCAAGCATCCCCCCAGCGTCCGGATCCCACGCCAGCTGGAGCCGCCCACCGGTGTCTCCGTGGGCAACATCGCCAACCGTCTGCGGGAGTGGGCGCCCCCCACCCAAGATGCCTTCTGGGATCCTTTGGTGTACATCACTCGCAGCCTCACCCTCGCGCGCGTCCGCCACAGCCATCCCCTGGACGAAAACCACGACGCCCAGCAGTTGGCCTGGAACGGCGTGCGTCTCATGATGACGACAGGAGGTACACCCGGGTGTCTTCCGGGGGAGAAGGCGCTGGAGGAAGCGCGCCGCCCGGCCGCCCGGTGCTGCACGCATTACCAGGAGATCGGCAGCACGTACCTTGGCATCCTGCGACACGCCCGTTCCACCGGGGTGCCCAGCTTCGTGTTCGTCTACACGTACGAGTACCCGGTGGACGCGGACGCACGCCGCAAGCACAAGGTCGAGGACGCCCGCACCCTCTCCGGCTACACGGGCTCCCACTTTGTACTCCTGGGTCCGTTCCCCTGCCCCGTCGACAACGCGGAGAGCACGGACCTTCCGCCCCAAAGGGTGTCGCTGGACTTTGCGCGCTTGTACTTTGCGACCCAGCTCGCTCTGGCGGTGCTCCCCAACTGGGCGTGGCTGCCCTCCGTGGCGCGCGTCAACCACCGCTTCCTTCACATCAAAGACGGCGCCTACTTCATCGTGCAAGACATGCACGACCGCGTGCACGACCGCATGCTGTTGGGCGTGTTCTGGCGGGTGGTGCTGTGGGCCTTGGAACGGTACGCCCTCCCCGACGCCTCGCGCTGGGAGTCGGGCCAAGACATGCGCATCGGGTACCGCGAGGGCGGCGACTGCCACCCGCTCACGGTGTTCATCATCAAGTACATGCGGCAAGCGCGCCGGCTCACGCTCAAGCTCGACGTGGAGGAACACCTCCTCCCGACACACTACGCCCGCTTCCTGAACCCACAGCAACGCCACCGTCTGGGGATCATGTTGCAGGCGGCGTGCGAGGGCCTGCTCCCCACCAAAAACACGGCACCCTGGCCCGGCCTGGGTCGCCCCATCCCTGCGTGCGTGCACGACACGGGGTTTGTTGTCCGGTTGTGTGTGGCTCGCGTGCAACTGGACGCCGGTACAGACCCCATCCGGTGGAGCGGCACGCACTCGGACAAGGCCTTTGCGCACCATTGGGGGATCAACACTGCATAAACACGCATTGTATTGCACACACTCTTCAGTACAGATCCGCTTTGTGGCGCGCCTTGCTGACAGCGGGCACGCCGGTGATCACCACGCTGATTCCCAAAGAGCACATGGTGTTCTCTGCGCCGGCCTTGATGGCGGGAGCCAGTGCCTCGTGCCACGAGGCGGCGGTGGCCGGGGTGACGCTGAGAACCACCCCGTCCTTGAGGCTCATGGCGGCCTCGGAGACACCCGTGTTGGCGTGGGCGTGCTCGAGGAATTCCATCGTCATCTTGGAGGGGAGGCGGAAACGGCGGACGATGGGCGTCTTCCCCATGACGTTCTCCACGACGTCGCCGACGTCCTCCTCGGCCTTGTGGAGCAGCGTGCCCGTGTACGACATGCCGAACCACTGCAACAGCGAGGACGGGAAGTGCAGGTCGCCCTGGGGCGCGTCTACCGTGTAGTGTCGGTGGTGGGCTTGACTCTGGGCCTTGAGCGGGGCGAGGATGTCTTGGATGGGGTCAAACGTGCACCACGTGCGGAAAGCGGGGTTGTGGATGATGCGACGCTGGGCCACGTACAGCGTGCGCAGCGTCTCCGAGTGGGCGTTGGGCCGCAGCACCATGTGCACGGGTCGCTGGCGGGTGCCGGAAGCACTGCCGCTGGCGGGGAACCAGGAGCGACGGTCGCTGGAGGTGGGGCGCCCGGTCAGCAGCTGGACGTCGAGTGGGATGGGGCACCCCTTGGTCCAGTACTCGTCGATGCCGATGGCGTGGGGCACAAAGTGGAAGCGGTTGGTCTTGGGGTGGACGCCGTGCGGGCGCATGTGGTGCGCCAGGGCCTCCGGAGCGATGCGCATCGTCAGCGCGTCGTTCTCCAGCTGGGCCAGCTTCCCCAAGCTCTGGTAGAGGGAGAACGTAAACCGTAGAGGCACGGGGTTGCTGTGCGACAGCGGGTAGCGGTGGAACGGTACCGGCGCGCGGGGCACCTCGTCGATGTCCGGCATGCCCACCATCTTGAGCGTGTCCACCACCGGTCCCGACCAGGACCTGAACGGTGTGTCGAGGTTGTGCACCTTGTAGTCCTCGTCCTCCGCGTCCCCGTCCCCCGCCTCCGTCAGGAGCTTGACGTCGGCGCCTACCTCGTGGCCCGTGTACGGATGGTGCACCACGCGCTCCCATTCCTGCGCGGTGTCCCTTTCCGGGTAGTCCACCACCACCGGCAGTTTGCGCTCGTCCTGGAGCGCGTAGTCGCCCTGGGGGCCGAAGCAGCTCTCCGCCATTGTGTGCGCTTCGTGTGATTCCCATCCGACACCTTGGGTGGACTTATGTGGATTTCATTCACTTCCATTTACCCGCGCCCCGCTTCAACAGACGCGGTGGCGGGGCCACTGTGAACACGTCCCCGAAAATGCGCCGCGCCGCAAGCCCGTTGATGCGCAGCTGCACCGAGTTTCCGGCGTAGCGCGGGTTGCACCCGTTCACAAAGAACTGCTGCACGATGATGAAGTTGACGATGCGCTGCGCGACGCCCTGCGCAGGGTCCAGCAGCGCGGCCAGGGGCACGTTCCGCCAGCTCCAGTGCGCCTCGTCCTGCAGCTTGCTCATGAAGGTCTGGAAAGGGCGCATGAAGTGGCGCCCCAGGTAGCGCTCCGAGACGAGCACGGCCAGCTCGGCGCGGCTCTTGGCCCGGTCCCCTCTCGAGAGGAGCGGCGCGTCGGCTCGCACCAGTTTCGAGGGGCGGCTCACGTTGGACGCCGAGGCCAGCAGGCGGATGAATTGCTGCAACTGCCGGGGAAGCCTCGCAAACACACGTTGGCTTTTTTGTTCGTCCTCGGGTGCGCGTGCGGACACTACGCTGTCGTTGACCACGGGCAGTGCGCCAAGGAAATCCTGAGGGAATGCCGCCGCCAAGGGTGGGGCGTTCACCGTTGCGTCTTGCTCCTTCTCCTCTTCATCAGAAACGAGGCTTCCTGCGTCCGAATCCGTGTCCGAGTCCGAGTCGCGCCGGCGAGTTTTCCCCTTTGCCGAAGGGGGTACGTCGACTTCTCGCGGCCGTTTCCGCGGGATCGACCGCTCCACACGGGAGTACGCTTCTTGAAGTAAAGATGCCGGGTCGTCATCCTCCGCGGACGATGTTGCCGCATCCTCCTTGTCCTCTTCGTCGGGCACCGGGCCAAACGCATGATCCGCCTGTTGTGCGGTGGTGCCCCTCTGAGACGCGTCCTCTTCGTGTTGCTCTACCTCCTTCCCCCAGTCCACCGGACGCAGTGCCCTTTGGACGGTCATGCGCTCAAAATGATAACGCTCGCTTGACACGTCCTCTTTGCGGGCTTCCACTGCGTCATTCCATGCCGTCCATCGGTTCATCCGTTCCATGATCGGACGACCTACGGTCCGTTCAAACGCCGCCTTGCATTTGTTGATCGCGGCCTTCGCAGCCTCGCGTTTCACGAAATCCCTGCTCTGTTGCGCAAACGATTTCCATCCGGGAGGACGCTGGGAAGCGTCCTCCCTTGCGTGCAGATCCCTCAGCCATTTCTTCCCTGCATGGTGCGCGTTCTCCTGGGCTTTCATTTCTCTTTTCCTCGCTTCGAGTGCGGCTTCCAGTTGCTTCTCCGTCTCCTTGTCAAACATGATGTCATCTTCTTCGGCGTCCATTTTGTCGGCACCCCCGCCCACGTCCACGCCGCGCATGGCCTTGCGCCACGCCCGGCTCAGGGGCGAAGAGCCCGGAAACCGTGTATCCAACGCAGACATGGCGTAGGGAGGGTACGTACGCGATGCACTCGGGGCTATCCCACCGCGTCCTTCCTCCCGAGAATAGAGCCGCGCCCCCCTCTTCCCCGCCGTCTTCGGAGAAAGCCCGCGCACGTCGCACCTCCGCCTGCTGCACCGACTGCTTCCGCGTGTACATCGCCCTGGTGGCGACGCTGCTGCTGCTGGCGCAGATCGTGCTGCTCTACGGGCTCTACGCCGACACCAACACCCTCACCGGCGAGGCGCGTCAGGCCCTGTCCAACTTCACCCACACCGGCATCATCCAAGCGACGGCGCGCATCGCCAACGTCACCTCCGCTCTCCTGGACACCACCGACCAGGAACACCTGCAGCTCAACGTGCGCACGCTCCTCGAAGGACTCGACCGGATCGCCAAGGCCCTCCAGGGACTCAATGGGATCGCTGTGTAGCTACCTCTCCCCGTGGGCGCGCCAGGTGCGCCAAAACGAGAAGCAGCAGGAGCTCGCCACCAAGACGCTGGCCGACCTCACCGCCCGTGTGCGGCCCTACCTCAATCGGAAGATCGCCATCCAGCACGAGCTGGAGGGGATCAAACGGAGGGTGGCCCGCGATCCTCGCCTGCGGGATGACATACTGATCCGCCAGCAGGTGGGGGACCTCCAATACCAGAAGGCGCTCATCGACAAGCAGCTCCTCATCCACAACAATGCGGTGCGCGACTTCCAGAACGAGCAACTGTCGCTGACCGCCACAGCCACCGACATGATGACGTTCCACGCCAAGTCCCAGATCCGACGCATGGCACCCCGCGTCGACACCAACGCCCTGCAACGGGAAGTGGACCGCATCGAAGACGGCCAGGACGACGACGCCGAAATGCGGGACATACTGGTCGACCACAAACAGCGCGTGGACCCGCGCATCCAAGCCCTCGAGCAAATGGAGGAGATGGGCGTCCCGGGCACGGACAAGATCGACGCCTTCTTCGACGACGCCGTGTCCTCCGGCATGACCGACGCGTTGCTGAAGACGCCGTCCCTCCCTCGCCCTGCAAAGATCGCCCCACCGTCTTCGTCCAAGCACCACGCGCGGTACGCGTTCGAGGAGGAGGAAGAGGAGGATGAGGTGGACGACCGACGGGGTGCGCACGGCGACGCCGGTGTGATGTACACACCCGAGTACGTGGAGAGCCGCCAAGCAAGGAAGGATGAGTTGATGCTTTTGGTTTAATGAAGCTAGCGTGTGCCGATGGGGGCGGGCAATTCGATTCGATCCGCGTCCATCTCTTGCACGGCCGCAAAGGCCATCATGAACCACCCTGTGCAGTACAGCACACGCCACGCCACGTGCGGCGCCCACTTCCGCGTGTGCCCCGTCTCCAGCATGGCGATGAACGCCAACGGCGCGATGCCGGCCCCGATGGTGCCCATGGCTTCGTCCACGACGCGGCGTTGCTGCGCCACCTGCACCCCCAGCAGTGCAAAGCTCAGCAGCAGCAGCAGGTAGAGCACCACGCGCATCCACGCCCGTCGGTGGTGTTCGAAGAGCGCCGCTTGCAGCAGCAGCATGGTCATGAGCACGATGAGGGGGGTGCCGACGCCGTTCACGAGCCGCTCGGACACGGGCGTGGTTTCTTGGTGGCGTTCCAGATGGTAGCCCAGGGCAGCAGCCCACCCCAGCAAGCCCACGGCCGTCAAGATCATGTGCACCAGCAGGTGCGCGCGGGGGTCCCAGTCCTCCGTGGGGCCAAGCGGCACGTACAACGGAGGGCCGTGGGTCACCGAGTGGCTCGGCCGCTTGATGGCCATGTGCTTGGAGAACAGCCACACCGCCGCCCACAGCAGCAGCGTGGACGGCACCAGAATGCCCAACGTCAGTGGGTCCATGGCTACCCTTCCCCCACCCCTCTTGCGGCTTTTGTTACGGGGCGCAGTCTTTCGCGCGTCCCGCCGCGTCCGTTCAAACCGCCGTCATGGGTGAGCCATCGCCCGCCGTCCGCCGTCCGCTGGAAGCTGTGCTGTCGCACTGGACATGGATCGAGGACGAGCTCACACGGTACGAGCCCTCCTGGAATCCGGCGATGCGCGCGCGCATGTCCACGAGTCGCTTCGCCATCGCTCACGTGCGTGCCCGGCGCTCCGGTGTGGAGCAACGCATCACCCGTCCCCGCACCGCGGAGCGCAAGGACAAGGAGAACGAGAGCGAGGATGACAAGGAGGTGCGGGACATCTTCCAGACCGCCGGGTGCAAGGACGCCATCCAACTGGTGGACGTCGTGTTTCAATGCGTAGCGGATGTTGCGCACGAAGTCATGCGCTTCAAGGACCGAGGCATGCCCCCGCACCTCATTGCCACCGCGGGCGTCATCCTGAAGCAAGCCAAGACCGCGCGCAAACGCTCCAAGAGCTTTTATCGAAAATGCTTGCGCCTCAGCCGTAAGCGTGGAACAAAGTAAAGCTCTTTTCAAGGTTGTTGCTCTCGGGCGTAGCCGACAGGGTCTCGCGGACGACGCGCGGGCCAATTTTGTGGGGGCGCCCGGCGGCGTTCAGGACGACGCGGTAGTGGCGCAACCACGCGTCCTGCGTCAGGTTGATCCGCAACGCATAGTGCTTGGAGTTGATGAATTCGTACTCCGCCAACCACGCCTCCGCCATGCGTCGGCCGGAGCGGGGTACCGCAATCCGAAGGAGGGAGCGGAACTTCTTCTGGTTCTCCAGCCACACCCGCATGGCGTCGACGTGCTCGCGGACGATGCGCCGCACCCGAGCCACCTTCTTGTCGCGCGCGGCTTGCTCCCCCGACGTCTTGGCGTCCCACTGCACGGCGAACGGCGGTTGCGTGTACTGCTTGCTGGGCACGTCCAGCACCGTGTGCGGAAGCGTCACGGCCACCACGATGTCCACGGTGGGCGCGCGGCTCTGCACGTCTTCGTAGGACTTGGCGTCGCGTTGGATCCCCGACGGGTGCAGCACCGCCTTGGCGCAGGCGCCCCACTTGCAATGGGCGGCCAGCTCCTTGGGGACCTGGCCGTCCCACGCCTCGCTGATGGCCTCGGCGGCCGCGTCCTCCAGCCTCTCGCGGATCTGGTTGTACTCGCGCCGAGGGAGGTCCTTCTGGCGCGCCTCCACACGGATCACCAGCGCGCCGCAGCAGAAGTCGATCGGACGCAGCTTGCCTTGGGTGCACATGCGCATGATGCGGTCGTGGGGGTTGTTCTGGCGGAGCACGGCCGTCCACTGCGCCCGCTCCGCGTGGTCGTACGCCCCCACGATGAGTCGCTGGAACGCCGGCTGCAGGGGACGCGCCCACTCGCGCCATTCCAGCACGCGCTTCTTGTGCAGCGCAAACTTGCCCGCCGGCAGGTCCAGCACGTCGTCCAGCGCGGCGTCCTTCTCGTCGCACGTGCGTTGGAAATCCCGCCGCAGCATCACGGTGAGCACGCCCGTGTCGGGGTGGCGCTGCACGTGCAGCTGTGCGCAACTCGGGTCGTCGGCCATGGCCTCCACGAGGGAGCGGCCATCGAGGCACGTGACGCCCCGCAGGTCCAGCACCGCGTTCTCCATGGAGAGTCCCGGCAGAAGATAGTCCTTCCGGGCGCACGAGTCAATGCTACATCCGAGTTCCCCTCTCTCTCTCTCTCTCGCCCCGTCGACAACCACCACCACCATGGAGTCCGGCGACAAGCCCGCCCTCGGTGGGTGCTACAAGTTCTTGGCGTTCTGCACCTTCTTCATGGCCACCTGGGCTTTCATCGGTACCGTGATCATCTACGAGGACAACCGAGGCTACGACATTATGCAGAAGAGCGACCTGGAGCGCATCACGGAGGACGTGTCGGGCGTGGAGAAGAACAACACATACATCCTGGTCAAGACCGGCGGCAACTCCGACGGCCACTCGCTGCGGTGGATCCCATCGGTGCCCAAGGGTTTTGCGCAGTACAAGTGCGACACCAACACCGAGTGTGGAGACGTCGATGGCACACTCATCTCCAGTTCCGCCAACTACGAAGTGTTCCCCTTCGCCAACGCCCTGTACACGCGGGAGAGCCACGACGAACACGTCTACCCCGACCTCGCTCAGGACGCCATCCACTTTACGTCCACGGGCCGGGCGCACATCTTCGCCGTCGTCAGCATGCAGTCCGACAATGCGCTGGGTCTCGCAAGCGGCTTGATCAGCATCGTCAGGAACGGAGGCTACGCCGCGCCCAACCTCAACACATCGCCTACTCTCCTGGGCGCCAGTGCCACCCAGACCCTGGCCCAGAATACCGCCGGGACATTCCTGGTGGACGTCACTGTGGACGTGGCGGCGGGCGACTACGTCCGCCTGGGCTTCGGCGACGGTGCGGGAAGCAAAGACGTCCAGGTGCAGTCCCTCCTCTTCCGCGCCGATTACGTGTAGAGGTGGCCGGGACCGAAATAAAACACTGCATATCCCCTGAGCGATGTCCGTCGGCCGTGGCGCCATTCGCCATGTCCATCTCGCGTCTGTTGGCTCGCCTCAAGCGGCTGGAGGACCAGAAGGCGGCACCTGCCCCTCGGGACGGTCTGTGGCGGGCGATCGAAGCAGGCGCCCAGAGTGTCCTTCCTCCCGTGCTCGTGGGCATCGTACGCAAGTACATCGCGTGCGAATCGTGCAGCCTGGAATTCGCCATGCCTTCCAGGGTCACGTGCCCCGACCTGCTTTCCGTGTGCAGCGAGTGCCACAACCGCTACTCCCACACAGTCCGCGACGAGTCCGGATGCTTCGTGTGTCGACGTGGTCCGTGCATCGATCGTCCCCTGAGTGCGCTGATAGAGGGGAAATGCAAAGGGTGCCGCAGACGGGCGCTGGAGGAATCCGCGCAAAAGACGGCCACAGCCTTCCCCCCATCCAAACGCCGCAAGATGCTCGATCTGTTCCGTGCAGACAACCGCGAGCGCTTCCCCGACGTGTATGCCGATAAATAGATTATTTATTCGCCCGCATCCGACACGTGAATGGCTACCCTTCCGCTGCGGTAGTGCATGGCCACGCCGAAGTCAATGCTCTCTCCGTTCCGCACGAGAAAGTCCCACTCCTCGGGGTCCATGTCGTGCTCCAGGTCCAGTCGCAGGGACGCGAAGCCGCGCCCCAGCACCACCACCTTGGGGTCCTTCTCGTCCTCCCACACCGACAGCGGCCCCACGTCCTGGCCCATGCGCACCAGCATCGTGCAGTCCAGGGGCCTCAGCGGCCTCGAGAGCGCCACCCGCAGCGTGTGAGCATGGACGCATCCCTTCCGCGCCAGCGAGATGCATATCGACGGCCCGGCAGGAGACGCGTCCACGCGCCGTTTCTTGGGCGTACCCGACGACGGCGACGACGACGACGTGGCCACCGGCGACGCGCGCGGGCGTTTCTGCACCGGGGAGGGGCGTGGAACGGACGTGTGCTGCTGCCGCTGCTGCAGGACGTTCACCAGCCTCACGATGTACTTCTCGGACAGCTTCGTCTTGGTGTACTTGTGGTGGTGTCGGACGTGCTCCAGGATCAATTTACGAAGGCGTATGCCGCGCGCGTTGGCGGGCAGCCGTTCGTTGCCCTTGATCTTCCGACGGTCGATGCCCAGCTTGAGCGCCCAAACCAGGTAGCGTTTCTCCGCCTCCGTGGGTGAAATCACCTTCTGCCACGCGTGGAACATCCGCGCGTTCAGACCGTCCACCCAGTACGTCGCGTCGGCCCATTGCGCCAGCAGGTCCAGGCCCTCATCCGTGTACTTCAGCATGGCGGAATGGCGCCCTTCCCCGCAAGGTGTAGAAATCCACACCTTCCGGTTTTAGTACAGTGTATTTTATTACACCACCCGTCCAAAGAGCCGTTGGTCGTTTTCCTGTTTCGGCCATTCCCCCATCGCCGCCATGAGCGACATCGTCGAGCTGTTTGCGACCACCTCCGGTGAGCGCTTGACGACGCAAGACAAAGACGGGTCTGTCACAGTCGACAGCGGCACCACCGTGCAGGGCAAAAAGTTCGCCATCCTCTCCACCAACCGCGACGACGCCGTCCACCTCGGCGCGCGCCACGTGCAGTGCCTGGAGTCCATGCTGCGCCGAGCCGTTAACGGCGTTCCCGTGGAGGAACTGCCCGTGTGCCGCCAGTGCTACACGCTGGTGCGCTCCCCCGTCGTGTGTTACACGTGCATCCGCTGCGCCTCTCCGCTCTGCGAAAAGTGCGTGGGCGACGACGCCAAGACCGAAGACGACCCTGTGGCGTTTCCCGACTGCCGCGTGTGCGTCGCCAAGGACGACGCCTTCCTGGTCAAGCGCGCCATGGAGGCGCTGGGCGAGACGCGCGAGGCGTTCCGGAACAAGGTGCTGCTGCACAAGGCCCTTGCTCAGCTGGGCATGACGCTGCACGACCTTGCCGATGCCCCGCCCGTCCGCAAGAAACGTCGGGTGTGAGATCTTTTTTAGGCCTACAAAACCGTACAAATGAATAGAACATTCACACCTCCTTGGCGTAGGGCAGTTCCAATGTGTAGCTCCGGGGCGTGCTGGCAGCGAGACTGGCCTCCAACTGCCGCCGCAGCGCGAACGCCGAGTGGGTGTCGTGCGCCATCTTGGCCATCAGCACAAAGTAGAGCGCCACGGCTGCCAGGGCCAGGCCGGCGTAGCCGAGCAGCAGGTCCAGCACCCGGTGGATGTAGTGCATGCACACGGTGTCTTGCGTGCACCCGATCCACCCCAGTGGATTGAAGTCCTGCGCCAAGTCCCACAACGTGCCTCGGAGCGCGACCGACACCAGCGGCGTGGCCTCCGTCCGACGCAGCGCGCCGCAGTCCACCTGCGTGTTGCCCTGGTCGCACAGACCCGTGGCCAGCACGCGGGCGGCGTCGGCTTGGGCCCGTTTCGCGGCGCTGTAGTGTGTGGGCCACACCGTCAGAGCGTGGCCCCCGAGGAAGACGATCACGAGGGTGGGCACGACGCCCAGCGCCAGGAACGCGGCCAGACGGCGGTAGGCCGACTGGCGTTGGTCCATCCACCAGCGGTGCAAGTCCTTGCGGTAGTGTGCGGGGAGACCCATTCGGTCGTCGTTCTGGCCAAGCCATGGACGCTCTGTGGGGTTACTGCCGCAATGCCATGTCCTCGCGCCGCCCGGAAGAGTCGCAGTCCGTGCTGCACCCGCCCCGCAAACGGCCGCGGGCGAAGGACGGGGAGGAGGAGGAAGAAGAAGAGAAGCAAGCCCAGCCGAAGGCCGAGGAACACCAGCCGTTGCCACCGATGGCGCTCGTGCAGGACCAACACCGCGTGCCGCCTTCGCTGCTGGAGCGGGTACCGTCGTGGAAGGCATGGACGCGCTCTCCTGCCACGCATTGGGGCGTGCCGTTCACCCTTCGAAAAGTGGTCGTCCCTGCCTACCGCGCCGCCGCGCTCTCCCTCGCGCACCCTTTCCCCGAAGCCTTGCTGGCGTTTCTCCCCGCAGGCGGCAAACCCTCCGAGCAGGCGGACCGCATCGCCGCCATCGTGGCCTACACGCGCGCCTGCGAGTACCGCGCACCCGACCAAGCCCCGCCGGCCCACATCTGGATGCCGCCCGTGCCGACGTTCGCCGAGGCCGAGGACGCCAGCGCACCGGCACTGCCGTTCACCGAGGATCCCGAGAAAGCACCCTGGCGACGGTGCAAACGCCTCCGGTGCACCGACGGCGACGCGTGGGTGAGTGCCGAGGGCGCACAGACCTGGGCCGTACTCTGGAGCCAGCTGCCGCGCCATTGGGCGGCCATGCTGGACCAAGGCGGCCCGGACTTCGTGATCAAGGACGCCGCGCTCATGCCGCCCGAGGAGTGGAACTTTGTGCTGTTTCGGCTGAACCTGCACCGCGACGCGTGGGCCAAGTGGATCCGCTACGGCACCGTGCTGTGCGGGCTGTTGTACCCGGAGACGCTGGTGCGGCTGCGCTGGAGCACCCCCGACGTGCTGCGCGTGACCAAAGAGGGCATCCATCCCTGCATGGGATGGGCACCGGGCCAACTGGACGCCACGTTGGTGTGCTGGCTGCACCAACACCCCGTGTTTGAAGCCGAGGCGACGCGCGTCGTGTGGGACATGCCCACGCCGCACTGGACCGCGTTGATGCGCGCGCCGGCGCTCAGCATGGCCGGCACACTGGGCTGGCTGCAGTCCCTCGCGTTCGGCGCCAAGACACTGGCGGAGGCCGTCGCTCTGGCGCGCGCCCTCGCCTGCGATCCGCCCGCGCTGCGTGCCAGCGACCCTGTGGCGCGCCTGCTCCACCGCACCTGGTCAGACATCCCGCTGGACCGGCCGGAGGTGCGCGGCTCGCTGCTGGTGTGGTGGTTGCGCCTGCGCGTGGCGGCCCACACCGAGCCGCGCCTCCACAAGTCCCTGGCCGTGGTGCTCGAAACCACGCTGCAGTCCCGCGAAGAGCACCCCATCCTCAGCCTGGCGGTGCGGCGGTTGGCCCACGCGTGGAACAAGGGACAGCATGCCGTGTGCCACGCCCTCGGCCGCGTGCAGCAACGCCGTGCCCAACAAGCCGCGCGTCAGATCCTAGCCGCGTCCACGCCGCGCGAGTAAACACGGTGCATTTATTGCTCGACGTCCATAGGGGCTTGCATGCGGTCTTGGAGGGTGTGGAGGACCTTGAGGGCATCTTCGCCTCCTTCCTGATAAAAGGCATTGCGAATCACCCTGTGGGGGATGCGACGGTCGTCGTCCAAGTCGAGGAAGACGCTGATGACGGCGTGTCGTTGGCTCTGAACGGCCGCATAAAACCCTTTGGCGCACAGGTCGGCGCGGACGCGGTGATCTCCCTTCAGCGACAGGAGAAACGACACGATGCCGTCGAACCCGCTGTCGCACACGCAGGTGAAGGTGCTGTCTCGAACGGGTGCGCACGGCCATGGATCACTTGCGGCACCCACGAGGAACCGGGCAGTGTCGAGCTTGTCGTTGAGGCAGGCGCGCTCCAAAGGCGTATAGATGCCGGAGTTGTAGGACACCACGCGCTTGCCCATCCGATCCACCAGGAACTTGACCGTGTCAAGTGAGGCGGATGCACAAGCCACCCCGAAGTGTTGATTGGTGAGAACAATCTTCCGGTCGCCTTCCAACCCGAGGAGGACCTTCAGTACGTCGATGTGATTTCCACGAATCGCTCCCAAAAGCGCGTCGGACCCGTCCGGATGCACCCAGATCTGTCGATCGCCTCGCAGTCCGAGCAAGTACTTGACGCTCAGAATCATCCCCCGCTTGCACGAGTCGACAAAGGCCCAGCGGCCGTGGAGCGAGTGCCATTCTCTCGGGTTGCCCTTGGCCAGACGCACCCACGTGGCGTCGCATCGACTGCATTGTGTGCAACGATGCCTGGGAAGGCCACGGGGAGAACACGTCTGGATGTGGAGAAGGTCAGCGTCCCCCACGTAGCGGATGGCGATTGGATCCAACGCCATCAACGCCTCGGGGGTGGGATTTTCCCAGAAGGCCTGGTACGCCAGCACGTACGCCAGGCCTTCCTTGCTGAGGGCGGCCACCACGTCGTCGTCGTTCTCCGCCGCCAGCTGTTCCTTGACAATGTCTATCAGCGGTACCTTCATCTTTTTCAGCGCCTCGTTGCGACGCGTGTACGCGCGTGTGCGCGGTCGCTTGCTCATGGCGGCGCGGTTGGATTATGGCCTCCTCCGCAGAGAACTTTTCATGGGCGTTTTATCAGGTAATAAAATACTACGATTGGCGGCGCGTGTAGGCGGCGGCCACCATGGCGTCGCGCATACGAAAGAACGCGTAGAGGAAGGCGGCGACGACACCGTAGCGGAAGAGCACGAAGAGGATGAACGGACGCCAGAGCGCGACCCCGAAGACGGTCGCGCTCGTGGCCAAGGCCAGCAGCAGCACCACTCGCTCCATGCGGGTCGGAAAGGGTGCGCGGTGGTCTAGTCCACGCGGCGCCGGCGCGGGGGATCCATACCATGGCGCTCTTCCTCTACGTCATGGTCGCCAAGGACGCTGTCTACGTCGGTCGGTCGCGCGTGCCTCGGGAACGCGTCCATTGCCACAACCAACGGACGGGGTACCGTGCCGGACGCCGGTGCACCCGGGGGCGCACCTGGGCGTTGGGGACGCTGGCGGGCCCCTTTCCAAGCGGCCGGGCGGCGCGGCAATGGCAACGGCGCTGGCGGCAGGGCGCGGTGAGCCGGAGGGACTTCCTGCGCGTGTCCCAACGGATGGGCGAGGCGGTGGCGGGCCTGCGTCTGTTTCGGGCGCATCCGCTGCCGGAGACGCCGGGGTGGCGGGTGCTGTCTTCCGTTTCCTCAGCAGGGTGCGAGGGAGCGCCATCGCGCGCGTCCAATCCGACGCCATCGCGCGGGCGCCCCAGCCGCCCGGTCCCTTCTTCCGCCGCGTGTCCGTCCACCCGAAGCGCACCACGTGCGCCAGACGCCGCCGCCCCGCCTCGCCCAACGCGTGCTCCAGCGCCGTCACGTGCGCCCACATCGCCTGCACGTGCTGCACCCACTCCGTCAAGCGCACGCCCGGTCGAAGGTGCCGCGCCCTGAAGGCGTCGTCCTCCACCAAGCACTCCACCAGCGTGCGCCCGCCTTGACGTTGGAGCGGAGTGCAGGCCCGTCGATGCAGCGCCGAAGAGTGTCGCCACAGCGTTCGGTGGTTGCGTCGGCACTTGTTGCACGCCCCATTAAACACGCGCATTGATCCGCAGTCGCCGAAGCATGGGTGGCAGTGCTCCAGGAAACGGTCCAGTGCCTTCTTGCACCGCCGGTGAATGGGCTTCTGTGTGCGGGCGTCGTGGACCGTCCATGACTTGGTCGTGAAGCGCGCGGCCGATTTGCCGCACCACGTACACGCAACGACCATGGCCACGCGGTGGAGGAATGTGCCCCGCATTCCGTCATGGCCGCCAGTGCGCCCGCGTCACTTGGATCCTGCAGCAGCAGCAGCAGCAGCAGCGACAGCGACAACGAGTGGACGGAGTGCGACGTGTGCAACCTGCTCATCCGCAACGGGGACCTGGGCCAATTCTGTCGTGCGTGCCGCGGGTGGGTGTGCCACCGCTGCTTCCTCAAGGGCCCGGCCCTTTGCACAGCCTGCCGCGGCTGCTCCGTGTGCGACGTCTGCGAACGCAAGGTCGCCGCTCACGAGGTGGACGACGGTGCTCGCTGCATCCAGTGCAAGAAGCACGCCTGCAGCTCGTGCATCCTCCTTCGGGGCCCTCTGTGCGTGCCGTGTGCGAAACAATGTCCCGAGCAGGTGGGCTGGACGCCATCCCCCGCGAGCTCCTGCGCACGGAAGGCAAGCGACTCGTCGCCGGCCAAGCCGAACCCCTCCAATGCGTGAATCAAGTCACGCGGGGCGCCTACGCCTGCGACGCGCCCATGGAGCTGCTGACGTGCATCGCGGGCGGCAAGCAAGGCGAGCAGTTCCCGGCGGTGGTGGTGGCGCTGGCCTTCCCCCGCTGCACCATCGAGCTGTTCAGCACCCGCAAGATGGTGTTGACGGGGCGCGTGGACATGGAGCAAATGGCCGCGGCCCTGTGGATCCTGCGCGTCCGGGTGCTGACACGCACCCAGGGGAAGTTCGACCTTCGCTTTACCATGGGCCTGGTGCAAAACGTGGTGGCCAAGGCGTGCGTGGGGCACTTGGTGGACCTCGACAAGTTCTACCGGGACCCCCGCTTCAGCGCCCACTGCCGCTACACGCCGGAGCTCTTCGGCGGCCTCACCTACACCCCGGCGAAGCAGCCCCTCGGCTCCCCCGGCAACATGACCGTGGTCATCTTCACCTACGGCACCATGATCGTGACGGGCGGGCGCAGCATGAAAGACACGTCCGAAGTCTACGAACGCACACGCACCGCGCTGCGCCAATTTATCCTGAAATCCAAGTAAATGCATCTCTTCACGGCTAGCTGGCGACCAGGAACGCGCAGTAGGGGTTTCTCTTGATGGCCCACAGCTTCAGGTCCTCGCTCAGGTTGTTCATCCAGTAGACGGCCTCCGGGCACCTCTTGATCACCGTCTCCTTGACACGGTCGCTGGCGTTGGGGAAACTGCCCATCACACAGGGCTCGACGCAGGCGGCGGCGATGATGGCTTCTTCGCACGGGTTGTCGATCGCGTAGATTGCCTCGGGCGATTTCGTCACGGCGATCACTTGCAGCTCGTCGTCGAGATCCTTCATGTACTCGATCAGATTGCCGTCGAGCGTGAGCGCCAGGACCTTTGCGGCTCGGCACGGGTCCTCGATGAGCAGGACCGCACCCGCGTCTTTTCCCACGGCGGTCATCTGCAACGCTTCGCTGGGGTTCTTCATGTGCTCGATCAACCAGGGCGTCTTGCGCACCGCGGCCAGACGGAGGGCGGAGTCGTTCCACACGGGGTGGTCACCGATGGGCACGATTTTCCCCACGCGGATGCGGTGGGCCTTGAGCTTCTGCTTGAACTCGACGACACGCTCCCCGGGGGGGATGGTGATCGTGGCCATGTCGTCCCCGAACGACGCCCACTGCGCGGCGTCCTCGACCTTCGCAAAGAACAGCCCTCCCGGCCCGCAGTGCTCGTCGGGGTCGAACGGCAGGGGATCCTCGACGATTCCTTCCTTGTACCGGACCCCATAGTGCTTGCGGTCCCTGCGGATGAACTTGACGTAGCGAGGACTGGGGTCCTTGGTTTCTTCCCCCTTCCCCTGCTCTCTCTCGCGCTTGCGGGTCACGGTCGACATGGCGACGACGGAATGGCGCCGACACACGCGCACCCGGCAAGGCATGGATCCATCGTTTATTACAGGTCGATCCATCTTTTGTTACAGGAAGAGCGATTTGAACACCTGCGCGGCCATCCAGACGGCCGTGTACATCAGACCGAGCCGGATGCAGATCTGGATAAACTGGACCAAGGGGTGCGGGAGATGTTTCATGGCTTCGGTCCTGACGGCCTCGACGTCCGCCTCCAGGATCTTGCCCACTGCTTCCTGGTAGTCGAGCAGGCACTGTGCATCGGACACGACTCCCCTCCAAGTCTTTCTCAGGCACCGGTCGTAGTCTTCCAGGGCTTGCATGGCTTCGAGGGGTGGATACTGGGCCATGGCGTGGCCCAGCACCAAGAGAAGAAGGATGTACCGCGTGGCCCCCATGATGGAGTGGCGAATGGCCCACACAGACACACGCACACCCGGCAAGGCATGGACGAGTCATTTATTACAATCCATGCGCGGTGGCGCTGTCCATGTCCTGGGCCCAGTGCTGCAGCTGGTCGGGGTAATCGGGCGGCACGCTGAGCTCCGGGAGGGCGAGTTGCTCGCGCTCGAAGCGGTCGGGGAACCAGGGCACGGGCGTGGGGTGCGCGGCGTTGGTCTCGGCATCGTGGTAGACGTCGCAGGGACGGACCAGACGCACCGCCTTGAAGTGCTGCAGCAGGACTTGCAGGGCACGCCCGTCCAGTCGGATGGGGTACTCCAACAGCAGCACGTGGTTGTCGGCGGGCTTGGGCCACGCCAGCGTCAAGTTGAGGGCGGTGGTGTCGGTGAATGCCACGAACTTGAGGTGGAGCACCTGCAGCGTCTTCTGCACCGGCGCCACCAGCTTCCCCAGCGCCTTGATCTGGGCGTCCGTCTGCGTGCGCCACGTCGACGGCGCCATCCGCAGCCCGTGAAGATCCACGGCCAGGGCCAGCAGCTGAGGCGGGAGCGGCTCGGACGGCAGCGCAGACAGCGACAGGGCCTCCACGCACGGCACCAACCCTTTGCTCCCGGCCGTCCAACACCCGGGCGGCACCGCGCCCTGCAGGTTCCAGTGGATCTCGGCGCCTTTGGCGTGGGCTCGACGCGTCAGGTCCAGCAATCCAACGCGAAGGGCACCCGCCCGGTCGCTGCTGCTGGGAGGGAACACCACCGTCCAATACACCGGCGTTCGCACCGTCAGCGCGCCTTTCTTCTCCTCCTCCTTCTCGTCGTTGTTGCGGCCCACGAGGCGCTCGAACGCCCGGCGAAGCGCAGAGAGTGCATGGTGCTGCTCGGTGGCGTCGTCCAGGTCCATCAGCAGGTGCTCGCACTGGGCTTGGGGGATGCGGTGGATGGCGCGGGTGCCCATGCGCTTGGCCCACGCGGTCAGTCGCTCCTTGGCGCGCGCGTCGGCGGTGCTGACGATCGCAGGACCTTCGGGCCACGCGACGGGGTCGGCCATTGCGCAGGCGGGCGGACTGGGCCACGATGGATAATGATGTGGACGCGACGTTGCCGGGCTACGCCTTGGTCGCCATCTTGGCGGGGGCGCTCTCTGCGGCGTCGCTCTGGCCCGCTTCCTCGGGCTGGTGGTGGGTGGTGGCGCACGGCGTGTCCCTTCCACCCTACGCGTGGGGGGAGGCGACGCCCTTCCGCTGGAAGGTGGCGTGGCCCAGCTTAGCTGCGATGGCCCTGATACGTCCTCCAGCAGTGCCATGGACCCCGCTCAGCGCTGCCGTCTGGACGACGCGCTTGGTGTTCTGGGACCGCCCCCACCAGCAGAATGCCGTTGTATTCGCCCTGTTCGCCTACGTGCTGCCGTCGGTGTACGCCGGCTGGCTGGTGCCCACTCTCGTGACGTGGTCCCCTCTGGGCGGCTTGCTGGTGGCCATGGTCCTGCGCAGCGCCTTGCGTACGGCCACGCAACGGCTGTGGGACGAAGACCGCGCGCTCTGGCACGACGCCTGGTGGTCCATCCCCCCTGCCGTGGCCGTGCTGCGCGCCGGAACGCTGCCCCAAACCATCGCCGGGTGCGGCTTGTGGGCGCTGTGCGACGCGGTGCTGCCTCCCCACCGCCGCGTGTACCGCATCCAACAGCTGCCGCTGCACCTGGTGGCACTCTGGCTGGCCTACCGCACGCGGGAGCAAGCCGTCTGGACCACCGACGACCTCTGCTTCCGGCTGCTCGTGTTCCACGTGCTGGACATTCTGGGTGCGTCGGTCACCGAGCTTTATTTGTGGGTGAGGCGCCTTCGGGAGCCCCCGCGCTTCGCGTACGAGCAACTCATCACCGACTTGCTGCCGCACCGCGCGTTCCGTCGCGACAACAGCTGGGACGAGGACCGCCGCTACCGTCTGCTGTGCTGGCTGGCGCCGGCGGCCTGGACGCGCTTTGCCTACGCGCCCTGAGTAAAACGATGCCTAATCCGACGACTCGTCCTTCTCCTCCGTGTGCTTCTCGGGTACGATGTCCATCAAGCGCACGATTTCGCCCTTCTCGTGGTCGGGCACGTCGGAGAACTCAATGTCTGAGTGGGGGAATGCCTTTTGCAGCAGGCAGAGGAAGAGCGGCCTCTCCCCCCAGAGCCACTCCGGACCGCGGTAGCGGTAGACGGCATTCGGGTGCAGCTTCACTTGGTCCACGATGGCGTCGATCGCGTGGGTAATCTCGACGCGCTGCTGCAGGAGCCGTCGCTCCAGGCTCTTGCGGATGTTGTCGTGTTTGGCATCAATCACCGAGTTCCACGGACGGTCCATGATGGTGGCGACGATGGCAGAATGGCGCCCTTCCCAGCACCCCGTCGCCCCCTTCCCATGCGTTTTGTTACAAAGGTGCAGAAATCCACACTTTTTTGTAATAAAACGCACGGGGGTCGGGGGCACCGGGGCGCACACGGGAAGCCATTCTGCCGTCGCCATGGTCTCCCACTGCCGCGTCTGTTGCCGTTTCCTGAAAGACGCGCTGCGCCCGTGTGGCGAGTGCCGCCGCCCCGTGTGCAAGCGCTGTCGCCACAGCTGCGTCCTTCACTTGCTTCAGCCCGCCGTGGACGTGTGCGTCCAGTGTGCGTCGGATGCCAAGTGCTTCCGCTGCCGCCCGACGGCCGACTCTCTCAAGTCCCTGCGCCGCATCCAAAAAACGACCAAACGGCAACGCCGCCGCGCCAAGCACCCCGGGTACTGGCTGTTGTGGACGCGCCCCCTGCCCGACGCCCGGCCGTACCGGTGGGTGGCCGTCCCTGAACCCCGCGACGCCCCGCCGGAGGAGCGCGTCAGCCTGGCGCTGGACCCCACCGAAGAGCAGATCCAAGCCCTGAAGGAGTCTCAGCCCCACCACTGCAAACGCAAGGGCAACACGCTCATCGACAAGGTGGTCGTGGTGATGCACCCCGTAGACAAATAAAGCGCGCGTTGCATAATGTCGACCCCCGAGCGCCGCCCGCTTCTGTTGCAGGTCAACTGGGCCGCCGCACACCATCAGTTGACCCGCTGGGCCACCGCACGCCAGCAGCACTGGGACGCGGTGCACACCGACTTGGACGCGGCCCATGCTGCATCCGGACACGCGCTCCGGACCCACCTGCGTCGCTGGGGCGCGCATGCCACCCCCGAGGACCACCAACGCGCCCGAGAATTGGCCCAAGCCGCCCAGCGCGGCGGCGCCCACCTGGCCCTCTGCCTCGCGCACCCCGACGTCCGCGCCGTCGCCATGGCCGTCGCCCGCGGCCACGCCGACGTCTCGCAAGCGCCCGCGGTGCACGGCGCCCCCGACCGCTCGGTCGCTCCCACGAAGCTCGCGCCCAGCGCCACACACCGACGCGCCCAGCAGCGGCTCGCGCGGCTCCGCCAACCCCGCAAAAAGCGGAAGGTTCAAAAGGGCGCGGAAAAAAAGCTTCCTGCTCCGAAGACGCCCCCAGGAGGCCCCTCAGGCGCATAGCTGGCCGTGGGTCAAACACCCTTGGACGCAGCTCATGCGGGACGTGCCTTGGTCGGCCACGGCGCACTCGGCGCGTGTCCCGTGCCACGAAGCCGGTTGCAGGGTCGTCCTGCTGCCCCGTTCCAAGCTTTGCGTGTGCACCCAAAGCGGGGCTGCCCATTGGTGCGACGGCAACGACTGCCCCAAGATGATCCGCACGCGAGAATCACGCGTGTGTGCCGTGACGGGCTTGGCGTTCGCCGCCGGCCGGGCGTCGGTCAAGGAGGTCGACTGGGTCCGAACGCAGCGCGAACCCAAGCCTCGGCGCCCCGCCTCGGAGCCCCGGAAGTGGGTGCCTCCGCGCATGCGCGTGAAGCAGGCCCGGGGAGTGCCGCAGTGCAGAGCCTCGAGGATCAACGACGTGAAGCAGTGGGAAGACAACCACGACGCGATCCGCACGCACATCCTGGACGTGCTGGGCGTGGTTCGCCTCCCCGAGACGTCCATGGGGCCCTGGGTGCAGGCGTGCGAGGTGCAGTGGGTCGCGCTCAGTACACGAGGCGCTCCGCGCATCACCCTGGCCAACCTGGTGCTGGCCGTGCTCATGTGGATGGTTCCCGGACTGTCTATGCCGGACGGCTCTCCATGGATCGCGGCGTGCCCCACGATGGCGGCGCTGCTGCCCGGCCCGCGCGCCCTCAAGAAGCGCTTCCGCATCACCCAGATCAAGAGCGCGTTCCAGCACGCCATCCGCGAGTGGTTCGTGCACCCGAGGAAGGGACAGGCCGCCCTCGCCGCCGCCGAGAAGCGCGTGGCCATGTTCTACCGGTTGTAAATACACCTTTATTACACGGGTGCTGCCCTTCCGTTGTTCCGCGCCGAGGGTCCATTCTCTCGCCATGGCCAAGCGCGCTCGGGACGATTGGTTCGTGTCCATGCACACGGGCAGCGACCGCAAGGTGCGCAAGGTGGCCCGGGTGCTCTACGACAGCGACGACGACAGCATCGGGGTCGTCATCGGTGTCCCCAACGGGAACGACAAGCTCGACGGAGAAGTGCTGCGGATCCAAGGCAACAATGTTCAGATCGGTCAGCATGTCGATGGCAAGGCCGTGGGCCTCGCTTCCCGCATCAACGACGACGGTAAACTCCATCTCGGCACGTGGGATCGTCGAGTCATTGACAACTCGTACGTCACCTTCGGCTCCACCAGATTGGAAATGCGTGACGCGGGGGGCAGATCATTATATCAAGACCACCGCCGAATTAGGCACACCACGGCGGATGGGCGCGTCGCGCACGGGGACGTTGGAAACGGTTTCGGTCGCATCGAGCATCCTCCCCCCAAAGACGACACTACGCAGATGTGGACCACCGTGGAGGAAGGGAAGTGGCAAAATGGAACCCTCGTCAGCGGTTACCGCCTGAAGAAAGACCGCAGGGGTTTTGTCTACCGCTTCGACGCCGGTGGCACTCTGCTGCGCGAGGAGGACGACGTCGCCCTCGCGCAGAAGATGACGGTCTTTGCCGAGATGATCGACGCGCAAGCCGAAGAGATCAAGGCGCTGCGCAAGAAGGTCGAGTCTCTGTCGGGCACGCAGCCGCCGCTCCCCTCGCCCAAGAAGGAAGAGTCCCCCTCCCTCGACGACATTCCATAGAATACACTGACTTTCACTGACACAGTTGTGTTTTACTTCAGCGGAAGGAGGGGCACCATCATCGGGTCCTTCTTCTTCTTCTTGTCCTTCTTTGCTTTGGGCGAGGGTGCGCTGAACACGCGGAAGTGGAGCGTGTCGAGCACGAGCACGATGGGCGTATGCGAGGCGGACACGACCATGGGGGCGCTGAGCAGGAGATCGAGGGCGACGGTGTTCTTGGTTTGGGTGCGCCTCCGCACGGTGAAGCCGACGGGGAACGTCAACGTGAGGCCGTCGTCGGCGAGGCGGGGCGTGTACAGCGAGATCAGTGGGTAGTTGCCCAACACTCGTGCCAACCGCTTGCGCAGCCGCTTGTTGGGCTTGGCGGGGTCGCTCCACCGCCCGAATCCCTTGCGCCGCGCGAAGGAGGCGCGCAACTGGAACGCGTCCTTCTGCTCGTCGTGGTGCGTGACTATGTCCACGGGTTCGCGGCACACCACCTGCACGCGCACTGCAAACGCACGCGGTTGTTGGGTTCCCGAGGCATTCCATGCATTGTATTCAACGGGGGTCCATGCTGGCATCGTGGTCATCGTCCACGACAGAGATGCCCAGCGACCAGGTGGCCAACTCGGTGTATGCGGTCCGGTCTACCGTAGTGCGGTCCTGCGCAAAGAGACATAGGGCCTCGGTACAAAAACTATCGGGGCCCAATCGACGGGGCTTCTCTGCGTCGAGTACAAACTCCACGGGGGTGGCGAACGCAAAGCAGGGTTTGGTGCGGAGGGTGGGGAGCACGGCCTCCACTATGTTGGGGTGAAGCACGCTCCGGTACTTCTGGGCCACTTTGGTCAGCTTGACGCGCAGGGCATCCAGCAGCTCGTGGGCGGGGAACTGGAGGGACGTGTCGGGCTTCTTCTCCGTGGCCAAGAAGAAGCCGTTGGTGACGACGTCGTCGGGATCAACCGAGCGCACCACCACGGGCACGTTACTCAATACACGTATGTGGAGCCCCAGGAAAGGCGGGGCCTTGGCCCGGGGAACGTCGTCGATCGGCACGTACCGCAACTTGCGCTCGGAAGCCATTTGGAGGAATGGCCCCTCCGAAGGGGCCACCCCCTCCCCCCGAAACACGTCTCTGTAATAAATCCAGTGCGTCGTTTATTTGTGCACTAGCTCGGGTAGCGCACTGGGCAACTCGAGTCGCATGTACGCGAACCCGTCGTCGAACCAGCAGTCGGCGACGTAGCCATGCAAAGACATGGTCGTCCTCCACCGGGACAGGAAACGCGCGGATTGCTGGACGTGGGCCACTGCTGCGTGGTCTTCCACAGCATTGAGCGCACATCCGTCTCTTAATGTAGCTTCAAGACGGTGGCTCATGCGGCGCAGGATGTCCAGCTCGGCGGCTTTGCGCTCACGGAGCACCATCGCCACACCCATGTACCCCCCGCCGTCATAGGCAACGATGATCCCCACGACATCTGCGGGAACGGCGTATCGCTGTAGCGCACCGTTCAATGCCTCACGGCGATCCAGAGGTGGAACGGCCGCGGGTCGCTGCGCTTCGACCCATTTCTTGCCCCAGAGCACCTCGGCCGTGCGTTCGTACCAGGGGCATTCCTTGGTGTCTGCGCAGCGCTGCAGCGTTGTGATCAGAAGGTCTTCCTGCGTGCCGGGCAAGACAAACGGCCTCATCTCTACCAGTCCATATCGTGCTTCGGGGACCTCGCAAATGCCGTTGGCGATCCATCGCTGCACGGACTTCTGAAACGCGTCGAGATCGATGCCGGGCGCGCCAGCCATAACGATGGACTGGCCCCATCGAAGGGGCCCGCGAAAGGAGCACCCCGACACCAGATGTAATAAAGTCGGGTGAATGGCGGTTTATTTGTGCACCAGCTCCATTGGCGTGTCCGGGAGTGTGAGTTCCATGTGCAGATGGGTGCCTTCGAACCAGAACAAGGCCTCGTACCCGTACACTTCCATGGTTGCCTTCCACCGCACCAGGTATCGCACGACCGGAGGGACGCGGCACAGTGATCGATGCGCCGTGGAGGTTGTCGCATGCTGCTCTGCCAAGCTCGTCTCCAGGCGGTGTGCGGTTTGGTGCACCCACCGCAAGTCAGCTTCGCCTCGCATGCGATGTATGTACTGTGCACCCAGAAATCCCCCATTGTCGTACGCGGCGACGATGGTCACGACGCAGCTTGGAAGGTTCCCTCGCTTCAGTACAGCGTCCAACGTGTCGCTGCGGTCCAACAGTGGAACCTTTGCAGGTCGTTGACTGTCCACCCACTGCTGTCCCCAGAGTGCCGTGGCCACATCGATGTGCCACATCCGCGTGTTTGTGACGACACTCTCTTGTAACGCGTCCAGGCAGAACACCTCTATGGGGTACGGGTGTGCAATCTGCCTCAGACGTTGGATGACGCCGTCTCTCGTCCCAAGTGGCAGACACCTGTCCTCTGCAATGCATTTGCGGATCATTCGTTTGAATATGGTAAAGCTCATGTGCGCGTCGGTGTCCATGATGACGGAATGGCCCCCAGAACAGAGGGCAGATTCTGCTCAAGGATCATTGTAATAAAGTCAGAAGGTGTAGAATTCTACACTTTATGGGGATACGCTCATTCGTTTTTGCGGTACATGGCCTCGGTGAGGAGGGGGAAGATGAGGGTGATGCGGAACAGGAGGTTGGTGGTCCAGTACACCAGCTCCACGCCGCGGTGGCTCTGCGCCCAGTCGTGCCCGACGGCGTACAGGGTGGCGACCGCCTGGTGGGTGAAGAACTGAAAGACCGTGCCGATGATCAGCCACAGCGCGATGGGTCTTCCGTCCAGAGGTCCGTAGGCGCGGAACCGCATGAACTCGCCCACGTGGTAGAGTATGTTGGCCCACAACGCCGCGAACGTGAACCACGACATAAACATGCGGCGCGCCTCGTCGGCGATGCGCACGCGCAGCTGCAGTTTGCGGTCCTCCAGGCTCATCTCCGCCCCGACCGCGGCCATCTCGACGCCGGGCGGATCGGCGGCCTTCTTCGGACGCCGTCGGAACGCGGTCCGAGCTTTGCGCTTGATGCGCTCCAGGAACGACAGCTTCTTCGAGGCGTGCTCCACCCGGGGCTTGCCGGGAGGGGGGTCGGGGCGCACGAGGCCGTACTGGAACACGCTCTGCCAGCAGTTCCACGCGTTCACCAGGTTCAGCACGAACACGCCAAACACCTGGTTGAAGATCTCGGACATGCCAAAGAGTTGGGAGAAGAGGAACAGGTAGATGCCGTCGCCCAGAGCGGCGTCGAAGAACCGCAGCGGGCTGCACCCGAAGCGCACCTGCTTGGTGTACCACTTCCAGAAGATGGCGTTGAACATGTGGCTGATGAAGCCCGTGGCGAAGGGTGCCAGCCAGGCCCACACCGGCCGCCAGTGTCCCTGGCTGTTGACGAACGTGCCGTCGGCGCGCTTGAAGCCGTGGTAGTACTCCACCCGCAGGTAGCCTTCGTCGTCGTCGACGGCATACTCGATGATCAGGAAGCCCGCGCCCAAGCACAAGGCATAGGCGACGGCGGCGACGATCTGGCCGTTGCGGCCGTACACACCCTCCATGGCTCTGTCGTGAAGCCACGGGACAAAGGGGGATTCACGCGTGAAACACTCTTTACGGTTAAAACAAGTCGAACAGCAGCTGCTCTTCGGTCAGGTGTTTCTGAGGCGGGACGGGGGGCTTGTCCGCAAAGACCACCATGAGCGGGTCAAACGACGGGATGCCGAGGAATGGGAGCGCATTGGCACGGTGGATGGCGTCGACGAACGGCGTGCAGTGCGGGTGGTTGTTGGCGTGCACCTTGCCCAGGCACACCTTGGAGCAGAAGAAAGCACCGTGGCAAAACGGGCAGGGCACCAGGTTGTCCAGCCCGATCGGTGCCCGGCAGATGAGACAGAAAAAGCCCTTCCGACTCAGAACAGAGGTCAGGCCCCGCTTGGCCTCGTGCACGCGATCCAGCAACACGCGCGTGATGGCGTTGGCAGCCTCCTTCCGCAGACAGAACTCTGCCGGGGGGCGCATCCTGTCCCAGCACACGCACCCTCGGTCGGTGCAACACAGCGCCGCGCATTGCTCCGGCGACATCGCCTCCAGCACGCGGCCGACAAACGTGGAAAGGATGCGCCCGGTGGGAGGGCGCGCGCTCGCCATGGTGGAATGGCGCGCCGGCCGCTCCCTTCCAAAGGGTACCCCACGAACATCCATACTTTATTACACATCTATGCTTCCTCCCGGGGTCGCTGCGCAAAAAGCCACAATTCAACTGCGCCGCCATGAGCAAGCGACCGCGCACGCGTGCGTACGAGCATCTCAACAAGAAGTTGGCCCAGGTGGAGGCCCCGCTGATGAAGGTCGTCAAGACACAGCTGGATGCGGAGGAAGAGGACGGGGACCTGGTGGCCACCTTCAGCGAGGAGGGCCTGGCGTACGTGCTGGCGTACCAGGCCTTCTGGGACAGTCCCACCCCCGAGGCCCTGCGTGCGCTGGATCCGATCGCCATCCGTTACGTGGGGGACGCCGGCCTGGCCCACATCCAGTCGTGCAGCATCGACTCCCCCAAATCAGACTGCAAGGATTGCACGCGGCACGACGCCGCGTGGGCGCGACTGGCACGGAGCAGCCCAAGGAAGTGGCCCTTGCTCACCACACAAGTCATGTTCAGTGCGGCATGCTCCCGGGGGATGCCCGCACTGGTTGAACACCTGCTTACGCTGGAGGGCGACATCGACGCCAGCAGCGAATGTGCTTTCCGCTTTGCATGCGTCAGTGGCCGCACCGAGGTAGTGCGGCTGCTGCTCGCGTTGGAGGGCGACCGCAGCATCGACGTCCACGCCGGCAACGAATATGCCTTCCGCTATGCATGCGTCAATGGCAACACCGAGGTGGTGCAGCTTCTGCTCGCACTGGAGGGTGACCGCCGCATCGACGTCCACGCCAAAGGCGGGTGGGCCTTCAGCCATGCATGCTCCAATGGCCACATCGGGGTGGTGCAGCTTCTGCTCGCACTGGAGGGCGACCGCCGCATTGACGTCCACGCTAACGACGAGTATGCCTTTTGCTGGGCATGCAACCACGGTCACATTGAGGTGGTGCAGCTTCTGCTTGCGCTGGAGGGCGATCGCCGCATCGACGTCCACGCCGACGACGAGTGTGCCTTTCGCTGGGCATGCTCCGATGGCCGCACCGAGGTGGCGAAGCTTCTTCTTGCGCTGGAGGGCGACCGCCGCATCGACGTCCACGTTCGAAACGACGTTGCCGTTCACACGGCGTGTGTCCACGGTCACACCGAGGTGGTACAGCTTCTGTTCGCGTTGGAGGGTGACCGCCGCATCGATGTCCACGCCGACGACGAACACGCCTTCCGGATGGCGTGCCTCAACGGCAGCACTGGAGTGGTGCAGCTGCTGCTCGCACTGGAGGGCGACCGCCGCATCGATGTCCACGCCGACGACGGGTCTGCCTTCAGCTATGCATGCGCCCATGGCAACACCGAAGTGGTGCAGCTGCTGCTCGCGCTGGAAGGCGACCGCCGCATCGATGTCCACGCCGACAACGGGTTTGGCTTTACCTGGGCGTGCGTCAACGGCCACGCCGAAGTGGTGGAGCTTCTGCTCGCGCTGGAGGGCGACCGTCGCATCAATGTCCACAGCAACGACGAACGTGCGTTTCATTTAACGTGCAGCCGCGGGCACACCGAGGTGGTGAGGCTTCTGCTCGCGCTGGAGGGCGACCGCCGCATCGACATCCCCACCGACGGCGGAAATGGCCTTCGATGGGCGCGTGAAAACGGACACACCAAGGTGGTGGAGCTTCTGCTCGCGCGAGGAGGCGACGAGGTTGCCCCGGAATAGTGAAGCACCCACTCGTGAGATGAACACCCGATAAAGACCCCCCTTCCCGTGTGAGGCACGTTGCGCCCGTCGCTGAAAGTACTCATGGGGCGCTGCCACTGTGCCGAGGTTGTGCCGGGTTCCGTGTGCACCGCGTACCACGTGTTTCTGGGTGCACTGGCCATGCTTGAGCTGTGCGCCAACCGCGAGCCCTACTCACCCACGCTCCTCCACTGGCTGGTGTTCATCTGGGTGGCCGTGGCACTCGACCTGGTGTGGGCATTGTCGTCTTTCTGCCTCCGTCGCCACTCTGCCGCCCACGTGCAGGCGTTCAAGCGCGGCGTCATCCACCACCTGCTCAACTCGCTATTGGTGGCCGTCCTACTCACCCGCCTCTTCACCTTCCTGAGCGCCACCGGACGCGCCACCTTCAACGCCCAGCGCCATGTCTTCACCGGTGCCGGCCCTTTCGTGGAGGATCGCGTGTCCGGGTGGTTCCGCGCCGCCATGGTGCTGCTCGTTGCCACGATGCCCGCCAAACTCGACGCCATCCACGACCTCCTGGTGCACAGCACACAGCTCGCCCCGCCCGACCCCGCACCCGGCGTGCGCAAAGGCAAAGGCAAGCCGCGCAGCCTGTACGAATGACGCTCGCCATGTTTTATTACACGATAAAGTACCGTTGACCGCGTCTCTCGGTCGAAGCGGCCACAATCCCAACCCGCGCCGCCATGAGCAAGCGGCCGCTCACGCGCGCGTACAAGCGCCTCAACGACACGTTGCGGCGCGTGAAGGCCCCGCTCACAGACATCGTCAGGGAGCAACTGGCGGAGGAAAAGGACGGGGACATGGTGGCCGCCTTCAGCGAGGAGGGGTTGGCGCATGTGCTGGCGTACCAGGCCTTCTGGGACAGTCCTACCCCCGAGGCCCTGCGTGCGCTGGATCCGACCGCCATCCACTACGTGGGGGACGCCGGCCTGGCCCACATCCAGTCGTGCAGCATCGACTCCCCCAGGCTGGACTGCAAGGACTGCGTGCGGCACGACGCCGTGTGGGCACGACTGGCGCGGAGCAATCCAGAGGGGTGGCCTTTGCTCTGCACGCACTATGCATTGACCACCGCGTGCATACGGGGGATGCCCGCATTGGTCGGACACCTGCTTGCGTTGGAGGGTGACCGCCGCATCGATGTCCACGCCGACGAAGAGCACGCCTTCCGGCTGGCGTGCTCCAATGGCCACCCAGAGGTGACAAAGCTGCTTCTCGCATTGGAGGGCGACCGCCGCATCGATGTCCACGCCGACGACGATTTCGCCTTTCATTGGGCGTGCTTCCGTGGCCACACCGAGATGGTGCAGCTGCTGCTTGCACTGGAAGGCGACCGTCGCATCAACGTCCACGCCGGAGATGAGCAGACCTTCCGATGGGCATGCAGAAACGGTCGTCCCAACATGGTGAAGCTGCTTCTCGCGTTGGAGGGCGACCAGCGCATCGACGTCCACGCCGACGACGAGTTCGCCTTTCGCTGGGCATGCGCGAACGGCCACACCGAGGTGGTGGAGCTGCTGCTCGCGCTGGAGGGCGACCGCCGCATCGATGTCCACGCCGCCGACGAGTTTGCCTTTCGTTGTGCGTGTAAGTCTGGACACACCACAATAGTGAAGCTGCTGCTCGCGCTGGAGGGTGACCGGCGCATCGACGTCCACGCTTGCGGCAACTATGCCTTCCGGATGGCACAAAGAGGAGGACACATCGAGGCCGCGTTGTTGCTCGCGCTGGAGGGCGACCGTCGTATCCCCATGGATCGAGAGTAATAAATGCACACTGAAGGCGCACCGTGCCGTTCGTTCGAGTCGCATTCGGTCGAGCCATGGCTGCCCCCGCCCCCGCCTTTGACGAGCGGACCCAGCCCGTCTCGTGGGCACTCGCGCTGCTCGACGATTACGACCACCAGAGAGAACCCGGGCACTCGCGGGTCGTGCTTCACATGCGCCTGACCGGGCTGCCGCGAGTACGCATTTTGAGGCCCTTGGTAGCCGTCTCCCTGTCGCGATGGTTTCGCCTGTACGCGCCCCCATTCGTTCCGCTCCACCTTTCCCTCAACGCAGACGGTTTTGGGGGGTTCTCATCCATCCGCTTCATCAACTTCCGATGGGTGCAACACAACAATGAGCCGTGGCGTGAACGGATGGACATTGCCACTGTCCGCGACTTCGTCCGCGACGACACGCTCGCACACGTCCTCCTGTACGAGACGCTGCTCCAGCACCGCGTCCCCCGCGACCTCGCCGGCATCGTCGTAGCGTACGCGGTCCATGCATAAATTCGCACGGTTACCATGGTCGAGACGGTGGCATCCTTCAGCACCGCGTGTGCCATGCGATGGGCCCAGACATGCGACATCCCGCTCCTTTGCTTGGAGGTTTACTCCCGCAAGTACGGAAGCATGTTTCTCACCGTCGCTCGGGGGCAGTGGCACCGGGGTCGGTACAAGACCTACACCGATCTGGTCTTTTCCGCGTACGGCGTACAGACCCACCCGTACGCACCTGCCTATCGCCTTACGCGCAACTCCTTCCACCACGCCACTGCGCTCCACATCCTGCAGACCAACCGTACCTTGCCGCGTGACCTTTTGGGCATCGTGGCTCGGTACCTGTGCCCAAACGACACCGACCGCGACTAACCCCGGGCGTGCGCGCGTGCATGGCCACACCACACTGCGCCACCATGCGTCGCGATTGGCACGTCGAATGGGTCCCGGGCATGCTGGCCTCCCTGGGCCACATCTTCATCTACGTCATGGCCATGCGGGAGCTCACGTTGGAACCCGACGGATGGAACCCCACCGTCAACGATTGGGTGACGATCGGTTGGGTGATCTTCGGCGTCGACACCCTGTGGTGCATCGCCTCCATTCGCTTCTGCACCGACACCGGCAAGCCCCACGTCCGCGAAGGCATCCACTTTGACGCCTTCTTCCAATGGGTCACGCACAGTGGATTCGCCTCCCTCAGCGTGGCGGCGCTGCTCACCGAGTTCGAGGTCGACCTCAGTGCTGCCGCGCAACGCGAGTTCAACGGCAACCGCTACGCCGCCGGAAACATCGTCTCCGAGAAGACCGTCCAACGTTTCCAGAACATCATGATCGTCATCGTGGCCGCCTCGTTCGTGCGCCTCGGGCACTGCGTGAACGGCATGCGCCGCGCATGCAGCAAGACCGTAGGCGCCGCGGCCACCACCGGCGACGACCTCGCAACCGGCTCCCACCTGCATCTCCTGGGCGGCCACAAGAGGGGCTAGCGCGTGCACCCGTGGGCGACGTTCCCTGGTGCAATACATAAACCCCATCCTTCCATGTGGCTCCCCGCGTATTTCTCGCTCTTCCTCCACCTGCTGGTGGGCATCCTGGCGCTGCGCGAGCTCACCCAGTCCACTGCCGGGTACCAACTCACTCTGCGGGACTGGTTGACCATCGCCTGGACCACCGCCAGTTGGGACCTCATCGTGTGGGGCTTGTCCCTGCTGGCACCGCACTACAAGGACCGCGCGGCGCGACCCCGCTGGTTCCTCCACCACAGCACCGCCAGCATGCTTCTCGCCGTGCTCCTCACCGCCCTGACGATGTTCGTCTCCGCCGCCGACGAGCGGCTCTTCAACGCGTCGCGTTACACACCGACATTTATGGACAACGTGGACGCGCGCGTCCCGGAATGGTTCCGCAACGCCATGCTGCTGCCGCTCATCGGCCTCCCCTACGCGGTCGACTTCGCGACTGTCGCCGAGACGCGCCCCGAGTCATCCGTGGCACCGGGCTAAGGCTCCTGCCCCGCTCCCGCGGCGGTCGTCGAGCCCGCCGACGGGGGGCACCGGGGCACTTCTTGGGGCGTCGGGATCGCATCTGTGCACGGGGCGGCGACGTCGACGACTCCCGGGCTTGGTTCAGCGCCTGCGCCGAGATATTCATAAACTCCAGGTAGCCCTTCTCGAAGACCTCCGCCACGTTGTCTTGCCCGCTGCTGCGTGCGGCTTCGATCAGCTTGCGCCAGTGCACGCCCATGGTCTCGGTGCCCTGCGAGAATTGCGTGGCCGCTTCGGCGGTTCCGGGCGTGAAGACGGGGCGCGGGCAACGGTGCGCCGGGGCGCCGTGCTCCCATCGCTCGCCGCACTGCCCGCACTGCGAGGTGACGAACGCGCAGAACGGCTGGTGCGACATCCGCATCCAGCCGTAGGGACCGGTCTCGGTGCACCCTCGGGTGTGGCCGCGGCACCGAACGGCGACGGCGTCGCGCATGGCCAGCACTTTGGCGTCGGGGATGGTGTTGGCCAGGATTTCCTGACGGCAGAGGGGGCAAGTGGGGCGCCCGTGGGCCCGAGCCGCGCCCATCCATTGGCGCAGGCACCGGGCGCAGAACACGTGGGAGCACGCTGCCAAGCTCAACGACAGCACGCGCGGCATGTGCGGACTGGGCGCCATGTGGACGCGCGTCAGGGGCGTCAGAGGATCCCGGACATCCTCCATGCAGATGCCGCACGCCAGGTCAACTTCGCAGGTCGGGTCCACAGGGACGCACGACGGCGCCAAATCAGGAGGGGAGGCGGGGGCGGGAGAGGCCATGACGAAGAAATGGTCCCCATTCGGGAGCCCGTTGCGCCCGAATCTACTGGGGGAAGGGTGTATGAGAGCGTTTTATTACAGACCAACAGGCACTCCACGGTGTTTCGGTGGCCATGGCAGGGGGACCATACCACCATGGCCGCGCCCTTCCGCTCCCCCAACAAACGCGTGGCCAAGAAGCCCAAGTCCCAGCCTCAGGATGCCGCCGAAGCGGAGCTCTGGTGCCACGAAGAGTCGTTCCCCAGCACCGAATCCGTGCGATCCACCCGTCGACACACCGCGCGCAAACCCCCCCAGGCCCCCGCCCCGCAGTGGGAGCCACTCTTTGAAGCCGACACGCTCTTCACCCGCGAGTGGGGTGCACCCATCACCCAGAAGGAGCTCCACATCCGCTGGCAATCGGCATCGGAGCAGGACAGGAACTGCGTCGCGGCGCTGTGGGGCGAATGGGACGCCTTCGTGAGGCTGGCGGACGCGCGGGGCGTGCTGTCCGATCCGCAAGACACCGTGTCGGCCGAGGAGGCCAAGATGTCGTTCATGGGCTACCTCGAGGAGCGCGCCACCAACCTGGCGTTGGCGGGGTTGCGGCTGCAAACCTACATCGCGCTCGACGCCAGCTACTCCCGCACCTGCTGGCAATCCGGCGAATGGCGGCTCCGTTTCTTCATCTGCATGCTGAGCTTCCTAAGCAAGCTGTTCTGGGATTACGAGATCCAGGCGCGCCACGCCACGCTTCTGTACCACGAGCTCCAGGGCATGAGCCGCGCCCCGTGCCCCCTGCAGCATCGCCTCCACTTCGCCCCGCGCGGCAAGGGCAAGGATGTCGCCTGCTGTGGCCACCACGCGGCCTTCCGTCGCGACACCACACAGTTTGCCTGTGCGTTGGGGTTCGTGGGCATGGAATTCGACGCCTTCAGCCCCCACGCCGTCCTCGTCTTCTGTCGCCGCCCCATGGCACCGCCCGACGAGTGGACCCAGGCCCAGGCCGCCACGTTTCTCACCCACTGGTCCCACACACTCCGCCCACCCAAGCTCAACGTGCACATCCGCCTCGACCGTTTTCTGTCGCCCTTTGACAGCGCCCAAGGCAAATCGTGGCAGATCCTATTGGCGCGTATATTAGAGGACGTTCCTTCGTTGCGTAAACCCTAGCGCCTTTTCAAGTGCCCGTAGTCGTCGCTGTCTTCGTCGTCGTCGCTGAAGAGGCCTGCAATGGTATTCCCGGCATCCTCTTGAAGCACGTGTCGCGGTGGACTCGCGTGGGTCCAGAATTCCGGCGGGGAACTCTGGCCCCTTCTGCACCAGCACTCTTGCCGCACCTTCCACAGCAGGCACATCCACCAGGCACCCCACAAAAATGGAAGCCAAGGAAGATGTGCCCAGTCCCTCCATGACGGGTCGACCGCGTGCTGATATTTCATGCTCGTGGTTTGCTGCGGCACCGCGTGAGCCCGAGACCGAACGCCACCTCCACGCCCTGCTCCACGCCCTGCACACCTTTGAACACGAGGTCAAGAGCCCCAACGTCGAGCGCGACGGATGGGTGAAGGACGTGGGCGCGCGCAGGATACGCCACCTCTACGACTTTCTGGCATTCCAGCGCGCCGTGCTCACCAACCCCCGTGTCGTGGCCCTGCTCCCCCCCGACCAACAGATCTACCGCGGCTTCGGGTACCGCTCCAACCACCTCTCCCTGGGCTGGCTGGCGGCGCTCATGCACCACGCTCACCGGTACCTCGGCACCGTGACCGCGTTCGAAACCGAATCGCCCATCCACATCGGGAACGCACGCCGGGCCATCACCGAGTCCAACGTCACCCGCGAATGGCTCCGCCTGCTCGAGGTGGAAGCACCTCGTGTCCTCAAACAATGGGGACTTCCCGCACCCGTGGGGCTCCTTCGCGTCCTCGACGGCGGCGACGGCATGCTGGCGCTCACCGCTTCCACCATCCGCGCGTACGGCCTCTGGAACGCCGCGCAACGCGAGTGTGCCGTCCTGCATCTTCGCAACGAAACGGCGGGCGAGACCAAGACCAGCGCCGACGTGCAGCACATGCTCACCGTGTTGGAAGGCCAATGCAAGAGCCTCCGACGCATCGTCTACTACCTGTACCACGCCACTCGGTGTCTGGACCTCGTGCACCTCAAGTGGCAAACCGTGCACGGCCTGGAGTTGTCCTTCCACAAAAACACGTGGAGGGACACGTGCAAATCCACCTGCCCTGAATCCTCCACCGACCGACGGCGCCAGCGGCGCGCACGCCAGAAGAAGGTCCCCTTCACCGTGCCCCCCATGCCCGAGGACGGCGTGCTCAGCAACATCCTCCCGCGAGGAGCGACCCGAGCCGACCAGCAATGGACGCTGCGGGCACCTGTGGAACTGGTGTTCTACCTGGGCGGTCTGATGCTTACGGAGGGGCACCACCGACGGGCCGCACTGTGCTTCGACGTGTGCCACCAAATGGGCGGCAACGTGGCCGGGTTTGCCGAGCGGCTCGACTCCCTCCTCACCACGCTGGACAACACCAAGCCCGACACGATGCCGCGGACACTGAACGAACTCGCCCAACGCCACCCCGACCTGTTTCCCTGCGACGCCGGCACCCTCCCCAAACCGGCGCCCCGCGCCCCCGAACACTTTGCGCGGTGGCGGCTGCGCACGGAGGCAGACGACGAGTAGAGAGAGAGAGAGCATCCGAATAAAATCCCCCGTCATGCTCTAGTCGCGCGCACCACGCATGGCCATTGCACCCGCCATGACCGAGACCAAGACCGCCGCCTGGTGTGCGACCCTCGCCAAGGGCCTACGGAAGGGAGAGGTGGCGTGTTTCTACCTGGAACGCCACCAGGGGCGCGGATGGGACGCGTGCGTGTACAGCACCGGGACGCCGCTGCGGCTGCCGCTCAACCGCAGCTGGGTCACCAACCGAGCCCACGTCATGCTGTTTGCGGTCGACCCCGACACACACAAGATGTACCGCGCAGCAGCCGGGCATTTTGACATGCTGCGAGGGTACAGCACCCGTCGCGTGGTGGTAGCGCTGGCCGCGTTCGACGACGAGGCGGACGAGAAGGACGCCGACATCTCACGTACGCTGGTCCTGGAGGACGTGTGCTTCCAAGGCAACCAACAGGGACAGGCCTTCCGTGATTTCCGCGACAAGGGCACCCCTCCATGCCACCTACTCGACGACCGGGACCGCGCGACGCTCCGCGCGTATGCCGCCGCACAGCACCGGTACTGGACCAACCACCCGCCGCTCGCCCCGCTCCTCATGCCGTGGCGGCAGGACTGCATCCGCTACCCGGGCCTCAAGGAACCGCTTCCGGCACCCATGCTGGTCCAAACCTACGGCCTCACGTGCTGCGATCCCGTCGACCCCATCCTCGCACGCGAGCTTCTGCAGCGTCTGGCCAATGCCGCACGCGCGCGCCTGCGTCTGGACGCCCTGCCCCGTGCCTCGTGGACCGACGCGCATTGGCAGGAGCTGTTGGCCGAGATGTGCCTGCTTCCGGCCGTCTCCTCCACCTACGCGCTGGACCGGCAAGGCGACCAGTGGCGCTGGCCTTCCCTCACCCCCGACACCAACCGCGTGCTGTACGACTGCGAAGACGGCACGGCGTGGACGCTGCGCGTGTTCTTCATCCTCAAGCGCACCCCGTTGGTGAAGTCCGAGCACCCCCTCCTCCATCGCCTGCAGGAGTGGGCCCAGCGGTACCGCGCGTTCCTGGCGCTGGGCGTCCTGCGGATGAGTCGCCTGAGCAACACCTACCACGCGTACCCACTGCTGCTCGACGCACGGGCCGTCGACTACTGGGCAGGGCACCGCGACGACCCCCCGGCCAAGCCCTTCGCCAGCATGATCCTGGAGAGCACCAATTGGACCACCTCGTGCCCCAACTTCCGTCCACCCCAGGCCGTTGCGCGGTACGAGCACCAGCCCCTGCCGCACATCCGCCGGTTCCCCGCCGTCCAACGCAAGATCCCCATGAAACTCGTGGAGGAGAACGACATCTACGTGGTGACCCATGCGCTGCTCACACCGCAGTTCATCGAGAAGGGCGTCCCTGACGTGGCCTTGTGGGACGTCAAGGAGAAGCACTCCGCCGTTGCCACTCGCCATCTGCTGGCCTACGACTTCGGACGCGTCAAGTGGGACGTCCCGTGCCACACCCTCAAGCCCGCCGATGTCCAGCGCGCCCTCGACCGCATGCGGCAGATCCTGCCCGTGCCCGTGCTCCCGCGGGTCGAGCACACCGCCTCGTTCTTGAGCAGCGCCCCCGCGCCCCGGGAAGCGTTCGTGTACTGGGTCCGGGACGCCGACTGGTCCGAGACCCGCGTCAATGTGTTTGAAAAGTTGCAGGCCGAGGGCCGCTACCGCTACACCGCCCGGCCCTGGAACCTGTGGGGCAAGCAGATCATCCACGAGGTACGCGTGTGCCCCAGCGGCTTCCAGGTCGCCGGCGGGTTCACCGCGTTCAACCCCGACGAGGACGACGGCGGCAGCGACAGCGACCGCGAGAGGGACGACGAGCTGGACGAGGCACTGCGTTACGACGACAAATACGAATGAATCCTTTATTACACCACTGTGTGCCACGAACCGAACCCATGCACGGGGCGCCATTTCCCATTCGCCGCCATGCTCAACACGACGGAGAAGACGGACGTGTCCCAGACTCGGGAAGCATACATCAACGCCCTCAACGCCCGCATCGCTTGTCTCGAGCGCACCATCGAAACCCTCCGGCGTCAACTCAACGCCAGCCAAGCCCGTGGTCCCCGGCGCAGCACCCAAACAAGAGAGCTCGCCCAAGCATTCCGACGTTGGGCAAGGAAATAAACGCAGACCGCTTTCATTTCCCGTAATGGCGTCACTGCCCGATCCCTTGACGACGCTCCGGCGGCACTTCCTTCACCTGGTGCGCGCGCACATCCGCGCCCTGCGTAAGATCAGCGCACTTGAACAGCGCCTCGCCCAGCAGAAAGAGAGGGAGAAGGAGGAAGAGGAAGAAGACCCGCTCCGGTGGCTGCGCGCCATCGAGTGGGACGCCATCCTGCCTTCGTCGCCACCGTCCGAAACCACAGACTACTTTGCACCGTTTGCCCCCCCTCAAGGGGATACGAAAGTGTGGATTTCTACACTCCAGGGTCCTGGTTCTCAGTCGCAAGGGGATACAAAGGCATCGGCAAAGGGGACCGAGGACTGAATGCTGCCCGTGCTGCTGGTGGCGGCGGCGGCGTGCGTGGTGGTGGGACCGCTCCCCGGTCCTCTGGCGCGGCTCATGTGGCCTCAGCTGCACGACTCGTTGCCGTGCACCCTTCAGGACACGCACACGCGCTGCGTCGAGCCCTATGCCATCAACGCCACCCACGCCTGCGTCCGTGTGCCCGAGGCGCTGCGGTGCCTCCCGCCCCGCGACGGTGCCGCCTGGCTCGCCCACCGCGACGATGCCGCCTGGAGCCGTCTGGTGGTGGACGACCCACCCCCGCCCGACCCTTGGTGTCGCGACCACGACACGCAGTGGCACCTCGCGCCCGCCACCCCCTCCCTGCATCCAGACACCAAGTCCCACTTGCTGCGGTTTATTCTCTGGCCCCTGCTGGGCGCTTACGTACTGGGTGCCGTGGTCTGGACGCTCTACGAGCCCCAGCGCGCCCGAACCCTGCTCATAAATGCATCATGACTTGGCTTGGCGCAGCTCGTCCAACGCTGTCTTCATGGCCTTCATCTCCTCGGTTTGCCGGTCGATCATGTCGGCCAGCGCGGCGATCTTCTGCTCGGCGGCGTCGTAGCCCGGGGGCGCAATGTAATCGCCCTTCTCCGTGAACGTGTGGACGCGGCCGTAGGCGTCCTTCTTCAGCACGACGCCCTCCTTGAGCTTGCCCTCGGAAAACGTGCCGTCCTCCTTGAACACCCACAACCCGTCGGCGAAGCCGGCCGGTTTGGGGAACACGCGGCTGCCTTTGACGTTTTGCCCCTTCAGATGCCCATGCTCCACCTTGCCGTCGGGGAATGCCGTCCGGAACGGTATCGCCTCTCCGGAGCGGTAGAGTCGGCGTTGTCCGTCTTTGTCGATGGTGAGGTCCAGGTTCCCTGGATCCGGTGTACATTGTGCCAACTTCGTGCTGGATGGTGTGAATACGGTGACCGAGAAGTCGTTCTCCACAGATTCACTCCGTGAGGGAAGCCCCATATACTCCCACCCGTCGCTGATATACACGCAGACGGGACCCGCACGGACGCCGTGTCTGTAATGACCAAGCTCCATTCCCACGCGTGGTCCAAGGCTGTATGCTTCCACGGATGGACCGTGCCTCCTTCCTTGAGCATCGGTGGCGACGTAAATTATCGCCCGTCGGTCGGGCTTGTGCACGCAAAACACCTTGCGATTGCGTTCCTGCCGATGCACGGCTTCATGCACCCTGGAATCATCGAGGGCGCGTCTCCGCTTGGACATGGCGATGGATGAATGTGCTCTCGGCACCTGCCTCGGGGTGGCGACTCAGTGTGAAATAAAAGACCGACCACGCATCCACCGGACCGCCTGCCCGCCCTTCACCATTCGACCATGGCCGCGCCCCGCCGCGAACGCAGCCGTTCCCCCGTCCCCCGCACCCCTCCCTGTAGATGCAGAGAGCTCAAGTACGACGGCAAAAGCAGCCTTACGCGAGAAGACAACCTTATCATCCTATCGGACCTCCAATCATTGCTGCCCAAGAAGCACCCACACAGCCTCTTTCTCACTCGTATCACACGGCAGAAAGCGGGCATGTGCAACAAATTGGGAGGGCTGTGCGGCAGAGGCCCGCCGTTTTGCAACCTCTACTACGTGCTCCGATGTGTCTTCCCCGATGCCCGTGACGTCCCATCGTGGTTTCGGGAGGCATACCCTGCGACGTGCGACGGCACGGCTCCGGCCGACGTCCCCTCATTCGAACGTTGGTACGCAACCTGGAAGAAGGACAAGGAGGACGACTTTGTGCTCGTCACCCAAGCCATGGCCTCGATGAAGTTGGAGGACCACACGGTGTGGGAGCTCGTGGAGAAGGTCAACGATTTACGGATCGAATAACCATAGTAAATGACTACTCCTTCTTCTCTTCGGCCTTCGTAACGACAGCCCAGCCCGCGCCCTTGGCATCCACTGCATTGTCGCCGTCACTGTCGGCGGCGGATGCTTCACGCTCGATGGGTCCATTGGTCCAGAGGGAACGACTGCAATCGGGCACGCTGCTATTCTCCTTCTCCTCCTTCTCGTCCGTTGGGTGCACCCACTTGATGGGCTCGCCGTCTTTTCTCGTCTTCGGGGTGTAGAATGGCATCGCGATCCACATGTACTCGCCTGTCAGGCCAACGGCGTAACCTTTCTTCGGCAGGATTCGGAGCGCGTACTCGATGAAATCACCTTCCTTCTTATGGTTGATCGGGAACGTCAAGCACACGTTCGTGAACTCCTTGAGGTACACGACGCGCTCAGCAAGGCATGCGTCCATCTTGCGGAGACGGACCCGGTTGATCTCTTCGATAGAGGGGATTTCGGAGGCCATGGCAACGGCGCAGATGAAAGAATGGGGTCTGTTTATCAGGCGCCACCGGGACCCCACGCGCATGGATACGTAATAAATGACTACTCCTTCTTCTCCTCGGCCTCGGCCCTGGCCACAACCGCGGCGCGGGGCATGTCCCACTCGACCACCACACCCCGATACTTGCGGGGCAGGAGACCGGGGATGCCAATCAGAAGGGCGTGCTCGGATATGCCGAATTCCACCTCGGCCACGGCATACCCCAATTCACGGAGGTTATTCTGCTCCTCCGGGATGCTACGGAGGATGATCTCGGGCAGTTTGACAGCGGCGACCGTTTCAAGAGTCTTCTTAAGGTGAGTCACAGCCTCGCATATCTTGTTGCGCAGGAGCGCAGTGCGCTCTTCCTTGACGAATTGTATGGGGCGAATGGGAGGGAGGGCTGCCATGATGAGTTGCCGCGACGGCGCGATTGACGGAATGGCTCTCACAGCAACGCGGATCCGTAAACACACGCGTGTATAAATTGAAATAAAACTGCCCTGGACATGGCTCACTTGCGGCTCCACGCCGACGGTTCCCAGTGGTCGAGGGTCATGGACCACCACGCGCCCGCGCACAACCCGCCCATCACGCGGTTGACGGGCGAGGAGAAAACAGGGCTGCGCGAGAAGCGAGACGCACGCACCAGCACGAAGGGCGTGCCAAACACCAGCGCGTCCTTGACGACGGTGCGGCGAGTCACGGGCGTCTCCGTCAGCCACCGGTACGCGCTCCCGACGGTGGCGCTCGTCACCAGCATCGTGGCGTACGGCAACGCGTTGCGAACGTGGTTCATGGCAGCTTGATGTCGTCGTCGTCGTCGCCGGAGGATGCGTCGTTGACGTGGTCGTAGACGCGGTGGCTGCGCGGGTTGTACACGGCACCGATGCGCATTCGAGGAATGGACGACATCCGAATCAGTGCCCCCGCCACGGACCACCCCATGCACCACGCGAGCGGGTGCACGTTGGACAGCGGACGGCACCACTCGCTGAACGCGGGCGGGGCCATGCGGTTGGCGGGCTGCAGATCCACCTGCTGCAGCAGCGGGTACGCCTGCGAGAGCCCCAACAGGATCCCCAGGAGCTGCGCGTCCGTGGGCTGCTGGAGCGTGCAGCAACGCTCGGGTTGCAGTTCGGTCCAATCGCGCAGCCACTCGGCGGGTGTCCAGGCGGTGCGCTGCGCAACCAAGTCCACCGCCACGACCGCCAGCTGACCGACCAGCAAGCTCAGCAGCGCCGAGTACAACGCGCACAGCATGCCCCCCGAGGATCCCGTTTGCGCCTCGGACACGGGCAGCAACAGGAACAGGGACACAAAGATGCCATGCGCCACGCCAATCAGCAGGCCCCAGGGATCCGGCTGCACCACGCGCAACAGAAATTGCAGGGGCACCATGGCAAACACGGACTGCACCAGCGCCAACGGCAGGACCAGCACCGTCGCCGCGGTGTGCAACCAACCGGGCACACGGCGCGCCGCCTCGCCGACCCACCCCCGCTGCCGCTGAGCTACGATGAACCTCGTGGCATCATCCGGGGAGGGAAAGAGCGGCACGTCTTGCATGGCGAGTTGATTTATTCCTCACCCAACACGTCGGTCAAATAAATAATCTCCTGGCTCATGGCGTGCCCGCGCAGCATGACCTGCCGCAGCGTCCACAGCAGGCCGTGCAGCTCGTCCACGACGTCGGCGTTGTCGGTCTCTTCGTCCGCCATGCGGTCCGCCACCGGTGCGCCCCCTGTGTAGTTGCGCATAAACCACGCCAACACGGCTTCCTTGCTCATGTACGTGCAGCGCACGTTCCCCGGTGACGTGTCGTCGTCGTCATCTTCGCTGCTGCTGCTGTCGATCACCACCACCTCGCGCCGCATCTTCTTTTTCTTCTCCTCCCCCGTATGCGTTGAAGGGGCCGCAGCGGCCATCGTGGTTGAATGGGGCACCCAACAAGCCCTCTGGGAAGGGGAACCGTCGGGTTTTATTACCACCACGACACGCCCTGGTCTCTCCCAACGATGTACACGACGCCTGTTGCACCGGCATACGTGAGGCAGAGCAACGGCCACGATATGCGGTACTTGGTGTCGTCCTCGGTCGTCATGAACACGATGAGTGTCGCGATGGCACCGGTGCAGAGCAGGTGCAGCAGCCCACGCATCACGTGCGTTCGCCGACGATCTGCTCCGCTGCCGTAAGGGTGGACGGTGGCTTGGTTGCGGGCTGTGGCGCGGGAGGGGGCGGCGGCGGGGGGCGGACGGTGGAATGAAACTCTTCCGGATCGATGCCCATCCGCGACGCCATCTGACGGATGGCACACTCCGGCTTCAGGTACCCCGCCTGCTGGAGCATCATGATTTCCTCCGGCGTCGGTAAATCGGGCATTTGGATGTCCAGCGTCACCCGTGGGCCCTTGTGGGCCATGATGTCGTCCTTGTACATGAGGAAGTACACCTTCCTCAGCACGGGGACGATGTTGCCCTTGAGCGCAGCGATGGTGTTGCGCAGGACGTGCCGCAGGTTCTGGGCCGCCCCCGTGCTGCGCGACGAGGCCCCGCCGCCCATGCCGGAGAAGCTGGTGGACAGCATCGCGCGCGGGATGCCAAACTCGTTGCACACCACCTCCTCCGCGCGCGCGCTGAACGCCAAGAGATCCGGCGGCGCGTCCGGTCGGGGGACTTCCGTCACCACGCGCCCCGGGTCCAACTCGTCGAACGTCGGCATCGCCTCCATCATGTCCATGGCCTGCAGGGCGCGCCCCGCCCCCAACGCAGTGGTCAACTTCAGCTCCCGGGCAACCAGTCTGGAGGCCGCTTGTTCGAGACGCCGCAACCGCGTGTCCTGCTCCTTGAGGTCCTCGGGAGCGTGCTGCCGCAGCCCCGGTGCGCCCATGGCCCCGTCGGCCCCGTCGCCCAGGAGATCGTGCTCCGGCGGGCGCTGCAGCACGATCTGCGGCTTGGTGCGGGCCAGCGAGGCCACGAGGTGCGCGCGCTCCAGCTGCCGCAGCTTGACCAGTTCATGGATCACCACGCTCACACGCGAGTGAAGCGTCAGGGTGGTTGCGTGCAGCACGTGGTCGGATTCAGTGAACACGTACACGTCCGGCATGGGCTTGGGGGTGCCGATCTGCAGCTCCTCGCGGTCCGTCACGATCCAGTGCGCGGGTCCCCGTGCATCCACCTCCACGTACAGCTGCAGCAGACGCAAGTCCATGACCAGGGGTCGCTTCTTGAAGAGGGGATGGTCCACGTCCACAAAGCCCACCACCGCCAGCCCGCACGCGAACCACGAGCGCAGCAGGGCCGACACGAAGCGCGTCCACTGAAACCGAAACCAGTCTCGGGCATCGCTGCATTGGTGGGACGACAGCCCCTTGCGAAGGTGCACCCCCAGTCGATTCACGGCGTCGGTGATGTGCTTGGACACGGCGCGCAGAATGACATCGTTGTCCAGTGCGTCCAGGTACGAATCCAGCGCGTGCATGTCGATGGCCTGCGGTCCATCCACGTGCACGCCCAGGGTGTTCTTGCGCTTCCGGCGAGGCCGCTTGTCCTCCGTGGACCACGCCGCCTTGTGTTTCCCCGCCATTGCCATAGTAAACACATTTACTGACTGGTGGGCGACACGATATGCTCCGGAAACACTCTTTGCGGTCGGCTCTGATTGCGCCCACACGGCCAGTTGCCGTCGAACACGTCTATCCAGTGCTGCACGCACACGGCCCCGGCGCCGCTGAACCACTCGGTGTGGCGCGCGCGCTTCGGATGCGCCGGGTCCCAGAAGCTGGCCTTGACAGACGTGGCTCGCGCCCGTCGCTGGGCTGGCGTCCCGGCGCGGCACAGGAAGGAATGTTCGTCCAAAGGCTGCATTGCGCTCGTGTCCAAGTCCTCCACCCGCGGGTCGGCCAGCCCGCGCCACACCCGGGCCTCCGTCAGGTAAACGTACACCACGCGATGGTAACCGCACAGGTTCACGGGAGAAAGGCAGTGCACCCCGTGCGCCTCCGGCCGTCCCTCCGGTGCCCACGCCATCAGACGGGCCAACCACCCGGCGTGGTCCCAGTGCCGCTGCGTCGTCGTCGGCGTCGGCCGAAAGACACACGGATCGCGTGAACCGTGCAGCACAAACATCAGGACGCTAACCACCCCGATGGCCGCCAACACGAACCAATATCGGCGCGCACGATCGCCCCAAGACACGCGTGCGGGCGCCCGGCCACCCCGCTCCAGGTCCGACAATGATACGCGCGGCGCCGAAGCGAAAGGCGACGGGCGAAACCGCCCCCCTCCCGACGCGGCAGACAGCATGATAGAGTGGTTCGCTCGTGTGGTGGACCGGTCCGAGACGCGCCGCGATACGCGTGAGATGCACTCCCTGTCTGCTCGCGACCGACCTTTCGAATCCTTCCGGCACGCGCTGGGCCGCGCCTTCGACCCCGACTCCAGCATCCACGAGACGCTGCAGACACACGACGTCCCCGCCCTCCGCAATGCGTGGCGCGAGTACGGCGACCTTCTGATGCAGCGCAGTGCCACGGTACGATCGCCCATGCTATGGAGCAAGGATCACGTCGAGCACGGCCTCGAACAGATCAAATGGAATGCGCTGTACCGCAACAGCCTGTACCGCAGCCTCATGCGCTCGCGCTTCGTGTTCTTTCCCTTGCTCGAGCACCGGCCCCGTTGCGAACTCCTACCCAAGTGTGTCGCGCACTTGGAGCGCCACCAAGTCGAGGCACAAAAGCGGGCCCGCCTCCGGAAAAAGCAGAAACGCCGCCAGGGAGCGCTGCGCCGCCACTTACTGCGCCAGGCCCCCGTTGTTCTGCGCGAGGTGTCCGAAGCCACGCACCGCGCGTCCCAGGCGCTGGAAGCCGCGTCGCTGTGGCAACGATGGTCCTGCGTGAACATGACAGTCATGCCCCGAGCGTCGGCCCCGTGGCCGGACGCCGACGCAGCCACGACCCTCAGCATGGTCCATCGCTCGGCCCGTCTGGCGAAACAGGTGCTGGAAAACGCGTCCACGGCCCAGGAGGCCGCCGCGACCATGGCCAGAAGCGCCAAGAAGACGCGCGCCCAACTCAAGGAGGCCGACCAAGGGACCGAGGAAGACCAGCGCCGCGTGGTTCGTTGGGTGGCCGCACGCCTCCAGCTGCAGGCACTCATCTGGGGACAAGCCCAAGCCAAGGACACCGCGCCGTGGCCCGGACGCGAGGAGGCCCGTCGACTCCGGTGGTTGGACACATTGATCGCTCGCGAGGGCTCCATCGATGCTACGCTCGCCGACCTCCGCCCCACTGTCACAACGTACCGCCGACGGCGTCTCCGCAGCGCTCGCCAAACCGACGCCCTGGAAGCGTTCGCCCACCACTGGCGCACACACGTGTTGCCCATCCTGCGCGATGCGGGCGACGAATGGCGCGCCCGAGCCGTCGACGCCATGACGTTGCTGGAGCGATCCACCCAGATCTCGACCGACGCCCTGGCCATAGGCAAGCACAACGCCACCGACGACGTCATGCTCCAGACCGCAACCGGCCAGGCCGAGGCCATGCGCAGCGCGGTGATGACCGAGTGGCGGCGGCACATGACGCACATTCAATCCCGCGCTCGGGCGCGCTGCCGGGCGCTCCAAGACAGCGCCCGGACGGCGCTCGACCAGGTGGCACGGAACAAACTCACGTGGTTGCACCGCATCGACGTCCCTAATGGTATCCTGACCCGCACACGCCATGAGAAATTGAGGCAATTGGTGGCGCCCGTACGCCGTCGGCACCTCGACCGCAGGGAGCTGTACGGGCCTGAGAACAGCGCATGGCAACCCTGCGTGGATGCCGCAGCGGCCTGGTGCGGGTATGCCCCGCGCACCTGGAAACAATACGTGGACGAATGGCCGTTGGTATGGATGTTCATTAGATGGATTCAGTGCGAGGAGTCCGAGGGTCTAGCGGCAGCCTCCATGGACAACCATGTACGCAGCATGTGCGAGTAAAGACTGCGTGCCTGAATCACTTGCGCCTCCTGCTGGCTGAGCAATGCCCCAAACTGCTCCACCAGCAAAGGAATGCTGAAGCCGGGTGGGGCGGGGGCCTCGGGTACGGCGGGTGCGGGAGGTGCGCCGAAGAACTCCCGCTTGGCCTCGACGGGAGGAGCAGGGAAGAAGGCGGGGGGTGCTGGAGGGGCGCCGTTGATGCGCGGTGCGGCGGGCGCCGAGGGTGCACGCTTCTTCGTCTTCTTCGCCTTCTTCTTGATGGGAGAGGAGGGAGGGGAAGGAGCGGGGGCGGGGGCACTGCGGGCACGCTTTCCTCGGGCACGCTCGGCGAGGCGCTTCTTGACGCTGGGGGGCAGCACACTGGGATGCACCAGGAAGATGGACTGCATCTCGCGGACAAACGTCTCGAAGGACGGCAAGCGGATCCTCTTCTTCTTCTTCTTCTTGGCGACGTTGTCCTTCAGCGCGTCGTAGGTGGGGCGGAGCTTCTCGTCCTTCAGCGTCAGACGGTTGCCGCTGCTGACCACAAAATTCCAGAACGCGGCGACGCTGACCACCTCGTCCCGACTCTTGTTGTAGAGCAACCGCATGATGCCCAGGGCGATGTTGGGAGAGATACGCCTTGGCTTGTCGTTGCTGGCCATCACCACGCAGGGCTCGATGCGCCCGTCGACCGAGCGGGCGTAGGTGATGCTGCCGAACAGCTCATGGCTTCTCACGACTGTTTTCTGCTTCAGGAGCGCAGTGACGTCCTTCCGCACGGGAACGCTATCCACCTTTTTGGTGGGAGGATAAAGCATCAGGTACGGCACCCCGCAAGACTTGATGCGCGTGGTCTTGTCGGTCGCTTCCATGAACACGCTGGACATGGGACCCAAGCGCGGGTCCCACTTGACGGTAGCGACGGGCTTGCGCTTCGACTTGGACGGCGTCGGCGGCACGGCCTTCTTCTCAATCTCTTCCTCGTCATCCTCATCCGCGTCCTCTTCATCCTCCTCCTCTCCACCGTCGTCGTCGTCGTCTTCGTCCTCGTCCTCGTCATCCTCCTCCTCTTCGTCTGCCACAAAATCGCGAAGGTTGCCGTTCTCGTCCACGTCGTCGCCGGCATCGCCGCCATCATCATCGTCCTCGTCACCGTGGTCCCCCATGGCTTCGTCATCGATAAAGGCGCGCCCGTTGGACTTGGTCGAGGGAGCCATCTTCGTCTTCTTCTTGTTGGCCGAGTCCTTGGTCGTCTTCGCAGAGAGGGACCGACGCACCGGCTGCTCGTCGTCATCCTCCTCGTCGTCGTCGTCGTCGTCGTCGTTCATGGCCGCCCCCTTGCCGTGTTTGTCCGGGGCCGGGAACATCAGATCCCCGTTGGGCGCGCGGTGGCCGCCCTGCTCCATCAACGCGATCTCGTTCTTGGCCTCGAGAAGCCCGGTGTCCATGCCCCCGGCGTCGTCCCACATGCCATCATCCATGGGGAGCATGCCAAAGTCGACACCTGCGAACATATCGTCCTCGGCGGGGGGAAGGGAAGCGGCCATGGTGGCCGGGATGAAGGAATGGCTGCCCAAGCAGCGCCGTTCCGCGTGGCCCGCGCCCACGGACCGCGTCATTTATTACAAAACAATGGTGTGGATTTCTACACCTTTCGGGTAACCCATAGGGTGCCATTTATTCATCCATGGACCTGCTGCACGCCCTTCGGTGGTTCTGGCGCCTCGAGGCCGTGTGGGAGTGGGTCCACGACGGGGAGCGTGGCCCCTGCCCCACACCAGCACCCGCGCCCTGGAAGTGCATCACCCTCTTCGTGCGAACGGTCACCGACGACCAATGGCCCAGTCTGGACCACGTGCTGTGCCGGTGGGCCATGGCCTGTGCACCGCGCACGCCCGCATCTGCCACGCCGTCCGGGTACCGCGTCCCCTTCGAGTCGTCCGTCGGCCTGATATGGGCGCATCGATACGCGCGCACGCACCGAATGATCTTGAAAGGGGGCTTCGTGCACGTCGTCGCCACGCCGTTGCACCGCGTCGAACACGACGTCATGACGCGGCAACGCCCTCGCTGGGTGCGGTTGTACGCCGCACGTACGCGCCGCCTGACCCATCGGGAGACGCGCGGCCTGGTGCACCGCTGGGCCCGACGGCATCCCGCTCCACGCGTGCCGGACGCTCCACTACGACCCACGGCGGCGCGCGTAGCCCGCCACACCTGGCTGCCCTTCGCCGAGCGCGGCCGACGCATCAAGAGGCTGCTCCACGAAGGCTATTCGGCGGCCGACATCAAGCGCGCGTGGAAGCCCGCGTTCTGCCGGAGGTACGTCCGCACCAAAGGCGCCAGTCAGGCTCAGGGCGAGTGGCGCAGCGTGGAGCGCTACATCGACTCCTCCGTCGCCTTTCTGAAGCCCATCGTCCAGCAATCTCAACAGGATACACGAGTGTTTATGACACTTGACTTCGCACGACCCGGAACCACACCAGTGCCACGGTCGGCGGCCCGGGCGCCTTCCTCACGACGTCGTAAATCTTAATGTGCATGACTATCTTGCGTTTGCTCTTGGTCCATCCCGCCACCATGTGTGTGTCGAAGGCGCGCGGTTCCGGGAAGATGTCTTGGGGCAGCACCTTCCCCGCCTTCTGCTTCGGCACGCACGCCAGGATGTAGCGCGCGTCACGGGGCAACGTCTTGGCACGCGATGCCAGCCAGGGTGCCAGTTCCGGCCACCCGCGACAGATGTAGAACTCGACGCCACGCTCGTCCACGGCCCACAGCGTGCCCTTGGAGCGCACCTTCGTCCGCGACGGCCATTTCCCCGCGCTCGCCATCCGGTCCGCGTCCTAGAACCACGTCCTTCCTTTCCGGTGTTCCTTCTCCAGTATCAACTTGACGTTCCCCTGCCCGCGGCACACCGCAAACACCCGCGCCTTGGACGGATCCCAGCGCTGAGGAGGGAATCGAATCTTGCGCCAGCACGCTTCGTGACACGCGCGACGCACACTGTCATCCACCGCCGTCAACTTTACGGTCACTTGCGCGCTGTCCTCTTCCTCCACCGGCAGGTCGCACCCTGGACACCGGCGTTCTGGATCCATCGACGACGGTTTGTGTCCCATTTCCTCAAGCCACCATGGCTGACGACAGTCTCTTCGGTGCCCCCGTGACCCCCAGCAAGAAAGTCGACGCTGCACCCCGACCCAAGAAGAAGAAGAAGAAGAAGAGCACACCCAAGCCGGTGCCCATGGAGCCCTCTGCGGATCTCTTCGACGGCGTCGACGACATCCTCGAGTCACCCGAGCCCGAGGTCAAGCCCAAGGCCAAGGCAACCCCCAAATCCGCCAACGTTACCCTCACCTCTTCCGCTGCGCCCAAGCGCCACCGACGCAAGTTGGACCGCCTCTCCATGCTCTCGCCCAACCGCCTGCGCCACGCCGCCACGGCCCAGCGCGTCTTCAACATGGGTCCGGACCAGGCGAAGGCCGCGTCCGCCATCGTCAGCCACGTCGTGCACTCCGTCGCACGGATCGCGGGCGTCTTCACGGAGTACCGCGGGCGCGTCACCGTCACCCGCGAGGACGTGCAGAGGGCGTGGAACCGCTACACCCAACAGAACGTGTACTGATGCTATCCGTACTTGAATACACACCCCATTCCACACACATGGCGGCCTGCCCGGACGTTTCAGGGGCCGGTGTCCCTGCCTTGCCACAATGGCCCGCACAGATCCAAACGCTCCTCAAGCAGGCGATGCAGTGGAGCGGTGCCCGGGCGCGCGTAGACGCCACGCAGCTAGACACGCGCACGCAATGCTCCCACCTGCGCCAGGAAGTCTTGCGCCACATGCACCGCTACACGCCGCAGGCACGCAGCTGGCCCGCAGTCCACTGGGTCGTGCCCTGCGTCTGGATACTGCGCTCGGCCGATCCCACCCCCCGTCACAACCCCGAGGCCTTGAAGGACCGCTTGTTCCGACTGGAGCAGACCCAGCGCCTCATTCCGTTGCTGCACCAAGGGGTCGCATGGGACGACCGCACGCCGCAAGCCATCGGCGAGGTGATCCCACCCGGCACCAAGCTGGAATGGCCGCTGTACGGACCCCTCCCCCCCGTGCTTCGCGACATGGTCCCCGCCGAGGCCAAGGCCAGCACCAAAGAAGAGAAAACGGAGGCCGAGCGCCAAATCCAGAAACGCGAGGACGACTGCAAGGCGTCCCAGGTGCTGGTCGCTGAAGAGGTCATGCACCGCGCCGTCGTCGCCACCCTGCACGCATGGTCCCACCGCGAGTTCACCCAGAGCGCGGCGTGGCGAGACTTTGACGAGGACGTCCCAGAAGCCCTCCATGCCTGGTGGGACGCACAGCGAAAACTGCGCGTGCACAGCGACAAAACCACCGCCCGCATCCACGAATGGATCTGGCTACGCATGGTGCCGTGGGGCGTAAGGGAGCGCACCGCACGCGAGACGCGGGCCCCGCTGACGTCCGCCACCGCCGAGTCTCTCTTCCAGGATGCGTACGGACCGTACTGGACGTCCCGCGTCCGCGACGTCGTGGAGCACTCTCAAACAAAGTGGAAAACGATGCATGAACGCGTCCGCGAGGGATGGCAGTGGCTGTTTGTCGAGCGCTTCTTCCACGGCCGCTTCGGCGTCGGGTTCATCCGCTCGTACGTGGTGCACGGTGTCCTGTGGCTCACCGAACGCACTCGAGTACTCGAGCGGAAACTCGACCCCGACCACGCCCTGCCCCGGCGACCCGTCATTGTTCTCTGGGGCACGGAATGCTGGGTGCACGACTGGACCCACGCCGATTGGCCTGCTCAAGTGCACGCACGGCCCAACCATGCCCAAACGGCCACTCTGTACCGGTGCGCGTCCCCCACGCACGCCCTCGTGTGTTGGGGCACCCTGCTTCGCCTTCGGTACAAAGGCACGCTCGAGGGTGGGCGATCCATCCGCAAGTGGCTCAAACGATGGCTCCCTGCGGACACCACACTCCCGGGGAGCACGCAAGACCGCGACGATCGCATGGACCTGTCCTGGACCCTGTGAAACCCAACCCCAACAGTCTGTAAAATTTATGTACCCAGCCCCATCCCCGTTCATACGATAGACATGGATCTGTTCGCCTCGCCCGGCACGCCCCCACCGCGCCCTGCCGCAGCCGCATCGCCATTGTCCACGCTCACGCCAGAGGAACGACCGCGTTCTCGCTCTCGGTCCCCCGCGCCGCGCCGCAGACAAAGGGATCGCTCCCGTTCGCGCTCCCGCTCCCGCTCTCGCTCGTTGCGATCACAACCCGGCATTCGCCCTCCCGCAGCAGCACCGCCGCGAAGCCACAACGGCAGCGCGTCCTTGGACGTCGATGCCGAGATCCGCGCGGTGCCCCTCTTTCAAGAGTGGTACGAAACGGACGACACGGACGAGGAAAGCGACCAACCGGACTGGTGCTTCTTCTGCACACACGTCTGCCACGACGACACGCGCACGCCCCGCTTCCGAAGGCTGCAGGACTTCATCAACCGTAACTACGGTTTCCGACCGGAACGCGTGTTCTACCATCTCCTGCAGGCTTACTACAACAAACACATACGACCCTTTCTGAAGGGGGACGACCATGATCGGCCGTGGCTCCGGCGCGCCATGCACCAGCACTTTCGCCACCACCAGCCTACGGGCCCTACCGAGATGTTTCGGGACTTTCAAAGACTGACGGCTCTGCTCGAACACATCGAAAAGGGGGGTGTATTGGTTCACGTGCCCGGAAGGGGCGTGGAAGTCGACGGCAAGATGGCCGGTGTCATGCTCAAGGTCATGTCCGAACGCAAACGCGTCATCGAACGGATGCGCGAGTACCGCATCAGCATGCGAAAGTCCGCCCTCAAATCGCGACGCTAGCCGACCCAGTCCGCGATCGTGTACCATAGTTCCGTTGGCAATGAAACCAACCCCTTGTGCACGCGGTCCCGATGCAATCGACGGAGGCTGGCCACCACGGTGGAACGCGTTTCGTAGAACCGCTGGCGCCGACCGGGTCCGGTCAAGCCTTCCGAGGAAAAGCTTGCCTGGGCAAACATGCCCGTGGGCTTCACGCGGGTAAAGCGCTCCCCCCTGAACGTCTCGTGGACCGACGAGCCAGGGGCCTCGTCGTGGTGTTGCGCGCTGCAGTACTCCGGCAGACGCTCCAACCGCACACGCCGCATGTTCTCGCGGTACACCATCGTCAGCGTCACGTCCACGTAGCCTATCCACAGATCGCGATGCGTGGGGTCCTCGACCAGCCCTAGGTCGGCGGCGGCGGCGGGCTCGATACGACCGGGTGCAGCGATGGTGTCAAAAGGCAGCATCTCCCGCTCGTCCGCGCTGTGCCTCCTGAAGGTTTGGGACACCTGGATCCCCGTGTGCATGTCGTAGTTGACCTGACCCACAACGCGCACCCGGAACACGTACGCCCCACGCGTGTCCGGGGTGATGCTAGTGTCGTACCGAAACCACCCCCGCCAGGGGTGGGGCAGACTCAGGCGCAGTGTGAGACACCGCCGCAGCTGCACCTCGCACCTCCGGATGCGCTTCCGGCGGTCCTGGGTGCGTTTGAACGTCCGTACCTTGGCGTACATGTTCCGCTCCCATTGGGCGTGGTCGTGGCACGCCGCCGGTACGCCGATTCCGCCCGCCTCGCACAGCGCGTGGAACTCCGTCATGTGCGCCTGCAGCAGTTCGGCCATGTAGGTTTGGGCGCGGAGGTCGACGGCGATCTGCTGGGCCAGCCAAAACGCGTTGCGATGGCCCGTGGCCAACCCGGCCCATGCGTGGGCTTGGCGCGCCTTTTGGGTGTGGTCCACGCGCACCCGGCGCTTTTGACGCGGTCGAGGGTTGGTCGATGGGTCGGCGGCGCTTCGCTTGGCGGACGGCAGGGCGGGCATGGCGACGGTTTGTGTCCCAGCGCGACCCGAAGTAAGGGAAACCGCCCCATTGTTCCAAAAGACTGGAGGCCCCCGCCCAGCTTCGGGCCACGTGGGCAGCCCACCTGGGGTCATGGGGATACAAGGCATCCCGGAGGGCCATGATGGCCCTCGCCACCATCCGTGCGGCCGGCGAGAGGTACCACTCCCGGTTGCCCTGCGCCAGCCGCCACAGGCAGGGAGATGGCGCGGGGGAAGACACGCGCTGCAACGCACACCGCACATGCGCCGGGGGCGGGGCCAGTTTGGTCCATACCGGTGTCTGCAGCTGCGCCCACGCCGTGATGCAGGCTCGCTGGTCGGGAGGGACCAGCGCACACCAGCGCACCAACACCGCTCGAAACGCACCCCACAGCACCCGACGCGCGTCGCCGTGCTTGCGTAACGCAGCCGGGGGGACCAGACGCTCCCCGGCCGCCCGAGGTCCTCCCCTCTGGCACAGCCGTTCCCACCGCTGCCAGTGCCCGGGCCACTCCTTGCGCAACACGCCTACCGCCTCCCATCCTGCCCTCAGTTGCTCCGGCGTCACAGCCATGCAGACGAATAAATGAACGTTTACTGAGAAGCCTACGCGTGTGCCCCGCAGATCTGCTTGGTGTTCATGCCCAGGGCACGGCGGATCTCGTCGGCGTCGCGCTGGGCCTGGGCCGTGCCCGCTCCCCCCTGCTCGATCTTGGCCTGCGCCTTCTTGAACCGCTTGATCTGCTGCTTCCGGAGGATCTGCTGACCGGCGCGGGTAAAGCGTGCGTACGGCTGCATCTCGGCGGGAAACCGCTCCACGGCCCCGTCCAACACGTCGTCCTGCGTCCGCATGAAAGTGCGCGAGGCATCCACCAGGGCAGCCGGGTTCACGGTGCGGCGGTCCTGCACGTTGGCCATGACGGTCTTGACACGACGCATCAGCGACAGGGCCGTCTCCGTGGCCAGCACTGCCAGCAACTGACGCGCGTCCTGGTTGGCGCGCAGGTCCTGTCGCACGTCCTGCAGCGCGTCGTTGACCAGACTCTGCACCTTGGTGAAGGCGAACAGACCCTTGTCGCCCCGGGAGCGGATGTACTTGGTGCTCCTACGAGCGCGGCGCAGCTGATGCCCGATGGTGATGTGGCGGCGGCGGCGACCCGCGGGAGGCACGATGTCGGCGGAGGTGGCAGGCGTGGCCTTGGCGTGCGGGTTCTTTCCCTTGGTCTTGAGGGCGGTCCGGCCCTTGGTGGATGCGGTCTTCTTGATGCGAGCCATGACGGATGTAAACGAGCGACCAGTGAGCGTCGACTTTTTTGTGATCCGGATCGACCGAGGACGATGGAGGAATGGGCCTCGTTGGGGTCCGTGCGGTCTGCCGACGCCGCCGCACGGCCTGCCGCGGCGCGTCTATGAGGCCCATCTGGATCGGCGTCGAAGGGACGAGGTTTGCCATCAAGGCTTGGAAGGCCATCCGGTCCGGTACAGCATGCCGGTCTATGCCCCGATGCAGTCGATCTTGCGTGTCGATAAGCGCGCCCAACCATCGTGTCCTCAGCAGGCTGTACACCTTGAACGCCTGGGCAGGCACCATCGCAGTGTAGTTGTCCGCCCACCGCTTGAGCAGGCGATCGGCCTGGTCGGCCGGATGCCAGTACATCCCGTCCAGCAGGTCCTCGGGCTGGGGCTCGGCCAGGTGCTCCGTGTGCGACAGCGGTGTCACCGGCACCATCTTGTGTTCTTTGGCTTCCGCCGCGAGCACCACGTCCACCCGTTCGACCGTGATCTGGCGCTTCATGCGCCATGCGGGGTCGTCGCGGTACCGCCAGTCCCGGTAACGAAACAGGAGCGCCTTCCAGAACGCCACTGCCCGTCGCACCACCCACGTGCCCTTCCCGAAGCTGACCGCCATGCTCAGTCCCGCCATCATGCTGATGAGAATGTCGGTGGTGCGGTTCTTGCCGGCGTCGAACAACGCGACGGTCCGTTTCCACAGGGACAGCATGCGTGCATGCACGTCTCCCACCCAGCGGAACGATGCCATCCACGACACCACGCGGTCCAGGTGTTCCTTTGCCACGCCCCCCCACGACGCTTCCAGGACCTCTTCGGCCAATTTCTCTCCCTCGCTCTCGGCCTGCACGGCCGGGTCCAGCATCTCGTCTCGCTCCGCGTCCGTGCCCCACGATTTGAACATGAGGCTGTAGAGGTTGGTGACCCCCGTACTCAACGTACGGTAGCCCCACACCACCCCGTCCGCCAGCTTCCGGGCCAGGTTCACCAGTAACATGGCGTTCGGTTCCAGCACGCTCAGCTGCAGCGACAGCGTCGCCGGGCCCACCCCTGCCACGATCCCCATCAGCGCCTTGATGGCTTCTTCTCTTCCCGCCGCAGTCGCGTTGCTCATGAACATCTTCTCGACCACGCCGAACAAAGGCCTAGTCGCACGCGGCAGTGTGGTGAGGGACTGCGTGGCTTGCCCCACGACAAACGTCTGCCCTGCCACGACCGCGGTCCACATGTTACTGTGGATCGCCGTTAACATGGACACCGTCCCTGTGAGCAGTGTGAACAACACCAGAAACGAGAGGGAAGGATGCTCCTTGTTCCACCGGTCCCATCGCTCCACCCACTCGCGCAAGCCGTCGGGAATGGCTTCCAGGTGCGTGCCGCAGAGGACACGAGCCACGCCCCCGGCTGCCGCGAGTAACAGTCCAGTGACGATGTCACTGGACGCCCCGTCGACCACCAGGCTCTTGATCCCGTTGGCGGCCAGACTGAGACCCAGACCGACCACCAGATAGAAATTCTTCACGTCGGTGTAGGCTTGGAACGCCAACCGCAGGATGGGCACAAGGGGGATGCTGGACACGGCCGCGGTGGCAAACACGTTGAAGAACGACGCGTCGTCACCCACACCCGCGACACCCAGCCATCGCGTCATCCAATTGTCCGGGACAGACGACACCGCGCCGTACCGACCCAGCGTCCAGACCATCGAGGCCAGCGCGACGTTCATGCCGTACACGGGAAGGTTGGTCGGGGTCGGGGTCATGACCCGGAGCGTGCCGACCGGAGGCAGGACGCCGCGCAGCCCGGCAAAGAGGGTGTACCACTGATGGACCGATGTCTCGCCCCCCATGATCTTGCTCTGCAGCGCGCTCATAGACAGGTCCGGCTGCTTGACCCCGCGTCCATATGCCCGGCGGACGCGCTCATCCAGGTCCATTTGGTCGGGGAAGTACGACCGATGCGTCAGCCACCGCACGTCGATCAGGAACTCAAACACCTGCGGAAAGGCGAGATCCACCCACTTGCTCCCGCGGTTCTTCTCCGACTCGTCCACCACCGTCAGGGCAACGTCCTCGACCAGTGTCCCGAAGCGATTCACGGCGGCCACGAAATGCACCAGGCTCTCCGAAGGACGGTCCGCATTGTCGGGCCGCGCGTACTGGCCGCGCTTGACCATGTCGGTGGCCAGCGTGCACGCGTGCACCGCCAGAAACACGCATTCGCGGATGCGCTCCTCCAGGTTCTTGGCCAACTTCACAAACTTCGTCGGCTCGTGGCGATACCACACGGCCCACTCGTGGACCACGCACACGGCCATCCGCCAGATGGTGCCGCTTCTCCCCGACCGGATTCCGTCCATATGCACCATTTCAAACATCCGCGTAGCGTAGCCCAGCACCATGTTCTCCGTCCCGAATCGCATGGCCTCCATTTCATCTCCGCGATTCTCGTCGTAGGGCAAGGGCGTGCCCGCGGGAATGACGGGGGCACGGACGTGTGTATGCAAGGCGGCCATGTCCATCTTACGCAGCTCGTACAGCATATCCGTGGGGAATGCCGTGAGGAGCTCGCCCATCGACATCTTGTACGTGATCGCCCGGCCCAGAAACGCCGAGCCCACCAACGCGAACGAGTCCGGAGCCACGCACCGCTCCGCCATCAGGCGCTCCACGCACGGCCGGGTGCGTTGCATCACGTCCAGCTTCCGGAGAAGCTGCACGGCCTGTTGTTCTTCCGACGACTTAAGCTCCTCGAACGGGGGCAGTGCATCCAGCCCCAACGGCTGCCACTTGAGCCACGCGAACAACGCCCGGCGCACGGGAGAGGCGAAGGAGCCCGACATGCTGATAAAATAACGGATTTCCCCGTGGATCTCCATCGTGCAGGCGGCCATCGTCTCGGCCTGGTACACGCTCTTCTGCGCGCGCGTGAGTCCCGCCACCGTCGTCTGCCATGCACGCAGTTCCTTCCGCAGTTCATCTGACACGGACGAAGGGATTTTCTGGGGCGTGGCGGCCCACACGTCCTCGCCCGCCATGATGTACCCGCACACTGCGCGGTCGCGACCGTTCACTTTCTCCTTGTCCTCCATATGGAGAAGCACCCTCAACGCCACGCGGCGTTCGCTGAACGTGCCGATCGTATCCATCGCGCGGTGGAAATTGCGCAACTCCAGCGGCAGCGTCAAGGGGGTGGATTTGCGCTCCGCCACCGCCACCTGGCGCGGGCGCCGGCGGACCACATCGCGCTCCGAGGCCATCTCTACACATGTGTTTATCGAATGAGGGGGCTAGAGCAAGTCCCAGGACTTTGGGAAAGGCGACAGACGGACGGCCTTCCTTTTCCCGGTGTACATCTTGTGCCACGGCGGTGTCCAGTAGCGTATCAACAACGCCACCTGCAGGAGCGCGGCGTGACGCTCCTCCTGGGCCCGGACCTGCAACGTCTTGCGCTTGAAACACTTCTTCGCCAGCTCATTCCAGGTCGTTTGCTCGTCGACCTTGAGCTGGAACGCCAGCAGGCGTCGCGTCAGTTGGTCCAGTAGGTGGCGCACGGGCATCCATGTTTTGGGGTCATCCACGTGCGCCAGAGTCCGCCACGTCTCGGTAGCGCGCACGTAGGGGAGGAACGCAGCGCGGGCCACGATCTTGCGGCACAGCGCGTCGTCTTCCACGCACTTGGTCCATCGGTTGCGCATGGTGATGCCGCGCGGGAGCCAATCCGCTGGGTCCACAAAGTCCGTCTTGCTGGCGATGCAGACCATCAGAAACGCCTCCGGCGACAGAGGGAGGTGGGGGCGCGCCTTGCGGAGGTCGACGGCCTGCGGGTACCACGGCTTGCTTTCGTGGGGCACACGCCACCACCACAGCGGTCGCTGCTCGTCTTTGCCCTCCTGCGCCGCCACCTGGCTCAGGTACAGCATCGCCAGGGGAAACGTGTCGCTGTCGGTGGTGTGCAAGCAGATGGGCATCTTGCGCATGCGCCGCACCCAGGTGAATTGCTGCAGGTCGGCCTCGCCGAACAGGCGCGCGTGGGCCACGGCAGCCACCACGCCGCCGCTGCGAAACACCGGGCACCAGGGGTCGTCGGGCGTCGGGCGTTCGATGTCGACCACCAGGTACTGCGCCAGCGAAGGGTCGCAGGCTGGAAACAGCTTGTGCGCGTGGTCGCGGATGTTGTTGACCCACGCGCGCCACAGGGCCAACCGCAGCGAGCGGGACGCCATCAAGCGGCGCGCCGAGATGCGCGTCGAGGTGCTCTCCCCGGTCGGCAGGCGCAGGATGCCCGTCACGCTGTCGAGCGTCGTGCCTGCTGCGTAAGGCTGCTGGTCCAGGTCGCGCTGCTTCTGTGTGCTGCGTTTCATCCACCACACGCGGGACTGGTCGTCCGCCACGGCCACCACGATGCGCGCTTCGTTCTTGCGCAACGCCTCCGTGACCAATTGGTGCAGCGCCTTGACGATGTCCTCCAGTGTGCCAACGGTCGTGTGCTCGCGCGTCTCCGGGTCCAGCCACCAGATCTGGAAGGCGAGGATGTTGACGTCCACGATCCACACGCTCTGTGCGCCCACGGTCTTGCGCAGACGCACACGCGCATCGTCGCCGATGCCGTAGAAACCCCGGACGCGGTGGGCGCGCCCCATGTCCTTCAACCACTGCGTAAAAATCCCCATGGCGGCCCTTCACGCGGAGAAGGTCACTTGGAGGCGATGGCGGTGTGGCCACCAGATCATGGAGCGCACTGCCGTCCCGAACTGCTTGCGGATGGCTTCCAACCAGTGCCACGCAAAGGGCACGACCAAACCCCCCGCCTCCCATGTCTCGCCGCCTTGGGCAGAGCGTGCCGTGCGCTTCCAGGTCCACTCGCCCACCAGTCCCGCCAACCACGACGCGCGCTCCTCCGCCGGTCCCAGGGGCACGCATTCGCTCGGGGTCACCTCGAACAAACGCGAGATCTCGTGGTCTTTGCCGTGCGGGGACTTGCGCCGCACCCGTGTGTCGATGCGGTCCGGGGCCAACACGGCGCTCACCAGGAGCCCGTCCGCTTCCATCGACCGCCACCACGCGCACCAAGGCAGCACGTCCCATTGGTGGTCGGGATGCAGCGGCGGCATCAGCGTCACCGTCGCGGACAACCGCCGAGGATGCACAACGTACTCCACGGACGTCGCGCCGCTCGCCATGGCCTGCCATTGGGACGCCACCCGCTGCAGCCACGACCGCTTCTTCTTCTTCTTCCGTGTCCTCTGGCGGATCAACGCAGAAACGTTGCCCACACCAGTGCGGCCCCGGCACACAGCAGAGGTGTCCAGCGCAGGGTCCAATGCCATCGAGGACGGATGACCAAGGTCTTGCTGTCTGCGTCGAACCAAAAGTATTCACCGGGTCGAATGTCGGCGCTCTCCAATTGGTGCAACGGACGCGCGGCGATGCGCCCGTCCTGGCGGACGTGTTCCTGTACAGCCTCGTGCCCTGCAAACCGACCCGACATGCGCGATGGAGAAATGGGACCCGCCCTCCTCTGCCCGCACTTACCGTCTGCCGAACGTCCACCGGGGTACGTCGTCAACTGGGAGGTCAGGGGATCGCGCTGCGCTTCGATGGCCTCCGCCGACGTCGACTTCTTGCCCGGTGACAATGGATCCACCGCGACGTACAGCTTCTCGCCGGCGTCCTTGACGATGCGTCGCATCCCGTCCTCCAGCTGCCCCAGGAACATCACCGCCTTGTCCCGGAAGGCCCGCCCCGCTCGGTTTCCCGTGGTGAAGACAGCGATCTTCATCCGCGGCACGCAGTACAGCACGGCCGCCACAAACATGGCCAGTGCCCATGTCTTGCCCCATCGGCGGGGACACATGCACAGCACCTCCACCGACAGAGAGTCGATGCCCAGCTTCTCCATCACCCGCTGCTGCGCCAGCTCCCACTCTTCGCCGTAGATCTTGGGCAAGATGGCGTGCAGGTAGGCGTCATGGAAGCGTTTCTGGTCGAACGAGCGCTGGAACTCGAACCCGTAGTCCAACGTGTGACGCAGGCTCTCCAAGATGCGGTCGCCGTCCATGCCATCGGGCTCCATCTCATCGTCGGAGTCAAATGCCGTGTCCCAGCGCGTGGCCAACGCACTCCATTGGCGATCGGCATCGCGCGCAGTCACATACGCAGTGGCGGCCTCGTGTGCCTCGTGCAACGCTTCCAGTACCCACATGAACGGGTTTGTATTTCTCAATGAAGGAATGGTCAGGGCACCCACGTGTCCCCGAGGGCATTGTCTGCGACCATCTGCGCCAGCGCCTCGGCCTCACTGTCGTAGTCGTTGCCACCCCCTCCCTGGTTCGACACCCGCATGCTCTCCTCGAATTCCATGGCGGCCCGCACTTGCTCCGGGACGACTGCCTCCTCCACGGCTTCGTCGGGCTCCCCGGCTTCGCCCTTGGCCTCGGCCAGTCGCCGCTTCTTTTCGCGTGTCACGGCAGCGCGGACGGTGGTGAGGGCTTTCTTGACTTTGCCCATCTCCAATTGGACCAGCTGAGCCGCCGACACACTGGCCCGTGCCACGTGCACCTCGCGCTTGAGTGCGGCACGGTACATGGTCCGGTTGGCTTGGCGGCGCTTGCGGTGGGCCTCACGGTTGCGCGGCGGTGGCTCGTCCAGGTCACGCTGCACGGCGGCGCCCTGTGTGCGGATGCGAGACCACCCTGCCGCCCCGGCTTGCGACGCGTCTTCCGCCAGCAGAGCTCGGAGCACGCCCTTGTCGGCGGCGGTGTCGGGCAGGCGTCCCTCCACCTGCCTCCACAGGCCTTCGACCACTTGCTTGACCCAGCGCGTCCCCGGGGCATCGGGCAGCAGCATCGTGTACGACTCCCGCAGGCGTCGTGTGTAGTGGATCCATTCGCTGCGCATGCCCACGTCCCGGAGGTGGGGCGCACACGCTCGTGCCCGCACCCACACGACCCACTGCTGTGCCAGCGGCTCCCACAGCGGCGGGTGTCCCGCGTCGATGCGCGCCTGGTTGGAGGTGTCCAGCACGTACCGCAGCCGCCAATAAGCGTGCCACGCATCCAGCGAACCAGGCATAAGGAACACCTCGTCGGTGTGCGGGTCCCGCACCTTGACCCGCCGGTCGGGATCGAAGTGGCGGTACCGCATCATATTGGGTCGCTCTCCCGAAGGTTTGACGTTGCCGTACAGACTGTAGTTGCCGTTGGGGGCGTTCCACGCGCGCAGGAACTCGTTCACCGCCGCCGTGGGGGTTCGCCCCAGGGAACCGCCCGTCATGGTGGCGCGGTCGATCAGCAGGTACTCGGGCGTGGGGTCGTGCGGGTTGCCCACCAGCATCAGCGCGGTGCACAGACCGCCCCCTGAGGTCACCTCGCCCATCTCGTCGAGCACCTCGACCTGCTTGCCCAGGAGCGGCTGGAGTACGGTGAACAGCATGGACACCTCGTCGCCCTCCCTGCCGCGCAGCATGACCTCGCACGCGCGCCGCAACCGCGAGGCGGCCTGGTCGTCGTTGGAGCGCTGGACCCGTGTGTCCTGGAACCACTTGACTTTGGTGGCCTCGACGATGCGCGCCACATACCCGTCCGCAGACGAGGAGGCTTGCTGTTGCTGTTGTTGTTGGTGACGAAACATGCGGTCCAGCGTGGGGGCGCTGGTGGCGCGTCGTACCGCGGGGGGTGACCGGATGGGCCCGCCCAGAATGGCGTCGGACTTCTCGTCATCCAGGGCCAATTCGTCGTCCGTCATCCCCGCGAGCAGTTCGTCGCCCACCCGAGGCAGCGGGCGCGCCGTCCGACGCACCGTCAGTGCCTGGCCGGTGATGGGGATCAACACGTACTGACGCACGATGTTGTCCCGCAGGTGCCAACTTCCCTCGCCTTGGCAGTGGAAGGCGTTCTGCTGCACGGCGGTGAAGAAATCCAGGACCGACGACACCGAATCATGCTCGGCGTTCATGACACCCATGTGGCGTCGCAGCCATGGCAGTACCCAGTCCGTCAATTGAACGTCCCGGAACAGGTTGAAGTGGCACACCGCCTGGCTGATCACATGGGCCGCGTCGCCGGCGCTGAGGGTGGCGGCAAAAGACGTTTCGATGTCCCGCTGCGGGGAGGGCTCCGCAGGACGGGGCGCGCGCCGTGGCGGGGCAATGGCCATGCGCGCCACGAAGTCCTCCCAGAGCTGGCCGGCACGCTGCGCCCGCAGGACGTTGTCCTCGGCGTCGTCAAAAGCCATCTCGGGCATCTTGACATCAGGATGGGAGGCGAGCCACTGGGCTTCGATGCGCCGAGCCGCATCGACGGGAATAAGGTCGGCTTGGGCAAAGCTGCGCACCGACACCGGCATCGGCGGGCGGTGAAACAACGTCCACAGACGGTCCCGAGGCGAAAGATGGTCCTTGATCCGCCAATCGATCACGTGGTCCACCTTGGAGTCATCGTCGTCGGGGAGCGGGCCGTCCAGGAACGTGTCCCACCGGGTGCGTGGACGCCGCCGCATGCGCAGCGGCCCCTCGAAGGTATGGGGCGAGGAACCGCGACCTGCCAACCGGTCACCCAGGTACAGCGCCGCCTCTCGCATGCGGGACAGTGTATGCAACTCGCACGCGATGCGGTCCTCCACGCGATCGTTGAAGTACGCACGCAGATGATCGCGGTCACTCACACCGGGACCGGCGAAGCGGGCCAGGACGGCCTTCATGCCCACGCCGACCGGGCCCCGGAAGCCCTCCGAGTCCTCCCATCCCTGGAGGGCCGCGCCTTGGTAGCCCATGATCTGCACCGTCAAGTGCAGAGCACGCCAGAACGCGTGGCCCACAATGGTGTCGTCGGCGGCCCGAGTAAACATCTCCTGAAGCCGCTTCTTGGGCTGCTGCATTTTCTCCTTGCCCGTCTGGAAGGGTGCCGCCCACAGGATCACCAGGCGGTTCTCCAGCGCCTTGGACTTGACCACGGGCGACGTCTCGTTGCTCAGGAACAGCCAAAACGTGTTCGTGCACCGGTACTTGCGTAGGGTGGTGACACGCGACCCCTTCTTGGTCTTGTCCTCCAATACGGCAGACATCTTGTACGACGACACCTGGCGCGTGGTGGCCTGTTTCAGCTGCGCCACCTCTTCGGACTCGTCGCCTGCGCCACCGTTCAGCCAGGGGATCTTCTCGTCGTCCCGCATGGAGACCGTGTCGGTCTCGCCCGCCGTGTGGTGGTGCGCCTTGAGTGAAGAGCCAGTGGCACTCGGGTCAAAGGGCACCGCCACGTAGTAGCTTGCCACGTGCTTGGCGGTCGTGGACTTGCCAGCGCCGCCCTTGCCCACCAGCACCAGATTGAAGCCGTTGATTGGCATGCACCCCAACATGCAGATGCCCACGAAGATGGCGAACGCGTGCGAGTGCCCGTTGTACAGTACTTGCTGCACGCGGTCCGCGTAGAGGTCGGTCTCCGTCATCAACAGCCGCAGCTGGGCGGTGTGTGCCAGTCCAGGGAGGAGCGTCACCATCGACGGTGCGCCGCTGCCGTTGAGCCGCGCGTTGACGTACGCATCCATCAATTGGCGCTGACGCACGGGCACGCGGGACCGCGCCCCCGACAGATACTGGAACTCGGCGAAGCTGCGCCGCACCATCCGGGGGTCCAGTAGTATCGACGGTTGACGCTTGACTCGCGGCGCAAAGAGGTGACGGCGGCCCACCATCAGGCCCAGGAACGTCGGGAAGACCATGGAGGGGATGTCCTTCCGCAACTTGCTGACCGGAGGAAAGGCACGTGCCATATCGATTACCGCCATGCCAGGGGCACTGTCCTCCATGACCAGGCGATCCATCGATGCCATGTTCTGTTGCCGCATTGCGCGCACAGCACGACGACCCCGTACATTGGTCAGGGCCCGGTCGCGCGTGGCGTTCTTCTTCTCGTCGTCTTCGTCGCTGTCACTGAACTCCATGTCCAGCCGTCCGTCGTCGTCGTCGTCGTCGTCATCTCCGTCGACGTCCCGACCGGGGACCATGTCGTCGCATTCGCGCTGCGAGATGTCGTACAGGATACGAGCGGCGCCCGTCTTGGTTTCCTCGTCACGGGGCAGGTACAGCAAAGCAGACGTGCCAGTGGCGGAGGGGAGCAGGATGCGCTCCGCATTCCGACCCACCAGACAGTCGATCAGACCGGAACGGACCACGTGCGCTCGCTCCAGACGCGGGATGTGGTACGCCACCTTCTCCCATTGAATGGTGTTGCGCGGGCCCAGTGGCTGACCCAACTGGCCGTGCGACGTCAGCAGAGGGGTCGCGTCGAAGGGAGGGTCACGCAACGGAGTGCGGGCCACGGCGGTCACCACTCGCCAAGACGACGGCCGTTGCCACATCGGATCCACGGGTGCCATGCGCGGATCCACATTGATTTCTCGATGCATACGGTCCAGAGCCGTCTCCAGACTCAACCCCATCATGCGGCGCGCGGGATACGCCATGGAGTCACCGTCGCGATCACTGAAGGTGATGGCACTGCCGGTGTACACGCCGATGGCGTCCGTGAACAGCGCGTCCGTCATCCGCAGCAGCCAGGGAAAATCCTCGGCGGCATCCCGCGCAGGGGTGTCACGCTCGTACGTGAGGAGCAGCAACACGATTTGCCCCAGCAGGCGCTGCGTCAGACGACTCCATACACATTCCGTAGCGACGGCGTCCGACTGGAGCGCCAGGGCATGGGCATGGACCTCACGGAGCCGCAGGAGGAACGGCCACAGCACCGTGCGCCGGATGCTGCGGATCTGGCGACCCTGGTCACGATGACTGGCGCGCAGACGGTCGGCAAAGATGTCCGGTTGGTGGTACACGCCGTCGCCGATCTCCAGTCCGTGGCGCACGAAGCCATGCAACGTGTGGACACTGTCACCGACCCCCGCTTGATCCAACCGTCCACCCAATAGGTCTTCGGCAGTGGCAACCAGCCGATCGGCCTCCTTTCGCAGGTCATCGGGTCGCTTCACCGGTCGCGGCACCTTCTCCTCCTCCACCACCGACTGCGCAGCCGCACTGCCCAGGGTCTTGCGCGTCTCGCGGTGAAAGGTAGGGGGGTCTTGCTTCAGGGCGTGCAGCATGGCAAAGTGCCACGCAAACACAAACATGTAGCCGGTCAGGCCGCCTTTCAGCGGAATGGGGACGACATACACCGTCACGGGGCCATCGTCCTTGTGGCCTGGGGTGGGCACCACGGTGGGCTCTTGGTGCAGGGCGTGGGCCAGCTCCAGCAGCCACCACAGGACGTCGTTGCCGCACGATCCGCCGGCCACGCTCGGGGCGGCCAGGTCGCCGTAACACGCACCGCCACGCACAATGTCCCGAGGACTCTGCAACCACGCGTGTCAGTGCCACACCACACGACAGGAGGAAGAGAGAGAGAGGGACTCACCACGTAGTGGTACGTACAAAAGGCCCCCGGAGCCAGGCCGCGTTCCCAGTCGGCCCGACGGAGCGGCTGCGGCAGTTCCACCGCCCCACTGCTCTGGTACACAAACGCCGACGGGACCGACTCATTCTGCCCGAAGAACGCGAGCGTCTCTTGGTCACCGTCCGTCATTCGGGGAGGGATTACCGCGCGCCCGCGATGCCCCTTACGGATTATGAACCTTCTTCTCCCGCCTACGACCTCCCGTCTGGCATGTAACAAAAGACAGACCACGCGCACTCATGTTTTATTACACAGTGGAGTGCGTGCCGGGATCGTGCCTGGAGAGGAGCCATTCCCCCGCCGCAATGTCCGTCGTGACCGCCATGTACGACGTCGCGCACACCGCCACGGTCGCATCCCTGATTTGGGCCATCGCCACGGTGCCTGCCCCACGCGATCCCGCTCTCGCGTACGTTTTCATGGCGACGTGCGTCGCTTATCGCGTCTTCCCCATCAGCATCCTCTCGTGGATCAAGGTCGCCTGTTGGTTCTTTCACCTGCTGGCATGGCCCGCCGGCGCCACCCAGATCTACACTGCCCAATCCGTCTGGACCTACCGCGTCTTTCTGGGTTACTTTTATTTCTACCTAGTCAGCGTGCTTCATGCCATCGGGATAGAGGTGTACGCGGTCGCGGTGCCGCCGTCGATGAACTAATCATGGCCCGGCAGTGGTAAACAACGTGTATTGTGTGCCAACACGCCTCACTTCTTGGTCTGGCGGTGGGGACGCGGGGACGCTTCTTCCTCCTCCTCCTCGTCGCTGTCGCTGCTGCTGTTCTCCTCCTCCTCGCTACTGTAGTTGAGCATAAGGTCTTCGATCTCCTTCAGTCTGTCCGGGTCAACCGCGTTGTGATGCACCATGTGAGAGAAGAACGCGAGAAGCTTCTCCATCAATCCGCTGGAATCTTCGGTGAAACCCTCGTTCCTCATGTCCACTTGCACACCCGACTCGGGGTCGTGGAAGCGCCGGAGGAGGATCCGTATTGTGGCCTGCACGTCGGGATGGATAGCGTCGTTCACGGGGGGCTTGCGTTTCTTGGAGGGTGCGGCACTCATCGTACAGGGTGGATGCCAATGAAGAATGGGGCTCAACAGACGACAGTCCCAGGGGTGTATACGCGTCATTTATTACACATGACACGTATCTGGAACCGACACACCGCAGCCGCGGTGGTGTCTCGGCCACCCCAATCGCAGCAGCGCGTATGCAATGAATCCGAGTGTATTGTGTACCAAACCGCCTCACTTTCTGGTCTTGCGGCGGCTGCGCGGAGGGGCTTCCTCCTCCTCCTCCTCTTCCTCTTCCTCATCCTCCTCTTCCTCTTCCTCCTTGTTGTCATGGGCATCGTCCTGTTCCTCCTCGGCCGGCTGGGACGCCACGGCGGTCTTCTCGTCGTCTTCGGATGCGGCCACCACCGCGTCGACCTCATCGTTGCTGTTCTCCGTGGTCTTCTTGTTGGTCTCGCGGGGACGCTTGACGCCCGACGCACGCGCCGGAGAGGGGCCGAACAACGCGTCCAGCATATCGTCGCCGATCATGTTCTCCCGTGCCTCCTGCTCGGCCGGATCGTCCTCCATCACCTGCGGCACGCCCTGGGGCAGGGGCGCCGGGTTCGACATCACCAGGGCACGGTCGGCCTCTGCCTGGGACACCCGCCCGAAGCGACGACGAAGCGCCTCACTGAAACCCATGCGCTGCAGCATCCCCAAACGGAAGCCGATCTGGAACGGCTCGCGGTCCTTCTGCCCGTTGCAGGTGACGATGGGGCGACCAAAGGGGACCACCCAGTCGCCGGGCTCCGCCTTCTGCAGCGACAGAGGCATGGGGTCGCCGTTGGGCTGCAGCACCGACGGCTTCAGGAAGTGGGGCACACAGCCCTTGCGTTGCAGGATGTTGAGCAGGAACTTGGCGTCGAGCAGCTCGACCTTGGCTGCCTTGCGCGCCTCCGCCGTCTGCTTGGCGTCGGCGATGATAGCCGCGGCCTCCTTGATCTTGGTGCTGTAGCGGATACGAGCGGCATCCTTCTTCTTGTTGGCATCCTTGCCGGCCAGCTCCAGCCACATGCGTTGGTGCATGCGCACCTGGAAGCGGGAGTAATCCAGGTCGCGCTCCGTATTCAGTGGAGGACCGACGGTGGCCTTGAACAGCTTCAGCATGCGGGTCTCGTAGTCGGTGTTGCCGGCGTAGGAGGCGGGCTTGTCCTTGGGACCGGCCGGCTTGCGGATGAATTCACACGTATCCTTGTGGTGGATCCACACCAGATCCCGATCGGCCTTGACGCGCTTGGGAAGACGCTTGTCGTCCGCGAGCTTGTACGTGCCGTGCAGCATGCACATCAGCGCGCGGAACGCCAGACCGCGCTGGAACGCCGCCAAACGCAGCGCGTCCGGTGCCACGGCCAGTGCCTGGGCTTCCGCAGTCGTGACCCCGGCCACGTCGACGTCCTCCAGCATGTAGTCGACGGTCACCTGGCCCTTGGCCTTGCCCAACTCGTCGGTGTCGTACAGCTGGTACTCGGAGCGGTCCTGCGGGAGGGAAAACGTGCCCCTCCAGTCCATGCGCGCCGCGCGCACGCCGCCCGCCGGCAGCGCCACCAGCGGGAACGAGCGGGCGTGGGTCTTGGGGTCCACAAAGTGCATCTGGGGGTCGGCGCGCTCCTGCTTCCTCGCGTCCATCCAAGGCTTGCCGTACACCAGAACCCAGTGCTTGGGGTTCATCTTGGTGAAGTAAGCGTCGTGTGCGCGGGCATACTGGCTGATGGCGTCGAAAGCGGAGGCGGCGGAGGCGGCCATGACGAAAGAATGGCACCCGCTCAGACACCGGCGTCGCGAGGCCACCAATGTAATAAAACCGGAAAGTGTCGAATTCCACACCCTCGTAATAAAATGCAAGGGGAGGGGGGCACAACCGGCTGCGACGGGTCACCCATGCGGCCGGACGATGGCGCGATTGGGTGCACAGTGCGCGTGTAATAAAACGCAAACGGGGTCCGGTTTCCG
>Ga0256829_1000190_pt1 | contig 74677 bp, 77 predicted proteins | sample 131447metaG_FD_185979 | JGI IMG/M metagenome (GOLD analysis project Ga0256829, IMG submission 185979) | Hydrothermal vent microbial communities from Lau Basin, Pacific Ocean - 131-447 | ecosystem: Environmental > Aquatic > Marine > Hydrothermal vents | place: Pacific Ocean: Lau Basin | collected...
GAGTCTCTTTCTCTATTGCCCCATCAACCACACTACGCATAAAAAATTTGTTATTGTCTTTATCTACAAATTCGCTATTGGAGATAATGTTTAAGTCATTCTCATAAAATATTGTTGAGACTTTATACACTAAACCTTTTTCATCATTAGCATCGATTAGAACACGGTACTTACTCATCTTTTTCCTTCGTTTATCTTCTCTAAGCGTGCATCAATAGTTGCTAAAACATACTCTAAAAAGTTAAGTGTCATATCTACTTTTGCTTCTATATCTTTGTTGTTTGGTGCTTGAAAACCTTCAAAAAGGACAAGTAACCTCTCTCGAATAGACGAAAGATAAAGTGCTTCACTATCCATTGTATTGATAGCTATACTTTTTTCTTCTGTTTTAGGAAGAGAAATTTCTTCTAATGATTTTTTTTCTTTAACTTCAAAACCTTCAGAAATATTATTAATAGCCTCTTTTGGAATCTCTTCTTCCATTTCTGCTAATGTTGAAAGTATTACATCTTTTAGTTCCATGCTTTTAACAACCACCTTTCAAATTCATTGTACTCAACATCTGTATCCATTTTTAGAAAAAACTCTTTCATTTGAGAATTAACATTTAAAAATTTCTTTCTCATCCCAGAAAGTCTTCGTATTGCAATCTTTGCATCACTATTTTGAGGGTCTTTTTTCAGAACTTCTTTATAAATATCAAGTGCTTCTTCTTTTAAACCTTGAAGTTCATAGATATTTGCTAAAGTAAGTGTCTGCATTCTATGTTTTTATCTCTCTATGTAGTTTGCGATAATAGAACCCATTTCGCTTGTAGAACAGATTTCTTTTGCATCAAACTGTGCTAAATCACCTGTTCTATACCCTTCACTCAATGCTTTTTTAATAGCATTATCAATCTTATCTGCAGCTTCTATTTCACCGAGTGCAAAACGTAGCATCATTGAAGCAGATGCAATTGTAGCGATTGGATTTGCAATCCCCTGCCCTGCAATATCAGGTGCAGAACCATGAATAGGTTCATACACTCCTATTTTATCGCCAACAGAAGCAGATGGTAAAAGTCCAATAGAACCACAAAGCATGGAAGCTTCATCACTTAAAATATCTCCAAAAATGTTTCCTGTCAACATAACATCAAATTGTTTTGGATTCAGTACAAGTTGCATCGCAGCATTATCTACATACATATGAGAAAGTTCTACATCAGGGTATTGTTTTGCTACTTCTATGACAACATCTCGCCAAAGTTGTGAAACATCTAAAACATTTGCTTTATCTATAGAGCAAACTTTTTTCTTACGTTTTTGTGCGATTTTAAAAGCATGGTGTGCAATACGTACAATCTCATCACGAGTGTATACCATTGTATTCCAGCCTTTATCTTCTGTACGACCTTTTGGCTCTCCAAAATAGATACCACCAATAAGTTCACGAACAACCATAATATCTACACCATTGATAATTTCAGGTTTCAATGAAGATGCATTAATCAGTTCATCATAAACTACTGCAGGACGAAGATTTGCATACACACCTAACTCTTTTCTAAAACGTAAAAGTCCACTCTCTGGGCGTTTTTCACGAGGAAGTGCATCCCATTTTGGTCCACCAATAGCACCAAAAAGGACAGCATCACTTGCAAAAGATTTTGTGATTGTCTCTTGAGGAAGTGGATCGCCTTCGATATCATAGGCAATTCCACCCATAAGAGCTTCATCGTAATTGAAATGAAAATCACAACTTGAAGCAACGGCATCTAAAACTTTGACTGCTTCATCTATGATTTCAGGACCAATTCCATCACCTTTTATCAGTGTTATTTTATAGTTTTTCATTATTTCCCTTCTACTTCATTTTTTGCAAAATTCATCAATCCACCAGCATCTAAAAGTTCTTGCATAAATGCAGGAATAGGTGTAAAATCATATGTTTTACTTGTTGTTTTATTTGTGATTGTACCTGCATTCATATCTATACTTACTTCATGCCCTTCTAGTATCTCTGCACTCTCAGGAAGTTCAAAAATAGGAAGTCCCATATTGAAAGCATTTCTGTAAAATATTCTTGCAAAAGTTGGTGCAATGATTGCAGATATTCCAGCAGCTTTTAGTGCGATAGGAGCATGCTCTCGAGAACTTCCACATCCAAAATTTTCACCAGCAACAATTACATCGCCACGACTCATTTTGTTCACAAATTCAGGGTCTGCATCTTCCATCACGTGTTTTGCAAGTTCTTCTGGAACTGAAGTGTTTAAATAACGAGCCGCGATGATTAAATCTGTATCTATATCTTTCCCAAATGTCCAAACATTTGCATCAATATTTGCTTTTTTCATATACAATCCTAAATTATATTTCTTAATAATTTTGCGATTATATCTAAAAAGTAATTAATTTTCTATTTTATATACTTGTGAAGCTATTTTATATACTTGTGAAGCTTTGTTTCCATCTTTTATAATCTGGACTCTATCACCTATAGCAAAGCCTTTCCCTTTGACTACGACAACAACATTTTCACCATTTTCAAGTTCTACAGTTAATTCCTCTGCATTTGCTTTTGCTATTTCACTTCCTGCATAACCACCAGCAAGTCCACCACCAAGTGCTGCTAATGTGCTTCCATTCCCCTGACCTATCGTACTACCTACTACAGCACCGATTATAGCTCCAAGAAATTTACCTGCTCCACTATCACTTATAACAACAGGTCTTTCCCTAATGACAGTACCAATTTGGTATCTCTTAATAGTGCTATAGCTATTAGCATCATATTCTGGTCCATTATTTGTTGCACAAGCACTCAAAAACAGAACTGCTGTTAAAGTGCTTATTAGCATTGTTTTATTCATTTTTTCTACCTTTTAAGATTATTAGTTGTTTGGAGCATTTCATCACTTGTCGTAATAATTTTAGAGTTTGAATCATATGCACGTTGTCCAGTAATAAGGTCTGTGAGTTCTACAACAAGTTCAACATTACTGAGTTCTGTAAATCCTTGTCTTAAAACACCAAGTCCATTGAGTCCAGGTGTTCCCTCGACAGGTTGCCCTGAACTATCTGTTTCAATATAAAGATTATCTCCCATAGAGTGCAATCCTGCTGGATTAATGAAGTTGGTTGTATTGATTTGTCCAACTTGTGTTGCCTGCGTTTGTCCTGCTTGTACAACTGTCACAGTCCCATCACTTCCGATACTTACATTCGTTGCATCGGGTGGAATAACAATCTGCGGGATAAGTGTATAACCATCACTATTGACAATCGTACCATTATTATCAATCTTAAAAGCACCATTCCTTGAATAAACTGATGTCCCATCGGGAAGCTCCATTTTGAAAAAACCTTGCCCTGTTATGGCGATATCGAGTTGATTGTCTGTTTGTTTGAGTGAACCTTCAGAAAATATTTTATTGACTGCTGTTGGACGAACACCCAATCCTACTTCAATCCCTGTAGGACTTTTTGTTGTATCGCTTGTAGATGTTCCTGCATATTCCATTACATGGTACATTAAGTCTGCAAATTCAGCACGACTCTTTTTAAAACCTATAGTGTTCACATTGGCAATATTATTGGCTGTTGTATCGATTTGTGTCTGCATTCCCAACATTCCTGTTGAAGCAGTATAAAGTGATTGCATCATAATTTTTTCCTTTTTTAAGCTTTTCTTGCAAGTTTATTTATAGCATCGTTATTCATATCATCCATTTGGGTTGTCATGGCTTTTTGATACATACCGACTAAACGATTTGTTTGAATAAGTTCCGTCATCATCTGAACTGCATTCACATTACTTTTTTCTACAAAACCTTGACGAACAGCATCACTATTTTCTAAAACATTGATACTCTTTTTATCTACAAATGCATATAAGTTGTCTCCCTCTTTTTTTAAGAGTTTGATGTTATCAGGTTGTGCAATCATCAGTTTTGAGCCTTGTATTAACTTTGCACTATTTGGAATATTTGTAGCCATTTGACCATTTTTATCAACTGCTATAATAGTATCTTCAGGATTCATCCTAATAAAATTATCTGGCTTATTTGCCGTAAAATAATCACTTGGAAGTACAGGATATCCCTCTTTTGTCACAAGGGTTCCTTCATCATTTGTCGTAAAAGAACCATCACGAGTAAGTCTTACACCTTGGGGAGTTTTTACAGCAAAGAAGAGTCCTTCTCTTGCAATAGCAAAATCAAGTGTATTACTACTCTTTTGCATAGAGCCTACAGAATAGTCTGTGTAAGCATCCACAATCTGTGGTGCCCGAGTCAGTGTTCTATTTAAAAACTTAGCAGACTCTTTGGTATTGTTTTGCAAATCGAGTTCATCGCGTTTCTCTTGATAAATTCTCATAAAATCACCAACAATAAGGTTGTCTTGTTTAAAACCTGCTGTATTGACATTCGCCAAATTATTGGCAATAGTATCTAAACGATTAAACTGTGTAACCATCCCTGCTGCTGCACTATAATAACCTGTTTGCATCATCTTTCCTTTATCAGTTAAACTGAATAAAGCAAAGAGTGTACCACAATCAATGTTTTCCAGCATCAGCAATCTTTCAATATAATTTGGATATAATCCACCTTTATTTTACCTTAACTTACAATGGAGCATCCTCCGATATGACAGCAAAAGAACTCAACAAAGCCATTGATGCTTTTTTTAGTGAAAACAAATCGAAAGATTGTCTCACTTACGAATCACTCATAGAGCTTTTTGAAAAACAACCTACAGCAGCACAATCAAAAAATATATTTAAACTTATCACAAAGCATAAAAGTTGTATTTATACCTCTTCTGAACATGCAAAAAGTATGAATGATAAAGAAGCTGAAGCACGCCGAAATGCACAAAGAAAAATGCTTGAAAATAATGAATCTGATAAATTTGATATTTTAAAAGAGCATGAACTGCTTGAATGGTCACGTTCAGATTCACCTGTTCGTATGTACCTTCGAGAAATGGGACAGATTCCACTTCTTACAAAAGAAGAAGAGATAGAAATATCTAAAAAAATTGAAGGTGGGGAAAGCATTATTATAGATGCAATTTGTTCTGTTCCTTATCTTATAGATTTTATTTTAGATTATAAAGAACCACTCATCAACCGTGAACGTCGTGTTAAAGAACTCTTTAAATCTTTTGAAGATGAAAAAGAAGATGCAGATGATACTAGCGATGACACAGCTGAAGCAGCAGATACTAAGAAACTCTCTACAAAAGATAAATCTCGTGTAGAAAAAGTTTCTACGAGTTTTAAAGCTTTAGAAAAAGCAAAAAAAGAGTGGCTTAAAATCGCAGAAAAAGTACCTGAAAATTTAGATGGTACACTCACAGAAGAACTTGTCCAATACTACCTTGGTATTACTTTTAAAAAATCTGTTTTAAAAGAGAAACTTCTTGACCTTGGTCCAACTTCTAAACTTATCAATGAACTTGTAAAAGCAATGGAAACAGCACTCAAAAGTGATGAGGGCTACGACAAAGAACTCAAACGCTTAGAGTATAAACTTCCACTTTTCAATGCTACACTCAAAGCGAACCACAAAGTACTTGTTGATAAAATTCAAGAATTAAATAAAGAAGATATTGCTAACATGGTTCCAGAGGCAACGATGGTTTCAACTTATATGGAGATTAAAAAGCTTGTACAAACAAAAGAGGCTTCTAAAAACTCTTTTGATATGGAGCCTGAAAAGCTTGCAGATATTTTAGAACAGATTAAACGTGGAAAAAATATTTCTGAAATATCTAAAACGAAAATGGCAAAATCAAATCTACGTTTGGTTGTCTCCATCGCAAAACGCTATACAAACCGTGGACTTCCTTTCCTTGACCTTATTCAAGAAGGGAACATTGGTTTGATGAAGGCAGTTGATAAATTTGAGTACCAAAAAGGGTATAAGTTCTCTACATATGCGACATGGTGGATTCGTCAAGCTATCTCGCGGGCTATTGCTGATCAAGCACGTACTATTCGTATCCCTATTCATATGATTGAAACCATTAACCGTATCAACAAAATCATGCGTAAACACCTCCAAGAAAATGGGAAAGAGCCAGATGTTGATACAATCGCAGAAGAAGTAGGACTCTCTGTTGAGAAAGTCAAAAATGTTATCAAAATTACAAAAGAGCCTATCTCTCTTGAAGCTCCTATTGGAAGTGAAGAAGATGGTCGTTTTGGAGATTTTATTGAAGACAAAACATCAGTAAGTCCTTCTGATGCTATCTTAAAAGATGATTTAAAAGCACAAATCGAACAAGTCTTAGAACAACTCAATGAAAGAGAACAAGCTGTTATTAAGTTGCGTTTTGGGATTTTAGATGATGAGAGTGATAGAACGCTTGAAGAGATTGGAAAAGAGTTAAGTGTCACTCGTGAACGTGTTCGTCAGATAGAATCTTCAGCGATTAAAAAACTCAAACACCCAAAAGTGGGAAGAAGATTGAAAAACTATATAGAAGCATAAAAAATGAACTTTGAGCAGCAATGGATAGAGTACGATTATAACCCTTTTGTTCTCTTTAACAAAAAAGGGAAAGTTATCTCTCTCAATGCTGAAGCTCAATTTCTCTTAGGAAGTGTTACGCCTAAAGAACTTTTCTCGATTGCGCAAGCATATGCAAGTGTAAACTTTGGTTTCAAAACAACTTTTACTGAGTTAGAATTTGGAAGATACAAGTTTTTTGGCTTAACTGTAGGGTATGAAGATGAGGAACAAGTCGGAATAAAACTCTATCAAGCTCCTTCATTTACGCTCAACAAACCAAAACCTGGTGGAGAGCTTACAAATATTTATACTCTTATAGACCTCTGTATCTCTACAAGCTCTATCAACAACACTATTTATCATGAAAAGCACTATGACCCTACTATTCCAGATATTATTATAGACCCAAATGAGTTTATAAAAACTCTAAGTAAAATCTATCTTTGTGTACTAGATAACAAAAAAGTAACTACGAAGGTCTTTTATAGGGTTGGTGAACATATTAAATTTGAAGATAAAAAGTACAGTCTCTTTTCTATCTCTGTTCTTGCTGAAAATAAAAATGAACAGACCCTTAACGAACTTATAGCATTGACAAAAAAGAATCTTTTTTATGTAGAAATCAAAGATGCAATCATCATCAATATACCGATGATTACGCAGTAGGCATAAGCCCTTTTGAGACAAAAGAGCCTGCAATAATTCCTACAAAAAGTGATGGCAAGTAGATAGATAAATTTAAAATTTCATTATTTTTTAAAGCGATAAAACCTAAAATCAAAAAGAGATAAGGCACAAGTCTAAATGCAGACATACTCCCCTTTGCCCCATGCTTTATATTTTTTATACTCAAAACTTTCACTTTAGCTTTTTCTTCTTGTACAATAGCTTTTAAGTCTAACTCTTCTGCTGGAGCATTGTTGATGTCTACATCATCAAAGAGTTCATGAGGGTCTTCTATTTTATCAAGTAAATCACGTTCAGGAGTTGTTGCAGTCGTCGCCACTTGTGTGTCTATCATACGTTTATAGGCATAAGATGTCCCGACCACGATAAAAAAAGCACTCAAATATGCAATCTGTAAATTTATAAAAAATTCAAACGAATAAACACTTGTCCCAATAATGAAAACTTCAAAAAGAACAAAAGTTCTAATACTCTTTTTCATCGTCATCCTCATCATCTTCAAGCTGTTTTTTTATGGCATAACGAGGCTCTTTTGCTAACTCTTCATACTCTTTATACTGTTTTGCATAAGCCTTATAAACATTTAAAATTGCCGCTGCAATCCCGATGCCAACCCCTACAAAAAAGAGCCATTCTATGCCAGTAAGACGACGGAGTATCCAACCAATCCCAATCCCCATAAAAACAGCCACAACCATTGAAATCCCCAAGGAGAGACTATCCGCTGCCTCTATGATGGGTTTTATGCGTGGCTTTTTTTCTTTATCCATTTTGAATTGCTTTAAAAACTTTTGCTGCTGCGTTTATCGTCTCTTCTATCATTTCATCTGTGATTGCTGTTGAGATAAAACCAGTTTCATAGAGTGAACAAGCAAAATAAAAGCCCTCTTCAAGCATCCCCGCATGAAAGGCAGCAAAGATTTCTGCATTACTTTTCACAGCATCTTCAAAGTTTTTTACTGGATTTTCATTGAAAAAGAAACCAAACATGGAGCCTCGTACATCAACTTGCATAGCTATACCTGCCTCTTTTGCAGCCGCTTGCATACCTTCTACTAATCGTAATCCACGAGCTTCAAGTACTGCCATAACACGTGCATTATTTTTAAGTTTTGTCAATGAAGCATATCCTGCTGCCATCGCCACGGGATTGCCACTGAGTGTTCCTGCTTGATACACGGGTCCATCAGGAGAGAGTTGATTCATAATCTCTCCACGACCACCAAATGCACCTACTGGCATACCCCCACCAATCACTTTTCCAAGTGTTACTAAGTCAGGGACAACACCCGTGATGGACTCTGCACCATGAATACTCGCGCGAAAACCACTCATTACCTCATCAAATATAAGTAATGCACCATGCTCTGTACATAGTTTTCTTAGTTCATGTAAAAACTCTTTATCTGCTGGAACAAAACCCATATTTCCTGCAATAGGTTCTATGATAACACAAGCAATATCGTCAGAATTTTCAAAACATTTTTTGACACTTTCAATGTTGTTGTACTCTGCTAAGAGTGTATGTTTTGTGAAATCTGCTGGAACACCAGGGCTTGATGGAGTTCCAAAAGTTGCTAGACCACTTCCCGCTTCTACTAAGAGAGAATCACTATGCCCATGGTAGCACCCTTTAAACTTCACAATATTATCACGATCAGTAAAGCCACGAGCAAGACGAATAGCAGACATTACCGCTTCAGTTCCTGATGAAACAAAACGCACTTTGTCTATAGAATCAAAAAAGGAAACAACAAGTTTTGCAAGTTCTGTCTCTGCCTCAGTAGGTGCGCCAAAACTTAAACCATGTTTCACCGCTTCAATTACAGCTGCTTCTATACTTTCATCTCTATGACCAAAGATAAGAGGACCCCAAGACTGTACATAGTCTACATACTTATTCCCATCAACATCACTCAAGTAAGCACCCTTCCCTTCACTTATAAAGATTGGTGTTCCCCCTACACTTTTAAATGCACGTACAGGTGAATTGACACCACCAGGGATAAGAGTTTGTGCCTCAGTAAATGCCGATTGAGATATTTTTCTATTCATTGCTATGTTACCTTTATATTTTTTCTTAATTATAGCGAAGTTGTATTAATCAATATCTGCTATAATTAATTATTACAATTTAGGAAATTTTTTGAATCGATCCAGCTTTGCTTTTTTTATAGCACTTCTTATCCATCTTCTCCTTCTCTTACTGTTTTTACTCTTTATGACATTAACACCCACCATAAAAAAACCACACCAAGAAAAAGAAGAAAAGATAAAAATTTCTCTCAAAGAGATGCCTAAAAAACCTAAAAAACCTAAAAAGCATAAAGAAACAGCTAGCGTCAAGCAAAAAGTTAAAAAAACTCCACTCGCTCCTCCTATGCCAAAAGGCGAACAACTCAAAAAAATCATTAAAAAACCACCAGTAAAGTACAAAGTACATAAAAAAAGAACGACTCCCAAACTCAACAAGGCAAAAATAACTCAACAAAAAGAACTTCCTAAACCTAAAGTTAAAACACAAGCACTTCCACCTAAAAAGCCATACATCCCCTTAAAGAAACCTACACATAAAAAATCTAAAACATCGTGGATGTACGAAGACAAATCAGCACAAGATACACAAACACAAAAAAGAAAAATCTCAACGGGTGGCAATATTTCTCAAGACATTAAAAAGCTCTATGGTAATGAGTTTGGCAAAATGACAAAAGGACAACAGCAGTATATTATAGACAATCAAGAGATTATGCGTCGCATAACACAACAAATTCTGACCCGTGTAGCCCGTGTCAATCTCAAATCAAACCTCAATGTAAACAAAACCAATGTCATCGAGTTTTATCTGCATCCAAATGGCGATATGACAGACTTTAAATTTTTACATAAAAGTGGTTACTTCATCTTAGATGAAACAACAAAAGAGACTATCGAGTATGCTTATAGCCGTTACCCTCGCCCAAAAGAGACAATACTCATACGTTATAATGTATTTTATAATTTAGCGAGGTATTAAGTATGGTACGATTTTTTCTTTCTTTTGTTTTTCTCAGTAGTTTCCTTTTTGCACAAACAAGCCTAGAATCTCTCTATCTCGTCACAACAAAAGAGATAAAACTCTCTACTTTTGTAAAGAACGTCAAACAGGATAAAATACTCTACACAATCGATAGATTTAAACACACTAAAAGAATCAAGTCAAAAGAGATTTTACGTTTACTTAAACAAAACGGCTACAAAGAGTATATTGCTAAACACTCTTACATAAAATTTATGCAAAAAAGTCCTATTCAAACCAAAAAAATTGAAGAGTTTGTACGTCACTATTATCAAAAGCATTACCCCTCAATGCAGATACAAAAAATCCTTGTCACACCCCGTTCTTTTATAACTTCCTTACCAAACGAGTACACATTACATATGCAAAATCAAAGTTTTTTACGCCATCATGCTATTTTGATACTCAAATCCTACCAAGGGAGAGAAACATTTTTTGACACCTTTGTCACTGCCTCACTCTCTCTTTTACGTGCAAAGAAACATATTCGACGTAATGAAGAACTCTCTGTTTTCAACACCCAAACAGTCACAGTCCATTTTGATAGATTCCATGCACTCCCACTGATGAAACTTTCCACTGGGTCTCTCCAAGCAAAATACTCTTTAAAAGAAGGAAAGTATATCAACTCACGCGATATTCGTCCTCTCTTCCTCGTTAGAAAAGGCTCAAATATCAATGTTTCACTCGATCATTCTAACATGAGTATCTCTTTTGTAGCAAAAGCCTTACAAAATGGCTGTTATGCTGATATAATTCAAGTTATAAACCATAAGGGTAGGAAAATCAAAGTGATGATAACAGGTAAACATCAAGCAGAGGTACGCTAATGAAACGCAAGATTGTTGTAGCTACAAGTGGGGCAAGTGGGGTAAACTTAGGTCTTAAAACATTAGAGTTACTTCCACAAACCATAGAAAAACACTTCATCATGTCTAAAAACTCCAAAATTGTTCTCAAAAAAGAACTCAATGCCTATGTGCATAAAAATAAAAATATATCTGCCAGTATCGCCTCAGGCTCTTTTGGTGTCGATGCTATGATTATCGCACCTTGTTCTATGAATACTTTAGCAAAAATTGCGTGTGGTATTTCAGACAATCTCATTACTCGATGTGCATCTGTAATGATAAAGGAGAAAAAAAAGCTCATTTTAGCACCACGAGAGATGCCATTTTCAGCTATAGCCCTTGAAAATATGCACAAACTTGCAACACTCGGTGTTATCATTGCTCCCCCTGTTCTTGCTTACTACTCAAAACAACAAACACTTGAGGAGATGGAAGATTTTATCATTGGCAAATGGTTTGATTTACTTGACATTGAAAATAAATTATATAAAAGATGGGAATAACTATGCAAAAAAAAATCGCACTCTATCCAGGGACTTTTGACCCTATTACCAATGGACACTTTGACATTATTCAAAGAGCTTTAGGACTTTTTGATGAGCTCATCATCGCCGTGGCTGATTCACAAAGCAAAAAACCGATGTTTACTCTAAGTGAGCGCATGAGTATGATAGAAAATGCTGTGATGGATTTAAAAAATGTTACCGTTGTCTCTTACAATAACCTCACAGTTGATTTAGCAAAAGAGCATAAGGTAGGGGTACTGATTCGTGGACTACGTGCTGTGAGTGATTTTGAGTATGAACTCCAACTCGGCTACCTCAACCACTCACTCGATGAGACGATAGAAACTGTCTATCTTATGCCAACACTAGAAAATGCCTTTATCAGTTCTTCCATTGTCAGAAACCTCCTTTCATTTAACGGAAAAACAGAACATCTTTTGCCAAAACAAGTCCAAACTATGATAGGAAACCAAAAATAATATGTATATAGCGATAGAGGGAATAGACACAGCAGGAAAAAGCACTCAGATTCAAGCACTCGCACAGAACTTTCCAAATGCAATCATCACAAAAGAACCAGGTGCTACTAGCATAGGTAAAGAGATACGTGAAATGGTTTTATCAGCAAGAGCCAAAAGTAAAAAAGCAGAATTTTTACTCTTTTTAGCCGACCGTGCAGAGCATATACAAGAGGTAATAGAACCAAATATAGAAAGTAAAATGATTATCTCAGACAGAAGTGCTGTGAGTGGTATTGCCTATGCTTTAGTCCAAGGTAATATCAGTAAACAAGAGCTAGTAGCACTTAACAACTTTGCGACAAATAATTTATACCCACAAAAAGTTTTTCTTCTACGTTTAACAAAAGAAGAGTTAGAAAAGCGGCTCTCACAAAAAGAACTTGATGGTATAGAACTTCGTGGAAGTGCATACCTTTTGCAGATTCAAGATGCTATTATAGAAGCAACCCGACTTTTAGGGCTAGAACTTGTTGCAGTTGATGCAGGTCTCAAACGCGAGGAAATAACACAAATCATACTCAAAAATATCAAAACTGGGATTGCATCATTCAACTCATAGAGACTAACTACATCAACACAACAGAAAAAGAGCTAGTAGCACTTTTTCTACACTCCTCGCACACTAAGAAATACATCTTAGGGATTAATAAACTTACAAAAAGTGTTTTAAAAGTCATAACAGTTGATGGAATTATTGATGATTTTACACGGGTACAAAGATCGCGTAAAAAAGAGGTTTTAAAGATAGAAGATGTCCCAAAAGATGCCCTTATCTTATGGACAGCTACAGGAAGTCCACTTTCTGTCAAAAAAAAACTCGATGCTTTAGGCTTTGCAAACATAAGCTATTTGGCACTTTTAAAATACTCTTCCCTTACACTGCTCCCCTCTCCTTTTATGGAAGATTTTGCAGATGATTTTCAAAACAATTTTTCTCACTACGAAGAGACTTTTCATTTACTCAAAGATACAAAATCTCAAGAAATATTTCAAAAAATTATCAATTTTAAAATCTCTTCTGATTATAGTTTCATGGAAGGGTTTACAAACGACCATACAGGGCAATACTTCGATAAGGAGTTAATTCCTGCTATCAAAAACATTGCTTTTTTTGATGGGGGTGGTTATGTGGGTGATACAGCAAGTGAGGTCATCAAAAACTTTCCAGACTTTAAAAAGATATGGCTTATAGAACCTATAAATGAAAATCTCCGCATCGCTAAACGAGAACTCGGACATCTTCAAAACATCGATTTTCTACCCTACGGCATCGCAAACAAAAAAGAGACCCTTTATTTTAACGAAGAAAAGTCATTCTCAACACTCTTCTCAAAGGGAACAAAGAGTGTACAAGTAGAGACTATAGACAATCTAGTCCATGAAAAAGTAGATTATATAAAATTAGACATAGAAGGTGCAGAACAAGATGCCATAGAGGGAGCAAAACACACCATAAAAAATCATAAACCCATTTTAGCGATTTGTATCTACCATAAGGCAGAAGATTGGTACAAAATACCGCAAAAAGTTTTAGCTATAGAGAGTGATTATGATGTTTATCTTAGACATTATATGGAAGGAATTTTTGAGACAGTCATGTACTTTATACCGCGTTAATAGAGAAAATGGTATCCTTACAATACTAAATAAGAAGGACACACATGGTTAAGTCACTCAGAGGTATGAACGACATTTTAAGTGAGGATTATGAAAGATTTACTTACTTTATAAATCTTGCAACCGAAATTGCACAGAAGTATGGATTTCATTTTATTGAAACACCCCTTTTAGAAGAGACTGCTCTTTTTAAACGTAGTGTTGGGGAATCGAGTGATATTGTTGGTAAAGAGATGTACCAGTTTATAGATAAAGGTGAAAATGATGTCTGCTTGCGTCCTGAGGGAACAGCAGGTGTTGTACGTGCATTTATTCAAAAAAAACTCGATAAAGCGGGTGGTATTCACCGTTTCTTTTATCATGGTCCTATGTTTCGCTATGAACGTCCACAAAAAGGACGCCTTCGAGAGTTTCATCAGTTTGGGGTAGAGAGCTTTGGTGTTGGAAGTGTTTATGAAGATGCTACGATGATTATGATGGTCGCTGACATCTTAACAGCGTGTGGCATTGGGTACAGACTCCAACTCAACTCTTTAGGTGACCAAAACTGTATGCCACAGTATCGAGACTCTTTAGTCTCTTTTATAGAGAGTTGTGAAGAGGAAATTTGTTCAGATTGTCAACGCCGTAAAGAGACAAATCCTATCCGTGTACTTGATTGTAAAAATGAAAAATGCCAGTCACTTTATACAAAGGCTCCTAAACTTATCAATGCTTTATGTCAAGAGTGTGAAAGTGATTTTACAAAACTTAAAAAAATCCTTACAGACAATAACATTGCTTTTGATATAGACACCAATCTCGTACGTGGACTTGACTACTACTCCAAAACTGCTTTTGAGTTTGTAAGTGATAACATCGGGAGTCAGAGTGCTATTGCTGGTGGTGGACGCTATGACAGACTTGTTGAATTTTTAGATGGACGAGCAACTCCTGCCGTTGGTTTTGCTATGGGTATAGAGCGACTTATGGAACTCATTGTAATGCCTGAATCATCAAGAGAAGGCTACTACATCGGGGCAATGGATGAAGAAGCACTCGATTTAGTCGTAAGCATAACACATCAAAAACGCAAAAATGCAAAAGCTACTTGTGAATTTAAAACAAAGAACCTCAAGAACCATTTAAAGGGTGCAGATAAAGTAAATGCAAAATTTTGCTGTGTTATTGGTTCAAATGAGCTAAAAGATGGTACTATATGGGTAAAAGATTTAGAAGCTAAATCAGAAAAGGTAATATCACTCAAGGATTTTTAAATGCAAATACTCCAAGCAATGTGGGATTTTTTTATCTACTTTATAGAGTTTTTTCTTTTAGCGGCTTTTGTCGCTCTTGTAGCACTTTATGTGTATGATAAATATGTACAAAGACACCATGCTCTGTTAATTAACTATCCCGTCATTGGTCGTATGCGTTATGTGTTTGAAGCACTCCGTGAACCCTTGCGCCAATACTTTGCTGAAGAGAGTTTTTATGAGTCCAAAGATAAGGTCGATTGGGTTTATACCGCTGCAAAAGACAAGCCAAACTACCAATCTTTTTCTGTCAATCAACCCTTTGCTGGTTCTCGTTTTATTTTAAAGCATGCTTCGAGTGTCCTCAATCAAGATGAGGTTGATGAAGATACGAGTGTTATTTTTGGTGAAAACAGAAAATATCCTTTTATCTCACAAACCCCTATTATACGCTCAGCCATGAGTGATGGGGCATTAAGTCCAGAAGCTGTGCGTGCATTTTCCCTTGCTGGAAAAAATTCAGGACTTACTATCAATACAGGAGAAGGTTCGCTCACTTCCAACCATCTTTTTACCCTAAAACCAAATCTTGAAAAAGATAAATATCTTGAAATCGTACAAACCACACCTTTTGCAGAGTTTGCCTTTAAAGTAGGAGATTTTTTCTTCAACCGTAAAGTCTCCCTAAAATGGTATCGTAATATTCTGCTAAACAAAAAGACGCAAAATACTTATATATATGATACAAATTCACATGTCCTTTTTCGTGTGAATTGGAAAGCGCCTTTATCAGAGTTCCCAAAAAGTGTGCCAAAGAGTTTACCAAATATTATTTTTCAAATGAGTTCAGGACTCTATGGTGTTCGTGATGAAAATGGAAACTTTGATGCAGAAAAATATCAAAAAGTGATGTCCTTTTGTAAAATGACAGAGATAAAAATTGCTCAAGGGGCAAAACAGACAGGAGGAAAACTCGCAGGTGCGAAAGTAACAGCTGATATTGCTTACTATAGAGGTGTTCCTGAGGGAAAAGATGTTTTCTCTCCAAATCGCTTTCCTTTTGCAAATACTACAGAAGAGTTGCTCGATTTTGTTGAAAAGTTACAAAAACTCTCTCAAAAACCTGTTGGTTTTAAAATCGTTATCTCGGATGCGAATGAGGTTGCTACAATGGCAACTCTTTTACAAGAGAGAAAAAAACAAGGGCGAAGCCTGCCTGATTTTATCACCGTTGATAGTGGTGAAGGAGGGAGTGCTACAGCCCCACTTGAACTTATGGAATCCGTTGGACTCAACACACCAAATGCACTCTATATCCTTGACACAATGCTTAAACAATACAATGTCCGTGAAGATGTTAAAATCATTGCAAGTGGTAAAATTCTCACACCAGATGATGTTGTTATTACTCTAGCAATGGGAGCTGATGCTGTAGGAATTGCCCGTGGTTTCATGATGAGTGGAGGATGTATCCGTGCGAGAATGTGTTCTGGTTTTGGCTCACATGTTTGCCCTGTTGGTCTCGCTACACAAGATGAGAAAAAACGGGCTTCTTATCTTGTTATCAAAGAAGCAAAAGAGATAGGCAACTACCATAAAAACTTAGTCAAAAGCATGAAAGTTGTGCTTGCGGTTATGGGACTCAAAAGTATCAATGACCTTTGTAGAGATAAACTTACTTTTAAGAATCGTAATGGTGAAATATACTTTGATGTTGATGTCTACTTTAAACAAAAATTACATCTTTAGGGTAAAATAATTGCAAAATTTCGGTCTAAATATCTGGTCAAACAAAAATTTTCTTATTGAAAATGGTGAAATAAAACTCAACTTTAAGTGTATGCCATCTCTACTTGAGATTACAAATAATATTCGTTCAAACAATGTAAAAGGGCCTCTTTTACTGCGTTTTCCACATTTAATTGAGAAACAGATAAATACTCTCTATTCTTATTTTACAAAAGCTATTAAAGAAAATAAGTATAAAGGAAACTTTCATGCTGTTTTTCCTCTCAAAGTCAATCAATTCCCTAGCGTTGTCGAGGCGATAGTAGAACGTGGAAAAAAATATAATTATGGACTCGAAGCGGGAAGTAAGGCAGAACTCATTTTAGCTATGAGTAAAACTCCTCATGGTGCTAACATTACTGTGAATGGATTTAAAGACAAAGAAATGCTGAGCTTAGCCTTCATTGCCGCCCAAAGTGGACATAATATTACGGTTACTATTGAAGGCTTAAATGAACTTGAAACTATTATCGCTGTTGCCGAAGAATCAAACTTGAAAGTGCCAAATATTGGGATTCGTGTACGTTTACATAGTTCAGGAAGTGGTATTTGGGCAAAAAGTGGTGGGATGGATGCAAAGTTTGGGCTGACCTCTACTGAAATCATAGAAGCTATAAAACTTTTAAAAGATGCACAACTTATAGAAAAATTCACGATGATTCATTTTCATATCGGCTCACAAATGGCAGATATTGCCCCCTTAAAAAAGGCACTGCGTGAGGCTGGAAATATTTATGCAGAACTGAAAAAACTAGGATCCACCACCCTCTCTAGTATCAACATTGGAGGAGGACTTGCAGTCGAGTATGACCAACATCAAGCCTCATGTTCACGAAACTACTCTATCGATGAGTTTTCTAGTTCTGTTGTTTTTTTACTCGGTGAAATTATGGATGCCAAAGATGTCAAACACCCAGACATTTTTACAGAATCAGGGCGTTTTATCGTTGCTTCGCATACTGTTTTAATTGCACCTGTTTTAGAACTTTTTTCACAAGATTATCAAGAAGAACTTTTAAACTTTAAAGAAAAAAATCCACCACTCATTACAGAACTCATAGAACTCAATCGACTTTTAAACAATGCAAACTGTATCGAGTACTTGCATGATGCACTTGACCATATGGAATCCCTCTTTACACTTTTTGATTTAGGCTACATTGATTTACAAGACCGTTCAAATGCAGAAATATTAGTACATAATATCATCAAAAAAGCACTCTATCTCAAGTCTGCAAATCCAACCAATGAACTTGAACAACTCCAAAGCAAACTCCAAGAACGCTATCTCATCAATGCTTCTATATTTCAAAGTCTTCCTGATTACTGGGGACTAGGGCAACATTTCCCTGTCATGCCTATTCACCATCTCAACACACAACCCCTACGTGCTGCTTCTTTATGGGATATTACCTGCGATAGCGATGGTGAAATTAGATTTAATCCCGAAAAACCACTCTACTTGCATGATGTCAATATAGATGAAGAAGATTATTTTTTAGCTTTTTTTAATGTGGGTGCCTATCAAGAAACCTTAGGTATGAACCATAATCTTTTTACGCATCCAAATGAATATACCATTACTATCACTGATACAGAGTATCACATTAGCAATCAAATCGAATCAAAAACAATTTTAGATACTTTAGCATCTCTTGGATATGACAAAAATGAAATATTAAATAAACTTAAAGCAGACCTTGAAAAAAGTAGCTTTAGTACAGAAAAAGAAAAAAGTGATAAACTTGCACAACTAGAAACATTTTTACAACAGAATGGCTATCTAAGAACTACAAACTAACAGGAAAAACACTTTGGGAATATATAGTGATATACGAGAAGATTTTGCAAATGCCTATAGAAATGACCCTGCCCTTAACTCTAAAATAGATTTTTTATTTAACTATCCTGGTGTTTGGGCTATTGCTTGGTACCGTCTAGCACATAGACTCTACAAGGCGAACTTCAAAAGAATTGCTCGTTTGATTATGGGATTTACTCAGATTGTCACACATATCGACATTCACCCTGCAGCAGTCATTGGGAAACGTGTTTTTATAGACCATGGTACTGGAGTAGTTATTGGTGAAACTGCTATTGTTGAAAATGATGTCCTTATCTATCAAGGTGTGACGCTTGGTGGTGTCTCTCTCGATCCTGGAAAACGCCATCCAACGGTTAAAAAAGGGGCGGTTCTTGGTGCTGGGGCAAAAATACTTGGCAATATTGTCATCGGTAAAAATGCTAAGATTGGTGCGAACTCTGTTGTTGTTAAAGCCGTTCCTGATTGTTCTACTGCTATTGGAATCCCTGCTCATGTTATAGAAAAAGGACGTTGTACAGACCCATTTATGCACAATATGCTTCCAGATATCAACAAAGAGATGTTTGAATACCTTTTAAAACGTGTTGCTATTTTAGAGCATATTTTAGTTACAGACAATAAAGAAGTTTTAGAAGAAGACTTAGAACTTGAAAATATCTATGAAGCTTTTATTACAGCGATGAAAAATTAAACCAATCTATATTAAAAATTAAGTATAATTATCCCATTATTTCACCTAAAGGGATTGCATGCTTACAAAACGCATTAATACATTATCTGAATCTATCACTATAGCGATTACAACACTTGCTCAAGAACTCAGAGCCGAAGGAAAAGATATTTTAAGCTTTTCTGCAGGTGAACCTGACTTCGATACACCGCAAGTAATTAAAGATGCAGCGATTGATGCTATCAATAATGGTTTTACAAAATATACAGCTGTCGATGGTATAGTACCACTCAAGCAAGCCATTGCTACCAAGTTAGAACGCGACAATGGACTCACTTATAATGCCAATCAAATTATCGTAAACAATGGTGCAAAGCACTCACTCTTTAATCTTTTCTCCGCAACTATAGATACAGATGATGAAGTGATTATTCCTGCACCCTACTGGGTTACTTACCCTGAACTTGTAAAATACTGTGGTGGAAAAGTAGTTGAGATTCATACGGATGACACATCTTCTTTTAAAATCACACCTGAGCAACTACAAAATGCCATAACAGCAAAAACGAAGATGCTAGTGCTTACAACACCGTCAAATCCAACGGGTTCAGTTTACTCAAAAGCAGAACTTACTGCACTTGGAAAAGTTTTAGAAGGGAGTGATATTATTGTTGCAAGTGATGAAATGTATGAAAAACTCATCTATGCTGGTAAATTTACATCTGCTGCAAGTGTAAGTCAAGATATGTTTCAACGTACTGTGACGATTAATGGTTTAAGTAAATCTGTTGCGATGACAGGATGGCGTTTTGGATATATGGCAGCATATGATAGTAAATTAATCAAAGCAACAAAAAAATTACAATCACAGAGTACATCAAACATCAATTCTATCACACAATATGCCGCAATAGCTGGCCTTGATGGTAGTGCTGATGAGACAATAGAAATGATGCGCAAAGAGTTTGCAAAACGTAGAGATGAAGCGGTAAAACTTTTTAATGAGATTGATGGTTTAAGTGTTTTAAAACCGGATGGTGCATTTTATCTTTTTGTAAATATAAAGGAAGTGAGTTCTGACTCACTCAAATTTGCACAAGACTTACTTGCACAAAAAGAAGTTGCTGTAGTTCCAGGAGTTGGTTTTGGAAGTGAGGGGTATTTTCGCTTTAGTTTTGCGACAGATATTGAAACAATTAGAACAGGTATACAAAGAATTAAAGAGTTTGTAGAGATGCTTTAATTCTTAATTGCGAAAAGTTATTGTAGTGCTTGTAGTGCTTTGATAACTTCGTCTAGATTTTCCATTGGAAGGTGGACTTTCCACTCAGGTGCATCTGCATTTCCAGCTAAAGAGATACCAACACTCGCAACAGTTCCACTTCCTGCTCCATAAGGCTCATCTATCTTAGTTACCGAAATAACACCTTTTTTCGTTCCATGTAAAGCGATTGTTTGTGACATGATTTTTCCTTAGTATAAATTATTTTAATAGTCTAGCAATTTTCACCTGAAGTTTAAGCCATGTACGGTGTTCCATCAAAGGAAATCCTGCAAAAGTTTTACCACTCTCTTTAATATCATTGCTAATACCACTCTTCCCTGCGATGGTTGTAAAAGGAGCTATACTTAAATGTCCTGCACTCGCAGATTGTCCTCCCATCACTACATTGCGACCAAGTGTCGTTGAACCTGCCAGACCAACCTGTGCAGCCATAACAGAATATTCCCCTATTTCGCAGTTATGTCCAACTTGCACAAGATTATCTATGCGTGAACCTTTTTTAACTCTTGTGCTTCCAAAAACTGCTCGGTCTATACTTGTATTACTTCCAATCTCAACATCATCTTCGAGAACAACATTTCCATTTTGGTAAATCTTTGTATGTTCTCCACGGTTGTTCGTAGCAAAGCCAAAGCCATCTGAGCCGATAACACTATTAGCATGAATCATACAGTCATTTCCAATAACACAATCTCTATAAATAGTGACATTGGGATAAATGACAGTGTTATCTCCAATCACGACACTAGAACCTATATAAACATGTGCTAAGATAGTACAATTTTTTCCAATTACAGCACCTTTTGCAAGTTCTGCTTTAGGTGAAACTTTACTCCCTTCTCCTACAATCGCATCAGCTAATGTTTCATCTTCTATCACAGGTGCAAAATATTTTGAGAGTTGCGCCATAGCGATGTAAGAGTGCGCAACCACTAAAGCAACCGAAGTTTTTGGAAGATGTTTGACTAAATCAGCAGAGATAATAACCGCTGCTGCATTTGTGTCTTTAATATCTTTGATGTACTTTGCATTTGCCACAAATGAAACTTCATTTGCATTGGCATCTTTGAGTGTATTCATACCTGATATTTCTACATCCTCAGCATGAAACTCTGTTTCTAAAATAGATGCTATTTGACTTAGTTTCATAAAAAATTATCGCTCTAGTGCAACAGCACCACTTCTTACAATCTCTTTTGGATTGTAGCGTTTGATAGCATTTAAAAAGTTATCAACTCGTTTTGGTTCATCTGAAACCATAGCAATAATTGTTGTTTCACCAGCATTGACAATTTTCCCATTATAAGCTTCACAAAGTGCATTAATATCACTAAGGTTTTCACTCATTGGTATTTTTACCATTGCCATCTCTTTTTCTACCATGTCTTCATGTTCATAAACACGTAAAACAGGAATCAATTTGTGGAGTTGTTTTGTGATTTGCTCAATAACACGTACAGAACCTTTTGTGACAATCGTTAAACGTGAGTACTTACTCTCAGGAATAGGTGCAACAGTTAAAGAGCTAATATTGTAACCACGACCAGAAAAAAGGTTTGTAATACGAGAGAGTACACTTGCTTCATTAATAACAATTACAGAGACGACTCTTCTTTCATTACTATCAGTATTCATTATTTACTCTCCTTTTTTTCTAATAACATCATATTAAACAGACTTCCACCTGCTGGAACCATTGGCATAACATTTTCAAAACGCTCAACAATAACTTCTATAAAAGTCACTACATTTTTCTCAACTGCATCTTTGAGTGCTGCATCAAACTCTTCTTTTGTTTTGACTCTATACCCTCTTCCACCGAAAGCTTCTGCGAGTTTTACAAAGTCAGGTTGTACGGAAAGGTCAGTTTCAGAGTGGCGTTTATCATAAAAAAGTGTCTGCCATTGACGTACCATTCCTAAGAAATTGTTATTTAAAATGATATTGATAACAGGGATTTTTTTCTCAACGGCTGTCATCAACTCTTGCACATTCATAAGTATAGAACCATCACCCGTAAAGTTTATAGAAGTTTTTTCAGGCATAGCAGCTTTGACACCTATAGCCGCTGGAAAACCAAAGCCCATAGTCCCAAGTCCACCAGAACTTATAAACTGACGAGCACGAGTAAATGGGTAAAATTGTGCTGTCCACATTTGATGTTGTCCAACATCAGTACTGATGTTAGCACTATCTCCTAAGAGTTCACCCACACGTTTGATAACCCACTGCGGTTTCAATCTCTCTGAATCTTCATGAAAAGTAAGTGGATGTAACTCTGCAAAGTTTACAATCGTTTCTCTCCATGATTCATAATTATCGGCATCTATTTTTTCTACCAGTTCTAACATATCGCTCACAACATTTTTCACATCACCCACTATCGGATAATCAGCATTGACAAGCTTAGAAATTGATGCAGGGTCAATATCTACATGAATCACATCTGCATTTTTTGCAAATTCAGAAAGTTTTCCAGTCACACGGTCATCAAATCTTGCTCCAAGTCCTATCACTAAGTCTGTTTCACTCATTGCCATATTGGCAGCATATGAACCATGCATTCCTAACATACCTACGAGTAAATCATCATCATATGACAAAGTACCACGAGCCATAAATGTCTCAACTGCTGGAATACCTGTTTTATGAACAAACTCTTTCACCACATCTGCTGCGTTTGCATTGATGATACCACCACCAAGATAAAAAAGAGGACGCTTTGCATTTGCTATGGCTTCTATGGCTTTTTTAATCTGACGAGGATTACCTTTTGTATGCGGTTTGTATGTCTCAAGCTCTAATGTCACATCATAATCAAACTCTGCAATCTGTGCTGTCACATCTTTTGGGATGTCTACATGCACTGGACCTGGACGACCACTACGAGCGATATAAAATGCTTCTTTAAGTATGCGAGGTAAATCTGCTGCATCAGTTACCAAATAGTTATGTTTTGTGCAAGGACGACTAATCCCGATAGCATCTATCTCTTGAAAACCATCTGTTCCTATAAGGCTCATAGGAACTTGACCTGAGACCACCACAAGAGGAATAGAATCCATATAAGCATCTGCTAAACCAGTCACTGCATTTGTAAAACCAGGACCCGAAGTAATCATTGCTACTCCCACTTTTCCACTTGCTTTAGCATAACCCTCTGCTGCATGAACAGAAGCTTGTTCGTGACGGTTGAGTATATGGACGAAGCCATCTTGTTTGTATATTTCATCATAGACATTCATAATTGCCCCACCAGGGTAGCCAAAAACTGTGTCTACTCCCTCAGCAATAAAAGCTTCAATAACCATTTGCGCACCGCTTATTTGCATGAAAAGTCTCCTCTATAATTTGTAAATTTAAAATTCGCTAATTATAGGTAAAACTAGCTATAAGGGAGGTTAAATGGGAAGTTAATTTATGATAGTCAATCTAATCTAAGATTGAATTTACTATCATTGTTGGTCGCCACATAGATAAAGAACCTTGTGTAAGGTTGTCGAGTGAAAGTTTTGCTTCAGGGTATCGCTTTTTAAATATATTATAAAGATTTTCTATTTGGTCTTGTAAACCAAAAGAGAGCATATAGTTTCGTATACCATTTTCTATGACTAAGTAATCTTCTTTGGCTTTGATAGCATTTTCTAACTGAATCATATAACACAAACCAAATACAGTACCAATTGCCGCATATTTAGAACTAATTTTCATATATCTTTTTAAAGCTAATGTCACACCACTGGAATTTCCTTGTACGGCTTGTTCATTTGCTTGGATTAAATCATTATTCCACTCTTGTTGTAATCTTTTTCCATCATTGGTGTCATAGAGTTCTTCTGTAATCGCTAAAAGATTGTATGCAAGAGCAATATCTTTATTTTTAATCGCATTAAAGAATTGTTGTTTATTTTCTATATCTTGCATAAGTTCTTTTACTTCTGTTTTATAATCCTCAAAATCTTGTAGTATACGTAGCATTTTTATAGCAGTATGAGTATCTCCAGCCGCAATGGCTTCTTGCGACTTTATATACAGAGTATCTCCATAATTGAGAATTGTCGTATACTCTGGAAACTCTTTTAAAAATGGATGCTGTTTTACAAGCTCAAAGGAAAGTTTAAAATCTTTTTGACCCAGAGCCACACGAAAACGTTTATAAACTTCCCCTTGTGTTAAAAGTTCTTGAATCAGTTGTGTTTTTTCACCAATCCCTCTATAGGGAGCTAAAATTTCTTTTGCTTGTTCTGTACCTCTTGGTTGTAGGGCATACTTTTGTGCTTGAACAAATGCCTTTTGCCAATTTTTTTCTAAGGCTCTGTATATGCTTGAGTCTTTATAAGAAGGATACTTAATAATATATCCATAGGCTAAAGATAATTTTCCTTGTTTCGCCAATGTTTCAAATTTTGAAAATTCTTCATACTCTAATAAGATTTTTTGTATAATTTTGTTTTTAGAGGGGGTATTTTTAAAATGTTCAAAGAGAGAGAGTGCTGTTTTCTTATCTCCCTTTTGTAAAAATTGTGTTGCTTTTTTCAGTGTAATTTCCCACATATTATCAACTAAATCAAAAATTTTTGTATAAGCTAATACAGGATTGACATCTTTTGCTTTTTGTATGCTAGTAAAAGCTTTTTGTTTCAACAACTCCTCGAGTTTTTCTTCACCTTCATATATGTTATACACATACATCACACCCTCTTCAGTCCCAATTAACAATTCATTTGTAGCAGAGTTAAATGTGAGTGCTGTAATAGCAGATGTTAATTTGATGTATTTTTCAGAAAGTAATTCATAGGTCTCTAAATCATATAAAAGGATGTATCCTAGCTTTGTTCCAATAAATAAAAACTTATTTTCATCATCTGTTGCCATTTGTGTCACATCATCATGTACACCATTTAAACGTTCTAAAACTTTCCCTTTATACACATCCCAGATAATTACTTTTGCATTTTTATCAGCACTTGCGATTCTGTTATGTCCTAAAAAAAGAACTTTCATCACAGGTGCAGCATGTGCTTTTAATTTATTTTTAGGAGTCATTGTCGAGATATTGAAGAGTGAAATTTTTCTGTCATAACTTGCAGTCGCTACCCAGTTTGAATTGGGACTAAAAGATATGTCATTAATTGTATCTACATGTACGGGAAGAGTAAAGATAAGTTTACCACTTTTCGTATCAACTGCAAATGTTTTGCCATCATCTCCACCTGAAAACATATACTTTCCATTCGGAGAAATTCCAACACAAGATATTTCACCTTGATGTCTATCGACTTTTGCAAGTGCTTTTTTGGTTTTTAAACTGTAAAGTCTTGATTCTCTACAATCTGCACTTGCTACTGCCAAATATTCTCCGTCATTATTGGAAAAGACCATATTTGTTTTATATCTTTCATGTTCAATATTTACTTTAAATCCAGATTTTAAATCGTACTCTGATAAGCCTAAATACCGAATAGTTGTGGCACTATCAATCACTAACAATCTATCATTATCTAAAATCTTTATAAAAATAATAGGCTTTTTAATATTTACTGTTTTAATGGCTTCCATCTATCTAATCCCTTAAATACCCTTCGATTTTGAGTGTTTTACGTATATCGTCCTGATGCTCTTTCCCTTTAGTTTCCATATGTACTGTTACATTTGCATCTCCATAATCAAGCGAGATAGAAGTTCTATCATAAGCAATATGGACAATATTGGCATTGAGTTCTTCAAGAATCTCTGTAAATCTTTTTAAAGAGCCTGGTTTATCCACAAGTGTGACCGTAACTTTCATCTTACGACCAGATTTTAAAAGACCTTTTTCTATAATGACAGAAAGCAGTGTCACATCCATATTGCCACCACTTAAAACAACAGCTACTTTTTTGTTTTTTAAATGAGGAAGTTTATGATGTAAAAGTGCCGCAACACCAACAGCCCCAGCTCCTTCAACAACCAATTTTTGTCTCTCAAGCAAAAATAAAATAGCACTTGCTATCTCTTCATCATCTACACTAATGATTTTGTCAACTGCTTCAAGAGCATGTGAAAGTGTTATCTCAGAGGTGTCTCTTACCGCAATGCCATCTGCAATAGTTCGTACACTTAAAGAATCAACAGTTTTTTTCAAATCAAAAGATTGTTTAAAGGCAGGTGCACCTAAAGCACTTACCCCAATAACTTCTATTTTTGGATTTTTTGCCTTAATGGCACTTGCCATTCCTGCGATTAAACCACCGCCACCAACAGGAATAATTACAGCATCTAAATCATCAGAAGCTTCAAGGATTTCAAGGGCTACTGTCCCCTGCCCAGCTATCACTTCTACATCTTCAAAGGGGTGTACAAATGTAAGCTGATTTTTTTCTCCATATTCCAAAGCATAGGCATAGGCTTCATCATAATTTGTACCATGTAAGATAACTTCTGCACCATAATGTTTCACACCATTTACTTTTGTCAAAGGTGTTGATTCGGGCATAACAATAACAGCTTTTGTACCAAACTGTGCAGCAGAAAATGCTACACCTTGTGCATGGTTTCCAGCACTTGCCGCAACGACTCCAGAATCTCTCTCATCTTCACTTAGTGTTGCAATCTTATTGTAAGCACCACGCAGTTTAAATGCACCTGTATTTTGAAGGTTCTCTTTTTTGAGATATACCTCAGACTCTACAAGTTCACTCAAATGTGGTGCAAAAGAAAAAGGTGTTTTCACAACTACTTTTTCTATACGTTTTTGTGCTTCTTCTATACTTTTTAAACTTATCAAATTATGCCTTAAACAGAGATTTGTGGTCTACCATTGTACATTGATTTTGTACAACTCGCATACCTGCATCTCTTGCTTTTTGTGCAGCTTCGTTATTGACTATACCTTTTTGTGACCAGAAAACTTTCACATCACCACGCTCTATACAAGCATCTGCAATCATATCTAAAGCTTGTGGCTTTCTAAATACATCTACCATATCAATAGGAAAAGGTATCTCTTTTAAAGAATTAAAAACTTTTTCACCTAAAATCGTTTCACCTTTAGGATAAACAGGAACAATTTTGTAACCAACACTTTGTAAATAGCTAGCTACTTTGTTACTATCTTTACTTTTATCAGGTGATAACCCAAGTACAGCTATAGTTTTCACATCATCAAAAATCTCTTTTACTTCATCCATATTTGAGTTTACCGTTGGAAATTCGCACTCCATAATTGTCCTTTTTATATTTAATCAAATCGCCTAAAAGTACCTATATTAGAGAGTTTCAAGGATTTTATTTTGTTTCATACTTCATCAAGAAAAGTCCAATTTACTCATTTCATTTGGACTTTTGCGAGACTAGAATCACAAGGAACCTCCTCATGAAAACACTTTTAAAACGTATTCCTACTAACACAGCAGGAGTTTTTTATAAAGAAATTATATCCAAATATAATAAAGTTATTGATAAAAAAATTTTAATTAGATACACAGATGCAAATAACAAACAGAGATTAAAAACTATAGAAAAAAGTCAGACAGTATAATAGAATCTTATTCTAAAGCAAAACTAAGTGAAATAACTACTCGTATTAAACTAGGTGAAGATTTACCCCATATTGCCAAAAGAAAGTCTAAGCTTACCTTTGAAGTCTGCACTATATGTTGTTCTTTTTCTGCTCATTGTAATATCTCCAATTTATCTTATGTTATTTTACCATTTAGGAATATAAATGTTTTTGAAATTGATTATTTTTCTTGGGGACATTATAAATGAGAAATATAAAGAATTAATAACTGGAAAAGTATCTAAGTAGTAGTGACATTGTCAGTAAAAGTTCTATAAAATCAACTGAAAGTTATTGAGTCAATTGTTTAAAAGTGCCTATTTTAGGTGATTTTAGAGTGGGTGGATGGGGTAGAGGGATTCGAACCCCCGAATACCAGTACCAAAAACTAGTGCCTTACCGCTTGGCGATACCCCAGTGTCTGTATTTATTAATACATTTAAAAATTAAAGATTGGTTGCGGAAGCAAGATTTGAACTTGCGACCTTCGGGTTATGAGCCCGACGAGCTACCGAACTGCTCTATTCCGCGATATATACTAAAACTAAAATTCTCTCTAAAAAAGATGTCTTTGTCGTTTTGTGTTGGAATTATAGTAAAAAAAAAAATCTATGTCAAGGGTTTTATAAAAAAATTGATAATTTTATTTTAGCATTGATATTTAGAGTTTTTTAAATACTAATCTGCTATAATCTTTTTTAATCATATTAATGGAGTTTCTATATGAAAACATCTTATCTCGTCATGTCTTTTATCACTTTACTGTTTCTAAGTTCGTGTGCAAAATCCAATGCTGAAAAGCAAGTAGAAAAAAAGGATGATAATGTAAGCATTCGTATAGAGGGATCAACTTTTGCTTCTCACAAACAAGTGCTTATTTCTTCTGTTCCTGGTTATGTAAAAGATGTTTTTGTAAAAGATGGTGATAGAGTAGAAAAAGGGGATCATATTTACACTCTTGATAAAGAGTTAATAAATCTCGATATTGAAACACTTCAAGAAGATATAGCGGCATTAGAAAGAATACGTAATCATAAAACACAGCGACAAACAGCTGAAAAAAATATTCCTGCCATAAATCTAGCTGCCATTGAGTTACGAAAAGTTGCCTATTTAAAATCAAAAGGTTATATTCATTCTTTTGAAGAGAATCAATTTAAGAAAAATTATATTAATGTTATTTATGATAACAACAATAATGCTACACAAGATAATTATGCGAAACATCAAAATCTTAATCGAGAAATTGCACAAAAAAGAGCAAAACTCAAAAAACTTTTATATAATGTCAAGCATGCTGATGGCTATGCCCCTATCACTGGGTATGTTACAAAGTTAAATGTAAATATTCGAGAACATATTCAAGAAAATCAAAAAATATGTAAAATTGTCGATATTGACAATGTCGTTGTTCGTGCTGGTTTTGCCACGGGACTGCTTCCTTACATTAAGAAAGGTGGTAATGTAGAAATCACATTTATGACTGTTCCTTCTTACAAAGTGATGACAAAAATTTCAAAAGTAAACCCTATGGTTGATAATGATTTTAACAATATGACGATTGAAATGAATGTTCCAAATCATAATTATATTCTCCAAGAAGGTACACGTACTCTTGTCCATGTTTCCTTATCTAAAAAAGGACAAGCCTCTATCAAACAATATTTCAGACAAAATGACAAAGATAGAATTGTACAGATAAGTTCTGAAATTTAATATAAATAAACTCTTCCTAGAGGAAGTGTTTCTTTACTAAAACTATTTTTCTCAAAATCTAGTTTTACGGTCACACCCTTTTTTGTATTTTTGAGCCATTGCTGATTATATGTGTCGAAAATTGACTTTACCTTTATTATATAATCTGATTTAATATGAAGATATATTGATTTTGTATAAGCACTTGAAACAAGAACAAAACCTTTTTCATAAAAGCGGATATACCCATGTAAAGCCTCAAGTTTTTGATAAGTATCACCCAATGATTTTCCCAAATCATAAAAATAAATATCATCCTTTTCTAAAGTTCTATTTTGTTGTACTTCACCATATACGATACTATCTGTCAATTTTCCCATCGCATAACCATAGTAAATAGCATTCTTTGGCTCAGTTTCTTTATATCTATTTGGCAAAACTTCAATGTATTTTGGAGCAAGATAATTCATATAAATAAAATTTTTAAAACCATCTTTTTTATATTTCTTTTTATAACTCTCTAAGAGATTTATAAATGACAAGGAATCATCTATAGTGTGTGAATTTGCATATATAGGGTAATAGCGTGTTACATCTACCATTGTTACATTCTTATCTTCAAGTATAATAGATTTTTTTAATTTTTTAATTGTTGTGATATAGCTTTCTGTCATATCATAATCTACTGATGCGAGTAATGAGTCATCCCGAAAAGCTTGATTTGTAACTATAAAAACACCTCTTTTTTGTAGTTCGCTATAAAAAGATTTTATCTGCTCCAAATAACTTTGATGTGGATAATGTGTGGCAACAAACTGGTACATCTGCTTATTTTCTGGTTCACTCAAAAATTTTGTAGACCCCCAATCAAAGAAAACACCATTATAGCCTTTTTCATGAATAGCCTTAACAAGCTCATTCACTCTTGCATCAAAGGTAGTGCTATCAAAATAATTATAATAATAATCTTCACACCAATCATATCCATTGCGTTTGCAGTGTATAAAAGGACCATTTGGATTCAATGTCATACTCTTTTTATGATTCACTATATCTACAACAAAAGGTCTATTTACCCCACTTGTATAGTTATAAAAAGCAGGCATCCAATCATACCCTATATGATAAGTACTATTTAAAACACCTTTGTCTTTTAGAACTTTTGATGAAATATCTGCATCATTCACACCACCTACTTGTACTATCTTAAACTTTTCTATCCAAGATTTATCATACTCTTTACTAAAAGGGACTCCTGTGGCATATTCACCTTTTTTATAATGTAATGTTTTATTTAACTCTATAGGAATATACTGTGAGGATGATACGAGATTTGAACGAGAGAGTGTATTAGCATATAATATATTGCTTACCAATACACTACATACACCACATGTTAGAAAAGATTTTGAAGAAGTTAGCATAGCTTCAACTTTTAAAATATTTTTTTGATAGTAAAGATTTTGAAGCAAGATATTTATAAAATTCTGGATTATATATTATTTCTTTACTCACAAAATAACCATATAAAAAACTTAATGGTAAAGACAATGTTTTCACAATTAAGAGACTTTCAATATAGTACTTTAAAAATACAATTAAGCCTAACGCCAAAGAGTTTCCTATAAGAACAGCTATCCAAAAAACAAACATTTTTACTTTCAATAACTGTTTTTCTTTCACTTGAAAAGTATAAAAGAAGTTCATATAAAACTGAAATATATTTGAAAATAAAAAGCCAAAAGAGACTGCTATCTTATAGTTTATATCTAAAGCACCATATAAAATAAATGTTGTCGAATAATCAATGCCAACAGTTAAAACACCTACTATCAAATATTTTACTACTCTTGAATTGATTAATTTCATCATCAAATACTACTTAATATTCATTGAGTTTTTTCAACAGTGCAATTTTAATATCTAAATCTTTTTCAGGTTCTGCTTTCATATCAATGCTTAAAAATTGTAATAAAAATTGAATTCCTAAAATAATAGGAAGAACAATAATAATCTCAGAACCCTGCCCTCCAGTTAAAACACCATAAATGATTCCAAAAAGTAAGAGTGGTAATCCTATAGTAAGGTATAAAGAACCAGCATTAAAATTATAAATAAAGTACTCTAATTTAATACGTTTTAAAAAGCCCTTGAACAACTTTGGAGGAAAATCCATGATAACTTTTTTTATACTTAAAGAACTCTCTTCATCTCCATATTGTGCAGGCATGGAAACATCCTTTGTAACTGCACCAACAATATTAAGGTTAATAAGCATGTCACTTTCAAAAAAGTAACGCTTATCGAGAGTATCTAATGGTAAATCTTGTAAAGCAAATCTATAAATAGCAGTATAGCCATTAGTTGGATCCATAATAGTCCAGTATCCACTCGCGGTTTTTACAAGAAATGACAAAACACTATTTCCAAAGAGTCTGACATTTGGCATCGCTTTTAAAGCTTCTAAATCACGGAATCGATTCCCTTTTGTATAATCAGCTCGATTTTCAATAAGAGGTTTTAAAAGGGGCATCATTAAATTTGGATCCATTTGCCCATCACCATCTACTTTAACAACAATATCAGCTTCTAATGCAAGTGCTTTTTTATAGCCACTAACCATTGCACCACCAACACCTTGATTTACTTCATGACGAACAATATGTACTCTTTCCATACCTTCTACTACACGAAAAGACTCTTCAGGACATTTATCATCTACAACTATTATATCATTGACATATTCAGGAACTGTTAAAACAACATCCTTTAAAAATGCTTTTACTCTATAACTTGGTATAACAACGGCAATATTTATACTATGTAACTTATCAATCATCTTTTTCCCACTTAGATTTTATTTTTACAATTTTATTATTTAATGTTTTTTCAACATCTAAAAATGCATCTACAACAATAGATGCAAACATTTTATCCCGCATTTTATCAATCTCAACTAAAGCTTCTTCGTGTGATTTTCCTTTTCTGTAAGACCTATCCCCTCTAATTCCTGTATAAAATTCACCCAATGCGACTATTTGTGCATTGAGTGGTATCTCAGAATCTTTTAAACCAAAAGGGTACCCTTTTCCATCAAAACGTTCATGATGGTATTTTATAATATCTGTAATCGGGTAGACATGTGAAATCGGCTCTACAACTATACTCCCAATCAATGGATGTTCTTTAATAAGGTTCATCTCAGCATCATCAATATTATCTTTTTCTAAAACAGTAAATACATCCCCTACCATACCAATGTCGTGCAAATAAGCACCTAAGGAAATAGTATCAATTTCATCTTCACCTAAAAAGAGGGATTTTGCGATATCTACTGAAATTGTCTGCACCATAAGAGAGTGGTCTCTATAGTAACTATTTCCAAGTTCCATTCCTTCATTTGTAAATTTGAGTAAATCCAAATAGTTTTTTACCATTTCACTTTTACCATCAATATTTACAAGGAAAGAACCTGCCATATCAAGAAAAGAACCTATATGTATCATTTTCTCTCTATCAAGTTCTTTTTCATCATAAAACTCTAGTTTATATGGTGTATTTCTTATATAAAATACTTTTTGCATAGGACTATTATCATTGTTCAGATATTCATAGATTATTTCACCTGATTTTGTTAATAATTTTGCCCCTTTTGCATCTGTAATTTTCATAATTAAAGCAACAAAAAACTTAAAAAACTGTGTATTGTCCATTTGTAATTTCATCAAAGAATTAGAAGTATTTTTACTCATATTGAGTAATGTATCAGCTCCTTTTGCCTTAAAATTGTTCGCAATAGCACCATAATAACTTAAAATAGCATCTAAGAAACCTGCATACTTTTTTCTATCCAGTGGCTTATGTGCAAATATCACAAACATATAATTTTTATCTTCACTCACAAATTGTTCTGCTATATAACGACCACTCTTCCTTTGTGTTTTCATCTCTCGTTTACCAATCCGTAATGATGCTGACACATCTTTGTTATCAGCAACATTTGATTCAACTTGAATATATGTATCTCCACGAAGTTCATATAACACTACATAAGTAGCTTGAATCACTCCACTACTTTCAAGGATTGCATTTCCTACACTTTTTAAATCTTTTTGTGAAGTTATTTTTTTTAAGCTGTTACTTAAATCTTGTGCCTCAACTTTTTGTAAAATACTGCGTCTAAAGTAACGCATTGCGATGAGAAACATAACAATAAATAGAACAAAAAATATCCACCAAACCTGCGAAAAAAACTGATCTATTAGATTTGCAACAAAAGAAATCTGATCAGGTAAAGTGTAATTAAAGTAATACCTACTTTTTTCAAAAATTGTCAATTTTTCTTCCTTAATGATTCTATATATGCACGATTATCTATTTCATACACAGTTATCGTTTTTGTATGATAATATATCTTAACATTCTTGTGATAATGCTGATATATTACAACCCATGCTTTTAAATTTGCCTGAATGTTACCTCTCCACCTATAATACCACTGCCCGAGTCCACGATAAGCATTTTTTTCATTTTCTGTAAAAATAAACACCTTTTCAGTTGGAATTGTAAGGTACTTTGCTTCAGGAGAATACTTCATTAAAAAGTTTTGTGCATTAATATGATATCCCTTATTTCTAATCTTAGAGAAACTTTGAACATAAGCTACACCACTCCAACTAAAAGGACGGTTTTCACTATTTATCTTTAAAATTGCAGCTGGAATAGAGGTGTACTGTACCATATTTATATTTCTCCAAAACTTTGCTGTATTATAATGTTTTGGCAGAGCAAAAACAAAAACAACAAATATCACATACATGGAAATAAGCATTATTTTATTTGCATATTTTTTAAAAAGCAATATGATGGCTTTATTATAAAAATAATAAAAATGAAATGAGAGCATTACTGTTAATGCAAGAAATAGGTACTCAGCTAAACGTCCTTGTCTTGAAAGAACTATGGTACCTGCATGGGGACCAAAATAGGCAATAAAAATTCCAGTTGTATAAAAGAGCATGGCATAATTTAAAAATTTGTCTTTTGTAAATGCAGCCCGAATAAATCCAATAATCAATAAAATAAAGTAACTTAAATGTACTGGACCAAAATCTATAATAGAGACTGATTCAAATCCAGCTTTAACAGTATGGGCAAGTCCTTTTGTTCCTATCAAATCATCCAAAAATGGTGCAGCTGCACCAACCTCTGGTGGTACACCATATTTAATCATTGAAAGGACCCAAAGACTTCCCAAAATAGAGGATAAACCAACAACCTTTAGAATATTAAGTAGTAATTTTGTTTGATATTTTCCAGTTAAAATAGCTGCAACCGCAATCAAAAGACTAACAACAACAAGAACAATTGCCCCTCCTGCATGAAATACAAAAACTAAGAATAGTGTCAAAGCATACATTAACAAATAAGCATTTTCTCGTGTCTGTAACAGTTTTGTAAAAAAGTAAGTATTAAGTAAAACAAAAACAGAAGTATGTTCATATGCAAGACTAGACATAAATCTATTGTACGGTTGATACCCAATTTTTTTTCCATTTACTAAAACATCATGCAAACTTGGATAGTAAAATTTCAATCCATGCCAATGATTAATCATTGGATGATCCGTTACAACAACAGTTCCTAAAACTATATCTGCAACAGGTGACATAAAAAGCATTCCAAATAACATTACAGAAAGAAGTGCCGTATACTTAGAATTTGTAAATTTTTCTACAACAAAATAGAGTGAAAAGAAAAGCAATAGCCATAAGATAATAGGATAAAGTGTAAGCAGAATAATTTGGTCTATATTAGTAATAAGACCAACAAAGAAAACAATAATAGGCATCCCATAAAAGTAAGCACCAAAAGTTTTATGGTCAGCATATAAAATATTTTTCTGAATAGAACCAACCCACTCAATATATTGTGATGTATCTGATGCCGGATCTGAATAGCTATACATCCCTTTTAACATAAGAGTTGTTAGTATGTAAACAAATACAGAGATAAAGAGAGTTTTTTCCGCAACATTATAGAATGTAAAAGATTGCTGAAAACTAAAATATCGTGTTTTGAAGGCATATAGTGTCTTATTGAGAAAGATTTGTGGATAGTCTAAAGTATCAAAAATCCACAGCAATATCGTTCTTTTTAGATTAACCATATACTCAAGAGGACTACGCTTATAATACCACTTTAAAAAAGCGAGTTTTGTTAGAAAAAGAGAGATAGCAAAAATCAAAATACTAAAGATTTTCATCAGTACTAAACTTGGAACAACAATCTCTACATATGTAATCATAAAGACAACATTGTATACCACTTTTTGCATACCACTACCAGTGTGTTCTTGTGGAAATATTAATTTAGGAAGCCATATAAATGCAACATAACCCATAATTAATATTTTCAATATATACCAAATATTATTTTGGTATAACTGAAAGAGAACATTCAAATCTATATAGTAAAATCCCTGGTAGTACATATTAGCTTATCTTTGTTTGAGAATAAATTCAATTCTCCTATTTAATGCTCTTCCTTGTTTCGTTGCATTCGTCGCTACTGGTGAAGTTTCACCATACCCTTTAGCTATAATCCTCTTTGAATTTATACCCATTTCTACAAGTGCTTCTAAAACCGAGGCGGCTCTTCGAGAAGAGAGGTCATAATTATAACTATTTGAACCGATACTATCTGTATAGCCTGCGACCTCTACTATTGTTTTTGGATGTTTTTCAAGGTATTTTACAACAATTCCTAAATTTTTTCGACTATCATTTTCTAACTTTGCTGATTTATATGCGAAGTGAAGATTATGTAATATAATTACTTTATCTGCAACAGGAGATTTAACTTTTACTTTCACAGGAACTTTCACTTCTTCAACAACCATCGCTTCTTTGTCATTATACATTCTATTGATAAGATAATACATCAATTTCCAACGTAAGAGTTCACCATCATACATTTTATCCTTATACTCAAACGGTCGTAAAAAGACAACTCCCCCTTTTCCATACTGTACAAAAGAGACAAGTGTTTTTCCACTTGTAGTTTTCAAGAGTGTTCTTGCTTTTGGCATAAAATCCACTGATAAAAAGTCTTGAGATACAAGTTCTACATTTCTAATATCTTTAAAGTATGCTATATTACTTGTAGTTTTGAACTGCTGTTTTAAAGGAATATAGTTAATATAATCAACTTTTTTAGCAGTACTCATATAGGTCTTGACACTTTTATCAAAAAATCTCAAATTTTTACTCTTATCAACAACTTTCTTTACAATAGCTTTATGGTTAATATCTCCATTTTTCTTAAAAGTATCATATCGAGTAGAATATATTCCACCTTCCACCCATAAAATACCACCCTGACCTATCCACCATTTTAGAATTTCTTGTTCTTTTGTAGAGAGATTGTATGTAAATCCTAGGTTTGTAAACAAATCATTTGAGACACGTTTAAATTCATCTGACCAAGTTGGAAGTGTATAGATGAAATCCTCGGCAAAAGGATTGGTTCTGAGTTTCCAAAAATCAACATCTCTTAACTGAGAAAATTTATATCTATAATCAATCTTATCATAGAACTGGTGTGAAAATTTTCCATTAAAATCTAAGACTGGTTCTTTTGCAACAAAAGGAAAATTTCTTAAAAGTTTTCTTCCATGATGTACTTCATCCAGTGTACTTTTTGCTGAAACATCATAAATTTCCACTGATTCAGGAGATAAAATACTCTTCTCTAAAACTTTTTGTTCTTTTGTAGCACATCCGCCACTCATTAATCCTATAGCAACGAGTGCTATAACTATATGTGATTTCACAACGACCTCCTAAAATGATGAATAATAATAATATTCGAGATTTTTAAACATTTTTTTTGCATAACTAAAACTAATATACCAAAAGACTATACTTCCTATGAGTAAGCCAAAGACTGCATATTGCAGACCGAACATTCTACTCAGAATTATACCGACTATAATATTAATTATCGTCGCAATAACAATAGAATTTAAAGAAAATCCTTGCCTTGAAAATGAAAACATAAATAGCACATTCATTAATCCATTTACCATAAATGCATAAGACAAGGCACCTACCCAATATACAAATGGTGTAAAACTTTGAAAAAATATACTTACACCTTCATAATGAGTAGTTGCATGAATAATATAAACAACAAAATAAACAATAAGAATGATAAATGTAGCCAAAAAAACATACAATACATTAAATTTTTTAAAAAAAGAATAGACTTTATCATTAAAATCCTGATAGTTTCTCGATTTATACTTTGCAACTAAATCATTAATCCTATACATAAATTCATAAATACTTACTTCTGTAGCACCCATCATAAAGATGAGAGATATTAAAGCCCAATCAAGTCCGAGTTCATAGGGTACATTAAACCAAATAAAATAAGGTTTTGCATCTATTTCTGTACTCCATGCAATAATACGGTCTGCAATTAGAAAAACAAAATAAAAAAATCCATAAGCATAAAATGGCATCAAAGAATAAAATAAAATAGAAGCTCGTGGATTTCCTTCGCCTTCTGACTTTGTATTATCTTTTAACTTTTTTACTTTTCTATAAGCAAAAAATGAAATAATCATATCTAAAACTACCAGTGCGATAAACTGAGCAAATGGTAAACCAACACCAAGAATAACATGTGAAAGATATGTTAGAACCATACCAGCAAGGAAAAAATACAAAATTTTTGCATAATCTTCAAACATATAATAGATGGCTATATTTAAAAATAGAATCGAAAGTAAGACATAAAATCCCATAAGTACAGTATAATAATAAACTGGTAGGAAGTGAAAAAACATATTAAATAAAACTAATACAATTCCTACTACTATAACCATAACAATACCAATATTAAAAAGAATTGTTGTGATATTAGATGCTAACACATATTCTTCTTGTTTTAGATAGTAAAGACCCTTTCTCCCTATCGCCTGTGAAGCTGATCCTGTAACAATTAAGGCAAGAAATGTCCCTAAGGCTACAGCAGTCGCTGTTTCAACATCAAGTGTTATAGAAGACCAAAGTGCATATCCAACAGTTAGTGTAAAGAAAATTTGTACAAACATCGGCATAGCAAATGCCAATCCTTTGATATAATTTTTAAAAACCCTTATACCAAGAGGAGGTAGTTCTTCCCAGTTTACCAACTCTTTAGATTCATATTTTCTGGTTTCAATGTATTTTGTCATATATTCACCCATGTCAAATACATTTGCAAAACCATAATCATTAACAGCATCGATATCACGAATACCATAGATTTCAAGTAAGGCACTCACTTCCCAGTGATTTTGTGGTTTTCCCCGGTCTTTTACTATCTGAGCATAAAGGTCAGACAAATCTTCATGCTGTTGCAAATGTTTCCTCTTTTGAAAGATTATACTCATTATAGAGTCGTTTATACAAGTTACTATAGTTATTTACCATATCATCAATCGTAAACTCTGTAAGTATTTTATCACGAGCTTCAAGTCCCATTTCCCGAGCCATCTCTGGATTTTGAAGTACTTCTATGGTTCTATCGGCAAATTCTTGGTAATCTTTAGGTTTTACTACATAACCATACCCTTCTAAAACCTCTTTTGTACCACCAACATCTGAAGAAACAACAACTTTCTCACAAGCCATCGCTTCAATAACAACAAAAGGGAATGCTTCTGAAATACTTGTAAGCATAACAACATCCCCCTCATTGTAAGCAATCTCCGGACTACTCGTCAAACCTGAAAATTCAAAATTATATGCAATATCGAGTTCTGCAACTAAGTCTTCACATGTTTTATAATAATTTTTATCTAAAGTTGGACCATAGAGTTTAAAAAGAACATCAGGAATCTCTTTTGCAACAAGTTTTGCTGTTCGTATATATGTTTCAATATCTTTTAAAGGGTCAATTCTTGCGACCATTACTACTAAAGGACGAGTACTCTCTTTAGGCATTCCAAGGTTTTTAAATTTTGATATATCTATACCATTATAAATAGTTTCAATTTTGCTGGCATCAGTACCCCACTTTTTTTCCCATCTTGCATTATAATCACATACAGGTGAAACAACATCGGCAAAATGAAAATTTAACTCTGAAACTAAAGTAATAAGTCCCATCATAAATTCTTTTGTACGAATAGGCATAAGATTACGTGAAGCCGCTAAAAACTGTTCGCGGATATACACCCCATGTTCGGTGAGCAAAAACTTACTTCCATATTTCTTTTTTGCTACAATACAAGACAAACCACAAAAAGCAGCAGCTGAAGAGTGATAAATATGTGCCTTTGGCAATACGGGTAGTAAAGAAATAAAAAATCTATATAGATAACGCATTCCCTCTATCATGTCAAAAACAGTTGGAATATCTTCTATTGTATCTTTATAATATTCTAAATAATATTCACGATAAATTTCCCATAAGACTTGAGACCGAAATGTTTCATAGTAATCAAACTCATGAAAGTAATCATAAAAATCAACAATCATATCTCCAAGGGCATCTAAATCATGTTTTTGTTTATAAATATGATCAAGGATTATAGTCATAAGAGGCTTCAATCTTTCGATATCAGGATTTTCTTGAGTAATAACTTTCATCCCATATATTTGAGAAAATTTCATTTTTCTAATATACTCAACAGGCTCTTCTGTTCCCCATAATGGTACATTGATGATTTCAGTTACATTTGAAGGTATGTCAAACTTGAGGGTAACAAAGGGGTGCATCAAAATAGGGATGAGTGTAAAATCCACATTCCGAATCTCTTTCATCAAGAGGTCTGCCCAAGTACTTACCCCACCGGTAACATAAGGGTAAGTTCCTTCACCCGTCCAAACAACTTTAATTCTACTCATAAAATGATTTTTTACCTATAATGATACTTAAAATCGAACTATTTTGCATATATTGTTGTTGCATATTTGTGTATTCATCTTTGTACTTTAAATAATCCTTGATGGCATCTGAGTATGTTTTATAGTGAACAATGCCTAAGCCAAACTGCTCTTTTGCTATTGTCATTTTTTCACTCATAAGTTCTGTTTGTTTACGAACAAGCGAACGTTCTTCTACAACGCGTGAAATCGTATTATAATAACTATCTACTTGTGCTAAAATTTCTCTTTGTTTCAAAGAAAATGTTGATTTTTTCTTCATAATTTCATATATTTCTTTTTGCTCATGTAAACGAATATCATTGCGATTATAAATAGGCATTTTAAATTCTAAACCTAATTGCCAGTATTCTCCTGAGCCTATATGCGTCATATCAAACAATTTTAAGCTTCCCGCACCATATCCGAGATAAGAATTAAACTTGATTTCTGGGTAGAATCTTCTTTTTTGAAAAAGTAAATCTGCTTTACTAAGTTGTAATTTATTGGATGCAATAGCTATCTCATTACTATTTTTCAATGCCTCTTTTTCTGTCTCAGTCAAAGATGTCAATGCAAAATCAATCTTTGGCTCATTTAAACGAAGTGGTTTTAAACTCTTCGATTCCATACTGTCACGTAGCAGATAACTGTTATGACGGTGAAGTTCTCGTAAGCGTTGTAAATCTTTTTGAAGGTTGAGTAAATCATTTTGTGCATCTAAATGAGCGATTGCAGAGTACTTTCCTATCTTATACCCCTCTTTTACAAACTTTACCATCTCTTTTTGCTTTGTATATAACTTTTCAAGCATACGGAGTTTTTCTTGCGAATAGAATAGATTTGTATAAAGAGAGATACCTAAAACAGCTAGTTTATCTTTTGCACTTAACTCTTTTATTTCTGCAAGTCTATTATTTAATACATCATATGTGTTATGGATAAGACCATAATTTCCATTCCAAAGTACTTTGTTTGCATTAATCGCAACACCAGCCCCTGTATAATCACCCGCAACATTTACACCACCTTGTGCAGGTACACTTTTCCCTGTCCGTATATACCCATCGACATAGACATCAAAATTATAATAATCTTTACGTATCTCGACCATCAATTTTTCTATCTTTTTTTGATAATATGCTTCATCAACAGTATTATTCTGCTTTAAAAAAGCATCCATGTACGTTTGAAGACTTAAAGTGTCATACTTTTGTTTTATATCTGTTTTATACGGGTCTGGAATCTGATGTTTTTGTAAGATTATAGGTTCATCAATAGAAGGTGTTATGTCTACATAAGAAATTTTTTTTGCATCTAAAATAAGATGTTCTTTTACAATAGGTTTTTCTTTAAGAGCTACTACTTTTTTTGGTTTTTCTTCTTGTGCTGGAAGAACGATGGGAGTCACAACTCTCTTTTTCTTTGCAATAACTTTTACTTCTTTCACTAAAGTTTTTACCGCTTGACTTCCTTTTCTTGGAGTACAATTAATTAAAAATGCCCCTCTATAGTTCTTTTTTACCTCTTGTAAAAGAACTTTTGAGTCACTATAACTTTTTTGTGTGTAGATTTTGTACTCATACAAATCTTTATACTTTTCGATGACTCCCGAGGATGGGTAGCGAGTTAAAAATACTTTTTCATCTGCAGTATGTTTTACAGGATTACTCGAAGCTAAGATACAATAATCTTTTCCGCTTACAAGAGACATCAGAGAAATAAGTAGTAACAAAAACTTCAAAACAACACCTTACATAAATATTTTGATTTATTATACTATTTTATAGCTTAACTTTTCTATGAATCATGCTACAATTAGTATAACAATATAAATAAGTGAGAAAAAAAGAATGAATAAAGAAGATTTTAACAGTGGATTACTTGGCTTTTTAGATGCTTCACTCACACCCTTTCATGCAACGCAAAACATGAGTATGATGTTTGAAAATGCTGGATTTGAAAAACTAGAAGAAATAGATAAATGGAACTTACAAGAGGGGCATAAATATTACCTTACTCGTAACGATTCAAGCATTATTGCATTTACTTACCCTAAGCATGATACAAATTATCTCATGCTGGGTTCTCATACAGATTCACCAAACCTCAAACTCAAACCAAATACTATTATAAAAGAGCATGGTGTCGTCAAATTTGGTGTCGAACCCTATGGTGGATTACTCTTAAACCCTTGGTTTGATAGAGATTTATCTTTGGCTGGAAAGGTTGCTTACTTAGATTCTCAAAACAAACTTCAAAGCGTTCTTATTGATGTCAAAAAAGCGATTGCGACTATCCCCTCGTTGGCAATTCATTTGGATGACAAAGCAAACAAAGAAAGAACGATTAACAAACAAACAGATATTGCTCCCATTATGACAACAAATGAAGATTTTGATTTTGACGATTTTTTACGCTGGCAACTCTCAAAACTCGACATTTTAGATGTCCAAGAGTTCTATGCACATGAACTCAGTTTTTACGACACACAAAAAGCGGCATTTGTTGGATTACATGATGACTTTATCGCCAGTGCAAGACTCGATAATCTTCTCAGTTCTTATGTTGGGATGCTCAGTATTTGTAGTGTTCCTGCTTCAAAACCTATGCTTTTTATAGCAAGTGACCATGAAGAGGTAGGCAGTGAAAGTGTTGCTGGAGCAGGAGGTAGTTTTTTAGAAAACACCCTTCGTAGAATGTTTAGCGATTATGATGAGTATATGCAAATGATTCGGAGTTCCCTACTTATAAGTGCCGATAATGCCCATGCCATTCACCCAAACTACCCAAGTAAACATGAAACAAATCATGCACCAAAGATAAATGCAGGAGTTGTCATCAAAATCAATGCAAATCAAAGATATGCTTCCTCATCACAAACCATTTCTCGTTTTATGAAGGTCGCTTCCTCCCTCAAAGAAAAAACACAAAATTATGTCGTACGGAGTGATATGGGCTGTGGTTCTACCATTGGACCTATCACAGCAACTAGATTAGGCATAGATACTATTGATATTGGACTCCCAACATGGGGTATGCACTCTATCCGAGAAACAGCAGGAAGCGAAGATGCCCACTCTCTTTATAAAATTTTAGTAGCATTTCAAGACTAATGGCAAGTGTAACCCCTGAAGAGTTAAATCTTCTCATAGAACAAACATATAAGGTAGAAGAAGATTTTAATGAACTCAAATCTTCTTATGCTCATCTCCAAGATACTGTTGAAAAAGTAGTCGAATTTCTCCCAAATGCCATTTGGATTGTCAATCAAGACAACAGCATATTTTTACAAAATTCAAAAGCAAGAGAACTGTGGGAACTTTTAAAACTTTTAGAGTTTCAAGAAGAAGATTATGAACTAACCTTTCTTGCAAAATCTTACATTATAAAAAGCTCTTCTTATAAAGATAAAATTATGCTGAGTGCTACAGATATAACAGAACAAAAACGCAAGGAAAATCTTGCAACAATGGGACAAATGGCAGCACATTTGTCCCATGAGATTCGTAACCCAATAGGTTCTATTTCACTTTTAAGTTCCACATTAAAAAAGCGTGTCAAACCTGAAAATATTCCCATTGTTGATGAGATACAGCGTTCCGTCAACCGTATTGAGAGGATTATAAAAGCGACATTAATGTTCTCAAAAGGTGTGGAAGCACACAAAAGTAATCTTTTGTGGAGTGAATTACGAGAATCTATTGCGATGTCTATCGGCTATTATGCCTATTCTAAAGATATAAAGTTTATTTTTCCTCATGATGATTTTAGTATGAATGCCGACAAAGATTTACTCGATATGCTTTTTTCAAATTTTATTATCAACTCCATAGATGCGATAGAACTTGATGATAATGAAGAAGGAATCATCGAAATCAAATATGAACTCGATGATTCTTTTCATATATTTTATATCTATGACACAGGGATAGCTATAGAAAACAAAGCAGCACTTTTTGAGGCTTTTAAAAGTACAAAGGTGAAAGGAAATGGTCTAGGTCTTATCCTTTCACGCCAAATTGCCCAAGCCCATGGAGGTGATGTTCGCTTACTTGATTCTCACAAGAAATGTTTTAAGATAAAAATTGCAAGATAAGGACTCTCTTTGCATTTAAATTATTTATAAATCTTTAACCATTTGTTATCTTATCTTCACTAAAATTAGCCATCAATTTAAGGAATTACACGATGAAGACAATTTTATCACTCATTGTTTCAATGAAAACAATGGCACTACTGATGCTAATTTTTGCATTTTCAGTCGGTTATGCGACCATAGTCGAAAATGATTTTGGCATCATGACTGCAAAAGCAGAAATTTATAATGCAAGATGGTTTGAAGTTTTACTTGCTCTTTTAGCTATAAACTTAGCTTTAAACATACATAAATATAAAATGTACACTATCAAAAAAGCTCCAGTTTTTTTATTTCATGCTGGATTTTTAGTCATTTTACTAGGAGCAACAACAACTCGCTATTTTGGATATGAAGGAACAATGCATATACGTGAAGGAGACACTTCTTCCACCATAACTAGTTCTAAAGCTTACCTCATAGTCAATGCATCTGCACAAAATCAAAAAGCCCATTTTGACACACCTGTCTATCTCTCAAAACGCAGAGAAAATGATGTATCGGCTTCACTGCAAGTGGCTGGTAAAAATGTAGAAGTCAAATTAGTCAAATACATCAACGATGCCGTTGAGAGTATGCAAAAAGATGCCAATGGTGTTCCCATGGCAAAACTCATGATTACAGGTTCAGGCAGAGGTCGTCCTGTAACTTTAGCCTTAGGCGAGTACTATGATGCAGGCAATTTCATACTTGATTTTGGTTCAGGTTATAAGTTTCGTAAACCCGTCATTACAATGTATATGAAAGGGAATCAACTTATGATGAATCATGAGATGAAACTCTCATTTTTTAGAATGGCAGACCGTAAAAAAGGTGATTTAATAGCAAGCAATCAAGAGATTTTCAACCAAAGAGTCCTTTATAGTAGTGACTTAGGTGGCTTTGTTTTACGAGAGTTCATGCCAAAAGCTGTGAAAAAAATCATTACAAACCCTGATGCTGGTGGAAAAATGAAGATGAACTCTTCAGGAGTGGATGCCTTACGTTTTATGGTAAATGTTGATGGTAAGAAAAGTGAAAAATTAGTTTACTTTCAAAAAGGTACCATTGGTGAAGCACAAGTCTTTAATCTCAATGGTGTTAAAGTCGCTGTAGCTTTTGGAGCAAAAGCAATTCCTTTACCATTCCAAATAAAACTACTCGACTTCCAACTTGACCGCTACCCTGGTTCTATGAGTCCTGCATCGTATGCAAGCCAAGTAGAACTTATAGATAAAGCCAATGGAGTCCATATGCCTTTTAGAATTTACATGAACCATATTTTAGATTATCAAAATTATAGATTTTTTCAATCTTCTTATGACCAAGATGAAAAAGGAACAGTCCTTTCAGTCAATCATGACCCTGGTACTTTACCATCATATATTGGTTATTTCTTATTAGCACTCGGTCTTTACTGGTCACTTTTTAGAAAGAATGGACGCTTTGCACAACTCTCAAAACGAGCAAAAAAAGCAAGTGCAGATAAATTACTACCAGCATTTGTAGCAGTCGGTCTTCTCTTTGGAATGACACCAGCAAAAGCAGAGGGATTAAATCCCGAAGTAAAAACAATTTTATCTATCAACAAAGAACATGCTGAAAAATTTGGGCACCTTATCGTTCAAGACACGAAAGGAAGAATGAAACCTATGGATACTTTAGCAAGAGAGATTCTTGCTAAAATGCACCGTAGTGCTTCACTACAAGTTGGAGATGTAGCCCTTACACCTGATCAAGTTGTCTTAGGTATGATGATACGACCTGACATCTTTAGAGATGTAAAACTCATCCGTACAAAAGACCCTCTTATCAACGAAGCACTTGGAGTAAGAAAAGATGCAAAATATGTCTCATTTTCTCAATTTTTCCTAGACCCGCAAAAAATGGCAGGCTACAAACTTGGAAAACTTGCAGAAGCAGCTTCAAGAAAAGCACCAAAAGATAGAAATAAGCTCGATAAAGCTGTTTTAAAAGTAGATGAAAAAGTCAATGTCGCATATATGGTATTTACAGGTGCAATGATGAAAATGTGGGCAAAGCCAGATGATGCCAACAACAAATGGTTTGCAACGATAGAAGCTTTAGAAAGCTTTCCTCCAAACATAAGTATTAAAGTGCGTCAAGCTGCAATAGGCTATTTTTCTGCTGTAGAAAAATCAATGGACAATGGAGATTGGAGTAGTAGTGATGCAGCACTTAAAAAAATTGCTGACTATCAACATGAATATGGTTCAGCAGTTTACCCAAGTACAAATAAAATAAAAGCCGAACTTTTTTATAACAAAACAAATGTTTTTGAACTCTTGTGGCCACTCTATTTTTTAATGGGCTTTGTTTTACTCATACTCAGTTTTGCTAAAATCTTATATCCAAAAATAAAAATGGGTCTTATTTCAAAAGGGTCTTTAGTTCTTTTAGCTATTTTCTTTGTAGCACATACTATGGGTCTTGCTCTAAGATGGTATATTTCAGGACATGCCCCATGGAGTAACGGTTTTGAGTCTATGACTTATATCGCTTGGGCAACTGTTTTTGCTGGATTTATCTTCTCTAAGCACTCCCCTATTACACTTGCAGCCACTTCTATCGTCGCTGGACTTATACTCTTTGTTGCACACCTTAGTTGGATGAATCCACAGGTCACAAACCTTGTACCTGTCCTCAACTCTTACTGGCTGAGTATTCATGTCTCTATGATTACGGCAAGTTATGGTTTCTTAGCACTTGGGGCTTTACTTGGCTTTATTAATCTTGTTCTCTATGCTATCAGCACAAAGAAAAATGAAAAGCATATCACCTTATCTATCAAAGAGTTAAATGCAGTCGCAGAGATGAGTTTTATGATTGGTCTGACTATGCTTACTGTTGGGAACTTTCTTGGTGGTGTTTGGGCAAATGAGTCTTGGGGTCGATACTGGGGATGGGATCCAAAAGAGACATGGGCATTAGTAACTATCTTAGTTTATGCCGTAGTCATTCACTTGCGTTTTATTAAAGCGATTTATAGTGAGTTTAACTTTGCAGTTATCTCTTTACTCTCATTTACATCAGTTCTTATGACATACTTTGGAGTAAATTACTACCTTGCGGGTATGCACTCTTATGCAAAAGGTGATCCTGTGCCTATCCCTGATTTTGTTCCTGTAACATATGCGATTGTATTTATACTCATCGTTCTTGCATTTAGAAACAGAAAGATTGTTTAGGATTACACTCTATGGAATTTAAAGGTTTTTCTCTCAAAGCTTTAGACTTTTTAGATTCTATTAAAAACAATAACAATAAAGAGTGGTTTCTTGCTCATAAAACAGAGTATGAATCCCTCATTTTAAACCCATCTCGTGCTTTTGTAGTCGAGATGGGTGAACACATACAAGCCCTTGTCCCTACCATCAATGCAGAACCAAAAATCAACAAATCCCTCTACAGAATCTATAGAGATACAAGACGGATGGGTGCAAATAAAGCACCTATTAAAGAGAGAATTGGTATCATATTTTGGCAAGGCAATACAAAACGTATGCAAAGTTCAGCGTTTTATCTACACTTTTCGAGTACAGAACTCTATGTTGCCGTAGGAGTAAGATGGTTTGAAAAACCGATGTTAGATGCTTTTCGCGAAACGATTAAAAATGACACCAAACGCAGAGAACTTGCCAATATCTTAAAAACTATCAAAGCTAAAGATAAATCCTATACACATTTAGAAAAAGGCTATAAGCGGTACCCTCGTGGTTTCCATGCAGATATGCAAGATGCTGATTTAAGCCTCTACAAAGGCATGGCAACTTTTAAACTCCTTGATGTAAAATACATTACAAATGGAGAAAAACTCATAGAGACACTCTACATTATCTTTGAAGATATGCTTCCTTTACAGCAGTTTATGTATGAAGTCAGTCTAAAAGTAAAAAGTGATTAAATTATAATGGAAAAAATTTGAAAAAAGAAGCCGTAATACTCCTCAACATGGGTGGACCAAACAATCTTCATGAAGTTGAAATGTTTTTAAAAAATATGTTTGCTGATAAAAATATATTGACAATGAAAAGTGATGCTCTTCGGAAGCTCGTTGGCGGTATGATTGTTTTTAACAGAACAGAAAGTTCACAAGAGATTTACAGACAACTTGGTGGTAAATCACCTATCGTTGATCATACAAAAAACCTTGTCAAAAAACTACAAGTGCAACTCGGTGAAAATGTCATTGTTGATTTTGTTATGCGATACACTCCTCCTTTCGCAGATGAAGTGATTGCACGTCTTGAAGAAGCAAATGTAGATAAAATCTATCTTATCCCTCTTTATCCGCAGTACTCGACAACTACTACAAAATCATCCTTAGAAGATTTTGAAGAACAATACCATAAAGTAGATGGTCAAGCATTACTCGTAGAGAAAAAACATTTTTTTGAAAATGAAAGTTACAACAAAGCGATATTACAAAGAATTAAAGAGCGTGTTGGAGAAGATGATTATAGAGATTTTGACATTATTTTTTCTGCCCATGGTTTACCACAAAAAATCGTAGATGCAGGCGATGTTTACCAAAAACATATACAAAGGCATGTGGAAATTTTAAAAAAAATGATGCAAGAAGAGAAGATGGAATTTTATAATGTCCACCTTGCCTACCAATCAAAAGTAGGACCTCTGGCATGGCTAAGACCTTCACTTGAAGAGAAACTTGAACTTGTAAGAAATCGGGGTGTGATTGTTTTTCCTATCGCTTTTACGATAGACAATTCTGAAACAGACTTTGAACTTTCTGTTGAGTATAAAGAGATAGCACAAAAGTTTGGTTTTGAGGAGTACAGAGTCTGTGCCTGCCCAAATGACAGCGACCTTTTTGTCGATGCCTTAGTTGAGATTTATGAGAAAATGAAATAATGCAAAAAATCGTAATCTTTGATATGGACGGCACACTCATTGACTCTAAAAAAGATATTACTATCTCGATTAACTATGTTCGACAAAAACACTATAATTACCCACCACTCAGTGAAGATTTTATAGTAAAAGCCATCAACATGGAAGTGAGAAACCTACCAAAACTTTTTTATGGCACAGAAGTCTATGAAGAACCAGATAGAGAACTCTTTGAAGTACATTATGAAAAACAGTGCATACAAAACCCTTATCTTTATGATGGAGTCAAAGAGATGCTAGAAACCTTACATCAAAATAATGTAAAACTCTCTGTTGCAACCAATGCCCCAACAAAATTTGCACAAGAGATGCTCTCTCACCTGCAAGTGGCAGAACTTTTTGATGTCATCATAGGAGCAGATAAAGTATCTGCTTCAAAACCTGACCCAAGTATGCTTCACTCTATCCTAAACACTTATAAATTTAACCCTAAAATTGATAAAGCATGGATGGTAGGAGATAACTCAAAAGACATGCAAAGTGCTAAGAATGCAGAGATTGAAGCACTTTTTGCAGCTTGGGGCTTTTCTTCTGATTCACCGTTTCCAATAACACTCAAAAATCCTCATGAAATTATCAAATTTGTGTTAAGCACCTAATGCTTTTTTCACATTGTCATCAGCCATACTAATATTCCATACAGGTTCCCAAACAACTTCAACATTTACTGTCTGAATGTTTGCCATTTTTTCAACCGCTTCTTTCACCCACTGCTGAATCATTTGATGCATAGGACATGCTTTTGTAGATAAGGTCATCACAACCTCAGCATTTCCATCTGCATCACATTTTGCATCATAGATAAGTCCCATTTCTACAAGATTAAAACCAACTTCTGGATCAATAACTGTTGAAATCGCTAAAAATAATTCTTCTTTTGTATACATTTTACACCGCCTTAAATTTTATCATATATAACATACTTCTTAAAAATGCAAATGCCCCTATGACTAAAAAGGATGCCCCTGCATATATATACATATCACTTTGAAACAGTATCGCTAAAGTGACAACACTCACTCCTAGACTTGAGAAAACGAACTGTGCTTGTGAACTGTTTGGAGGGACCATGTCTGCAAGCATTGGTACTTTTTGTTTACCAACAAGGGGTGAAAATCGTTCAAACCATACTAAAAATGGAATGATTTTATAAATATGTCCAGTGATTAAAAATCCGAAAAATCCGAAAAATAGTAACCATCCCCCTGCCATAAGATACTTCTCAACATCTGTAAAAAGATAAACAACTTCTAAAACAAGGGCAATTAGCATAGAGATGTAAGCAAATATCAAAGAGATTGCATAAACATCATTTTCCCTTCGTGGTCGTATTTGGTAGATATGATTTATAAGATAGAAGTAAATCACTAAAGAGAAAAATGAAAACCCATACCCTAGATATGCCAACCATTCTACAGCAAAAAGAGAGCTAATCACGACAAGAACAACACCTATGCTCATCATAGTCAGTGCAATTAGTAAAGGTTTTGTAGAAAAATCATGAGAAAGTGTAAACATTGGTACAAGTACTAAAGAGAGTCCCATGATTGTTACACAGATATACCCACCTAACACTAGATACACATGTGCTTGGAGTAAAGAGTCAATGTTAAGATGCAGAGTCCCTGCATAACTCAAAGCCATCAACAAGCCAAAAATAATACCAAAAAATAAAAAGATATTGGCAATTAATACACTACTCATCACTAAAGTCAATTGCTTCACTTTTAAAATCGTCATAAATATTTCACCTACAAAAACAAGCAAAGAAATAAAGACTATCATACCACCATAGGGCAATAAAGCAGGTGAAAAAAGAAATCCTCCAACCATAAGAAGTGTACCAATGAGTAGTAATGGCCATATCACATAAAAAAGTTCAACTGCAAAATGCCCTACTTCTAAAACAACAGGAACAAGCTGTGCCATTGCTCCAAAAATCGTCATCATAATAAATCCGAGTAAAAAAAGATGCACAAAACTGAGGACACCAAGATTTGCTACACTCAAATCATCACTATGAAATAGAAATACAGAAAACGATGCGATGACATAAAAAAAAGCTCCTATAATGAAGAAAGGAGCTATAAGTTTAAAAGGAGGTGCGAAATCTTGTGATATTGGTGTCATAGAGATTTAACTTAACCGTGGCAAGATGTTTGTGTCAAATCAGAATCTACTCCTGCATTAACACTACTAAAAGTCACTTGTACTAATCCATTTTCGAGTTCTTCATCGACATGTACAACATCAGCTTCGAGTTTTCCAAAAAGTCCACCAGGGAGTTTATGATTAATCATTACAAGTTTATCATTTGTGTTTTTAATCAGTGCTAATCCACTCATAGCATTTACCATTGGATGTGGAGGTCCTTCTTTTGAAGTATCAAAGTAGTAAGTACTTTGTCCGTCTTGTGCCAATTTATAAAAATCGACAGTTGCTCCATTTACTTCTATTTTTACTGCATCTTGAGGTATATTTGACATTTATTTTCCTTTTTTTAATAATGATGCAATTATAGTAAAAGTGAAAATATTTATGATTGATTTATATCAATCTTACTCAAAAAAGTATGTCAATTTTTCTCTCTCTTTGATACGAAACAACTTTCCCTCTTTTTCCAAATACCCAAGCTTCACAAATTTTTGAAAAATTCGAGAGAGTGTTTCTGGTGTCATATGGAGATTTTTAGAGAGTTCTCTATGTTTCATAGAAAGTGCCTCTTCATTTTCACAAAGGTATTTGGCTACACGAGAAGTTGAATCAAGGACAACATTTAAGGCAATTACATCTTCTAAATTCTTAATTTTTTGAGAGAGTGATTTAAAAAAACTCAATGCAAGCTCAGGATTTGTAAGAAAATGATTTTTAAACTTTTCAAAATCAATCTCAAGCACTTCTCCATCACTTTCAAAAATCGCTGAAGCAGGATAGGGAATTTCTTCTAAAACCGCCATCTCTGCAACAAGTGATTTTGGTTTAAAACGATAGAGTACAATTTCATTATTTTTATTGTCTGTTTTAAATACTTTTAAAATACCTTGTATCAAAAGAGTCAAAGCGTGTGGTTGTTCTTTTTCATAAAAAAGAATCTCCCCCGCATTGAAAATCCGCTTACGAGAGAATTGCGCTAAAAATTCTAACTCTTTTCTTTCAAGATTACTAAAAAAATGCACCTCTTTAAGTGTATCTACTATACTCATTTAACGAGTTTGCCCACTTCCATAGATTTTGAACTTATAGGTTGTTAATCCCTCTATGCCCATAGGTCCACGAGCATGGAGTTTGTTGGTACTAATGCCCACTTCTGCACCAAACCCAAATGCTCCTCCATCAGTAAAACGGGTACTTGCATTTACATAGACAGCCGCTGCATCGATGGCATTTAAAAAACTCTCAGCTGCAGAGATGTTTTCTGTAATGATAGCCTCAGAGTGTCCAGAAGTAAAACGAACGATATGCTCTATCGCACCCTCTACTCCATCCACAACTTTAATATTTAAAATATTAGCAAGGTATTCTGTATCATAATCCTCATCTGTTGCATGGGCTGTTTCGATGATAGCCTGCGTTTGTAAACACCCTTTCAACTCAGTATGTGCTTCGTCAAAAGCAGCTTTAAGTTGTGGCAAAGCAGTTGCAGCGATGGCACGGTCTACTAAAAGTGTCTCCATAGCATTACACACACCAGGGCGTTGTACTTTTGCATTGATGGCTATAGCGATGGCATTATCTAATTTTGCATCTTTATCTATATAAGTATGGCATTGCCCTTTATCGTGTTTTACCACACTCACAGTTGCATTTTCACTGACATGTTTAATCAGCCCTGCCCCACCACGAGGAATAATCAAATCAACATACTTATCCATTTTTATAAGTTTATTGACACCCTCACGTGAAGAGTCTGGTATCAGTGAAACCAAAGCACGAGGAAGCTTATTTTGTTCTAAAACATCTTGTAAAACTTGGGCTATTGCTTTGTTTGAGTATTCTGCTTCTTTTCCCCCTTTAAGTACACACACATTGGAGCTTTTAAAACACAGTGCTGCTGTATCACTTGTTACATTTGGACGGGATTCGTAAATAATCCCTATTACCCCGATAGGAATACTCACTTTCTCAATCTTCAAACCATCTTCTGTTATCCACCCATCAAGTACACGCCCAACTGGCTCTTTAAGCCCTGCTATCTCCTCTATGGCAATAGCCATCCCCTCTACTCTACTTGCATCTAAAAAGAGTCTATCCATAAGTGCTGATGTTAAGTTGTTTTCTTTACCATCTGCCATATCTTTTGCATTCTCTTCAAGGAGTTTTGGAGTATGCACTCGTAAGGCTTCTGCCATCTCTTTAAGGATTTTATTTTTTTCATGTCCACTTAGTTCATTAAGAACTCTACTTGCTGCTTTTGCTTCTTGTAAAAACTGTTTCATTTTTATACCTTAGATATTTTATTATTGATATCATAACATATTCATGCCCTCCTCCATAGAAAATCTTGATATAATGATAGAAATATAAAACAAAGGTCCTTTATGAAAAAAATACTTCTTACACTCACGAGTCTCTCTACACTTGCACTTGCATTTGACATGGCTGGTGTTGCTAGCTCTGTAGATACGAGCAAAGTAGTGAGTTCTGTGGATAAACCCAAGGCTGTTACTGCAATTTCAAAAGGAACTGATATCAAAATGAAAGATGTGAAAGCAAGTGTCGATACAGATAAAGCTATCGATTCGGTAGATAAAGTAAAACTTATGAAGTCGGTATTTTAACAAATAATTTTATCAAAAGAGAGTTTATATGCAACAAACAATCACTTTCATAGGCAATGGCAATATGGCATTAAGTATTGCACAAGGTTTAAAAGATGAGTATAAGATAGAAGTAGTAGGAAGGGATTTAGACAAGCTTGATGTTTTTGAACAAAAACTAGGTGTAAGTATTGGCAAATATCTTCTTGATGGGTTTTACATAGAAGAACGAACACTCATACTCTGTGTTAAACCCAATAATGTAGAAGAAGTGGGAAAAAAGCTCAAAGGAAAAGCGAGAGTTCTTTACTCTGTTTTAGCGGGAACTCCCTTAGAAAAACTGCGAACACACTTTAACACAAATGCAGTAGTTCGTACCATGCCAAATCTTGCAGCAAGTGTCCAAAAATCTATGACAACACTTACAGGTGATGGTGTATTTCAAGAAGAAGCAGAAAAAATTTTTCATGCTATCGGTACTACGAGATGGTTAGGGAGTGAAAAAGAGATAGATATTGCCACAGCTCTTGCTGGAAGTGGACCTGCATACCTTGCACTTATGGCAGAAGCTTTAACCGATGGAGCTGTCAAACAAGGACTCAAACGCGATGATGCCATGGCTATTATGCGCGGTCTTTTTAGTGGTTTTGGGGAACTCATTCAAGATATACACCCTGCAATACTCAAAGATGGTGTAATGAGTCCAGGGGGAACAACTGCTGCTGGATATGGTGCCTTAGAAGAAGGAAATGTAAGAAACTCTTGTATAAATGCTGTTGAAAAAGCCTACAAAAAAGCTACACAATTATAATATACTTTCTAAAACACTCTCTTGAATCTCTATATCTAAATCGAGTAAAGAGAGTGGCAAACCAAAATCTTTCACTTTGACATAATCTTTATAAGTCACTAGCAAAGAGTCTGCTTTTTCTGTGTTTAAGATACTCTCGAGTTCTGCTTTTGTAAAAGGATGGTGGTCTTCAAAGTATGTTTTACTCACAACTCGAGGCAAAAAACTATCGAGCCTCTCTGGTCTTGCAATCGCCGTCACTAGAGACATTTTTGCAGTTGGATTTTTAAGGGTAACAACTCTTGTAAAATCTCTCCCTTCTTTTAAAACAAGAGCATTTTTTTGCTTCCATAATCTTTCCCGAAAAGGTCCAGCAGGGAGACAAGCACTATTTTGGTTTGGAACATCGATGAGAATATCTTGCTTTTTAATATCATGTTTAGAGTAAGCATCATCTAAAAAGAGACACTGACACCCCATCTCTTTTGCTTTTTTTATCCCTTTTTTTCTATCTTCACTTACAATTACTATCACATCTGAAAGCTTTTGTGCATAAATCATCGCTTCATCACCGCTTACCTTCACATCGCAAAGTATTTTTTCTCTATCTTTGACAACATACAAGCCCTGAGATTCTCTGCCATACCCACGTAAAATAATCGCTGTATCTTCAAAATGGAGTGCTAAAGCACTCACAAGGGGTGTTTTTCCACTGCCACCAACATTTAAGTTGCCAACACTGATTATTTTCACTCCAAAGTCCTCAGCATTTTTACTTTTAAAACGCAAGTACATCATAAAACAGTAGAGCCAACTTAAAGGAAGTAAAACAAAAGAAAGGAGTTTTTGCAAATTATTTGGGTTGTAAAAGTATCTCTCAACCCAAAAAATAAGATGTGATTTCAAAATAGTTAAACTCTTGTTTTTGCTATTTTTTTCACTTGATCTATGACTATTTTCACATCTTTATCACTCATACTTGCATAAATCGGCAAAGATAAAACTTGCTGATACTCACGAAGTGCTACCGGAAAATCATTGACACGAAGTGCATATTTTGTTTTGTAGTAAGTGAGTAAATGGAGTGGCATATAGTGTAAACCAGTCCCTATCCCTTTCTCTTGTAAAGCAACGGCAAAAGAGTCACGATTTTTATCTACTTTCATAATATACAAGATGTAAGGATGCTCTTCATTTTCTACACTTGGTGTTGTAATATGCTCAACCCCCTGTAATGCTTTTGTATACATTTGTGCTATCTCTTTATGACGGCTTATATTTGCATCTTGTTCTGCTACTTGTGCGCGTATGTAAGCTGCATTTAATTCACTTAAAGAGTAATCGTACCCAATATCTGTAACATTATAAATATATTCCAAAGTATTTTCATCACGCTCGATGGCATGATTTGCTAAAAGTTTTGCACGTTGGATGATAGTATCATCATTTGTAACAAGCATACCACCATTACAGATGTTTTTTCGCATATGTGGGGAGAAATTAAAACAGACTATATCTGCTCCAGTCGCACCGATTTTTGTTCCATTGTAAGTAGCTCCAAGGGCATCACTTGCATCTTCAACGATTTTTACATCGTAGATTTTTGCCATTTTATAAACTCTATCCAAATCAACACAAACACCTGCAACATGAGAAACTATGACAGCTTTAAGTTTTTTTGATTGGTTGTCTTCAAGATAATTTTCAAGTTTATCAATATCAATATTATAACTTTTTGCATCAATATCTATAAAAATAGGCTCTGCGTCAAAGTGACGAACTACTTCAGGAACATTTGGATGTGCATTTACCGAACATACCACTTTATCACCGCGTTTAAGGTCAAGTGCAAGCATTGCTAAATGGAGTGCTGCTGTTCCATGAGAAGTGGCAAGTGCATATTCTGCGCCAACATATTCACGAAATTCTTCTTCAAGTTGTGCAACTTGTTGCACATCATCAGCATCTAAAACATCACTTACATTTGAGTGTGCCTCTCTATGACTCTCATACTTACTAAAAGGTACTTTCATCTCTTTTTTCATTTTCTCTCCTTTAGAGTGTTATATCACGGGGATAATTAAAATCATGGTTGATAGTTCGGGATGTTAACTTTGCAATCACTGGCATCTTACGTTTAAAGTGATTACGAAAAATTCTGTGTATTATCATTGCTAACATCTTTTTATCAACCCCTCTTTTGAGAATTTCTTCTTGAGAAAGTCTCTCTTCTACATACAACTTCATAGCATTATCAAGCTCGTTATATGTGTAACCTAAATCATCTTCATCACTTTGACCATCCCATAAATCAGCCGATGGTGGTTTTTTGATAATGCTCTGGCTTACACCCAAGTATTTAGCAAGTTCAAAAACCTCACTTTTATACAAATCACCTATGGGGTTAATGGCACTTGCCAAATCTCCATTGAGTGTTCCATACCCAAGCATCAGTTCACTTTTGTTACTTGTTCCTAAGACAAGAGCATTTTCACGAGCAGATATATCAAACAAAGTTGCCATACGCATCCGAGAAGAAAAATTTCCTTTTCGTAAATTATCCAAATTTGGATTAAGTTTTTCATAGGCTTGAAGCATAGGTGCTATAGAAGCCACTTCTGCTCGCAATCCAAAATCATGGCATAACTCATCTGCATCCTTGAGTGAACTTTGTGAAGAGTACTGCGAAGGCATTTTTACACAAAGTAAATCATCTTTAAAAACATTGTGTGCCAACACAGCAACAACTGCAGAGTCCAGTCCACCACTCAAACCAACAACAACTTTTTTTAAACCTGTTTTTTTAACTTCATCTTCTAAAAAAAGCTGTAAGTACTCTGCCATTTGTGAATATTTACTCATTCGTGATAAAACCTTTAACTTATGTTTAACAATCTATATTATAACTAACTTTTGTAACAAAGAAGCGATATAATGCCACAAGAAATTAAAAGGACACACCATGCAATCACTCAGAAAACTCTTTTTACCTATAACAATCCCCATAGGTTTTATACAAAACCATTTTAAAGCGATGTTGTTTTTACTACTCCTTTTTCTCCTTTTTGCACCCCAAAGCGAAAATGATTTAAGTTCTCATAACCTTCAGGAGATTAAACTTTATGGCACCATTATGAATGCTTCTCAAATCGTAGCACAAATCAATGAAGCTGCACAAAATGATGCCATTAAAGGAGTACTTTTAAGTGTAGATTCTCCCGGAGGTGCCGTTGCCCCTTCTGTTGAAATCGCCTATGCCATCAAAAGACTCAAGGCAAAAAAACCTGTTGTTGCCTATGCACAAGGGACTATGGCAAGTGGGAGTTACTACTCAAGTATCTGGGCAAATGAGATTATAGCAAATCCTGGTAGTATGATAGGAAGTATAGGTGTGATTATGGAGGGGGCTGACCTCAGTGGTATCATGCAAAAAATCGGCATAAAAACACAAACAATTCAAGCAGGAAAATATAAAAAGATAGGCACACCCGATAGACCTTGGAAAGATTATGAAGTCAATGAACTCAACAAAGTCATTCAAGGAACCTATGATATGTTCACACGAGATGTTGCAGATGCAAGAGGCCTTGACATCAAAAAAAGAGACCTCTATGCTAATGCACATATATTTACAGCACAACAAGCACTTCAAGTCGGTTTAATCGACAAACTTGGTGTTGCTTATGATGCCAAACGCAGAGTTGAAGTTTTAAGTGGTGTCAAAAAACCTCTTTGGAATAAAGAAGATAAATTTGACAAACTCATCAAAAAACTCACAGCGACTACAGCAGTTACTCTTTTTACCTACTTTCCTAATTTTGTTTTAAAATAAGTACCTGAGGAATATTTTCAAAAATCTTCCTCACTCTCTCTTGCCACATTTCACCAAAAAGTTCTCGTTCCTCTTGTGTGGCATCTTTTGCCATTATCTTTTGCATCAAAGGCATCATATTTGGATTTGCAGGTATCATTGAATGGTCATAAAACACTTCCACACTTTTTCCACTTGAGCGAGCAGTAAACCTTGCCGATGACGTAATCTCTGCATTAAATTGCATTAAAGAGTGTCGTGTAAATTGATTTCCTAAGCCTTTAAATCCACTTTTATCTGTTGCCCCTGTTATTTGTGTGACAACATTGGCAATAACACCAGCCACACCTTCTTCAAGAGACTCTTTAAATGCCACTTCAATATCGCCACGAATCGCTCTTCTTCCATCATACAAAGCCTTGAGTGCTTCAAGAGTCATGATGTAAGCCCCAGCTACAGTAGGACAAGAGTGTCCAGCTGATTTCACTACTTCAAGATACGATGTTTCATACTCTCCATTTTCCATAGCCCCTAATATCTCGGCTAAAGGGTCTTTAAGTGCTATTTTTTCTATGCTTTCAAAAAAATCAGGTGTTTTCATATTTTTTCCTTGCTATTTTGTATGATTTGTATCACTTTTGCCTCTACCGTGAGTTTATCACTTTGTGCTTGAAAAACATCTCCAACGGCAAGTGTATCAAGTGCAATTACCTTTGCCTCTTTTGAGAGTTGTGCAAAACCTATTTTTGATTTATACTTTGGATGATTTGTTTCTAAAAGTGTTTGTACATGACTCAACTCTTTTGTAAAATTTTGCATTTTAAATGCTATCATCTCATGAAATCGTAACTGTAGTTGTTTGAGTTCTTCTTTTTTGAGTTCAAGTTTTTTGCTCACTGAGTGTTGCGAAAAGAGATTTTTGAGGTGTATGAGTTCTTGATTTTTATGATTCATTATTTGATTCATATTTTGTGTATATTGCATTTGTAAACTATCTAAAGTTTGATACAACTCATTTGTATCGGGCAAACAAATCTCCATAGCAGCACTCGGTGTTGCTGCTCGAACATCTGCAACAAAATCACTAATGAGCCAGTCTATCTCATGCCCTACAGCAGAAATAATAGGTGTTTTTGCTTGAAACATTGCATTTGCAACAATCTCTTCATTGAATGCCCATAAATCTTCCATACTCCCACCACCACGGCTCACAATAATAGTATCATAATCTTTTGTATCTGCAACACTCACAGCATTTGCGATTTGAGTAGCAGCATTCTCTCCTTGGACTAAAACATCATAAACATCAAATGAAACGCCACGAAATCGATTTTGTGCCACTCGAAGCATATCTTGCAAGGCTGCCCCCGTTGCAGAAGTAATCAAAGCAATTTTTTGTGGAAATTTTGGAAGTTCTTTTTTTGTTTCTACTGCAAAATATCCCTGAGCTGAGAGTTTTTCTTTGAGCTGTTCATAAGCAAGAGCTAAAGCCCCCTGCCCTGATGGTTCTATGCTAAAACAGTTTAACTGGTAAGAACCACGAGGCTTATAAAGTGTTAAAGCAGCATTAACAACTACTTTCATCCCCTCTTCTAAACGAAATTTGAGTTTACTTGCATTTCCACGAAACATTACAGCACTTACGGTAGAAGAATTATCTTTTAAAGTGAAATAAATATGCCCAGAATTATGAAAAGTAATGCGAGAGAGTTCGCCTTCAATGAGGACTTGTTGAAAACTACTTTCCAACAAGCTTTTAATTTGTTCGTTAAGTGAAGAGACACTTAACATATATCTATTTTGCAAGAAAAACCTTTTAGATGAAGATTATTTATTCCAATCACGTACAAGATTATGACATTTGAAACATTGTTTTTGAATGTTCATTAACTCATCTTGTGCTTTTACTTGTGCTTGAATATGATTTAAATGTTGAGAAAAGTAGATACTTTCGATATTTGTGATATATTTTTTAATTAATCTACCACTATTTACACCAATTTTTTCTCTATCTTTTAAGTCTTTTGGTAATAAGCTTCTTACTTTTTCATCAGAACCTAAATAATTGTGTACATTTACACGTAAATCTCCAAGCGCTCTCATAGCACCATCTCTATCGTTTACTAAATATGCATGCTGAACAGTTAAGAAACTACCCTCTAATTTTGCCATACCTTCTTTTAATGAATCTGCACTTAAAGCCGATACTAAACTTGCACTCACAACCATTCCAACTAAAATCTTTTTTACCATATGGAGACTCCTAAATCTTTAATATATTCTTATGCAATTTTACAAGTATCTATTTAAAAGATATCTTAAATAATTCAATTATTAGAAGAAAATTGCCCAAAAGGAGTATATGTAACAACTTTTCAAGTATTTATCTATTTTTTACGAGCAATTATCAGTGTTGATATATCCATAGAAAAACTTTGTGTATAAAGAAGCTCAAAACCAGCACTTTTAAGTTCATTTTGCATATTTTCTACTGTTGAAAAATCTCCAATCGAATTTGGAAGATACTCATAAGCTTCAATATTTTTAGAGATAAATCCACCTATTTTTGGTAAAATTTTATTCATATAAAAATCACGAATTTTCCCAAGAAATGAAGGATTTTCATTTTTCATAAATTCTAAAATAACAACAAGTCCCTCTTTTTTAAGTACACGATTAAATTCTTCTAAAGCAGCTTCTCTTTCAACAACATTACGAATACCATATGTAATACTCAAGATATCACTACTTGCATCTTTGAGCGGAATCTCTGTTGCTTTTGAGATATGATATTGAAATTTAGGATACTTTTTACGTGCAACATCTACCATTCCAGTAGAAGGGTCAACACCAACTATCTCACCAATAGCAATACCCATTTTTTCTGAACGCTCTCTCCAAAAATCCATCATATCCCCTGTACCACAAGCGACATCAACAATTTTATCTAAACTATCCTTTCCTGCATATTCATAAGCCAAATCACAAGCTTTTCTACGCCAACTTTTATCTACACCCATACTCATAACTCTATTTGCTGTGTCATATGTTGGTGCAATATCATCAAACATTGATACTATTTTTTCTTGCTTTTGTTTGTTTTGTTTTCCCGTACTACTCATAAATTTATATCCTTTATTTCATCCACATAATTATATCTTTATCTTCTTTTGCTACATTTAATATCTCAAAATTGCTCTTCGTAGCTTTAAAGGCATTACTCCCACCAAAAATTGGGGCAATATATACCAAATAATAATCCACAATCTCTAATGTCAAATCATACATCTTTGCACTTCCCTCAATCATAATATTTTTATAGTTTGCCAATTTTGAAAAATTATCTTCAATATGGACTTTTCTATTGGGTATATGAAAAAGAGGAATGGTTTTATCAAACTCTTTTTGACGCGAAAAGATTAAGATGTCAGGTGCCTTTCCTCCGACAAGTCGTGCATCTAATGTTGGTCTATCTTTACGAACTGTTTCGCCACCAATCACAAGTAAATCACATACATCTCGCATAGCATGTACATTTTTTCTTGAACTCTGAGTACTGATAATTCCACCATCTGTCGTTGCATTTAAGCGTTGCGCCCACTTAAAAAATACAAATCTATCCTCTAGTGTTTTTCTAAAAGGAAACAGTAGATTATCACAAGACTCTTTTAAAAGTTTATTTTCTACACAAACACCTGCTTTTTCAAGTATGGCATTGCCATCTTCTGCTATTTTATTGCTATCTTTACTTCCAACATATACCTTCTCTATTCCTAAATTACTAATAAGAGAAGCACATGAAGGAGTTTTTCCAAAATGTGCGCAAGGTTCAAGGGTTGTATAAAGTGTTGTTTTAGTAAAAAGATTATGATGATGTTCTAAAAGATATGTATGAATGGCACTTGAGGATACTAAATCTAAGATAGAATCATCACGAGTTAGTTTATAATAAGCTTGTTGTAGAGCATTGACTTCAGCATGCGGTTTACCCACTTTGTGATGAGCTTCTACTGCTAAAATTTCACCAAATTCTCCTACTACACAACACCCTACAGCAGGATTTGGATAAGTAAGACCTTGATATTTCCATGCCTCATCTAAGGCAAGGCGCATATAAAAGCTACTATCGATTACCATTCAAAATAGGTCTTTGCTTTTTTCACATCATCGAATGCAATAACTATCTCTTCTTCATCTTTAAAAAATGTTAAAGATTTTCCTTCTACTTTATGTAAATTTGCTCTTAGCTTCTCTTTTTCACCGAGAACAAGTGCAATATTTTCACCAATAGATTTTTTGAAGTGATCAAGTGTTGTGAGTTTACGCTCAATCCCTGGGCTACCCACTTCAAGTCTATATTCTCCCGATACAGGAGGGGTAACATCAAGAAGAGGAGAAATAAGATGTGTAAGTTCTACACATTCATCTAAACTAATCCCCTTGCGTTTTCCATCTTCTACAGTATTAGAAATGACACTTACTCTGTATATAGTCTCTTCACCTTCATTTACGACAGCAGTATCGTACAATTCTAAGCCTAGAGATGCAACAAGTGATTGAATATCGCTTTGTAAACTCATGATTCTTTCCTTTCTTCACTCGGTTTCGCTATTTTTTTAAAGAGTTCTTCAAGATTTTTTGATTTTTGGAGTTGTTCATCAAACTCAAAAGTAAATTTTGGGCATCGGTACCAACCCTGATCTTTTAAGCAGTATGTCTCAACAATAGGTCGTGCTTTTCGCAAAAGTTTTAAGTAATCATTTTTTTCTGATTCTTTCAAATCATGAGGGTTAATATATACTTTTGCATCACTTTTACCTCGTGAACAAACAACTTCTAAGATATCAAGTTCATGGAGTCGCTTGTCATTCATCGAACCGAGGGCTTGGGGGATTAACTCTAAAAGAACTGATTCAGTCCTTTTGAGTTTTATTTGAGCTTCTGTCATTAAAGACTTACTTTTTGCTCAACTTTTCTAAATGTTTCAAGGACATCACCAGGAATAACATCATCATAACCACTAATCACAACACCACACTCATAGCCATTTCCGATTTCATCTACATCATCTTTAAATCGTTTAAGTGACGTAAGTTCGCCTTCATATGTAACCACACCTTCACGGATAACACGAACCATTCCACCTCGAACAAGTTTACCATCATTAACGATACAACCTGCAACGATTGCTTTTGGAATTTTAAAGACTTCACGTACTTCTGCTTGACCTGTGTTTTCTTCTGTATATTTTGGTGCCATCATACCCGTAAGCATACCTGTGATATCATCAAGTAGTTGATAGATGATTGAGTATGTTTTAATCTCAACACCTTTTTGTTTCGCAGCTGCTTTAACTGCACCCGTAGGACGTACATTAAATCCAAGAAGGACACAATTTTCAGAGTTATTTACAAGTTCTACATCATTTTCAGTAATGCCACCTACACCACTAGAAATAACATTAACTTTAACTTCTTCATTTCTTAAATCTTCTAATGATGTTTTAATTGCTTCAAGAGAACCATGAACATCTGTTTTAAGTACAACTTTAAGAGATTTAAGATTCCCTTCTGCTATCATTGCTGTCATGTCTTCTAAACTTGATTTGGTAGAACGAGACAACTCTTTATGTCTATCATACTCATGACGTTTCATTGCAAGTTCTTTGGCTTCTTTATCACTTTGCATTGCTGACATTGTTTCACCAGAAGATGGAACTTCATTAAGTCCTGCTACAACTGCTGTATGAGAAGGTAAAAGTGTTTTTATGAGTTTGTTATTTTCATCGACCATCGCTTTAATACGACCATATGATGAACCACATACTACATAGTCACCAACTTTCAATGTACCATTTTGTACAATAACTGTCGCAACTGGACCGCGTCCTTTTTCAAGAGAAGACTCAACAACGGTTGCTTTTGCCATTGCGTTTTTATTTGCTTTGAGTTCAAGAACATCTGCTGTTAAAAGAATGTTTTCAAGTAAGTCATCAATTCCCATACCACTTTTTGCAGAAACAGGAACAAATTCAACATCACCACCCCAATCTGCTGGATTCATACCAATCTCAGCCATTTGACCTTTCACCATATCTGGTTGTGCTGTCTCTTTATCCATTTTGTTCAGTGCTACAATCACAGGAGCCCCTGATTCAAGTGCCATTTTAACAACTTCTTTTGTTTGTGGTTTTACACCATCATCTGCTGCAACAACAATAACAATAATATCTGTCACATCTGTCCCACGTTGACGCATTGCACTAAATGCAGCATGTCCCGGAGTATCTAAGAAAGTAATCGCACGGTCATTTTGCTCAATAGTATATGCACCGATATGTTGTGTAATCCCACCTGCTTCACCATCAGCAATTTTTGCTTCACGGATAGCATCAAGTAATGATGTTTTCCCATGGTCAACATGTCCCATAATTGTAATTACTGGAGGACGTTCTGTCGCATCTGGATCTACTTCTATGTCTTCTTCTTCAAGAGTAAATTCATCTTTAGGGTCTATAATCGTAACAGTAACACCAAATTCTTCAGAAAGAATTTCGATTTCATCATTGCCTAAAAAGTCATTTTTTGTCATCATCATACCGAGGTCAAAAAGAACTTTAATAATATCAGACATAGGACGATTCAGTGCTTCAGCAAATTCATATACACGAATATCTTCAGGTATTTCAACTTCTGTTACAACTGTATCAACTTGTTTTTCTTTAGTATATTTCTTTCTTGTATCTTTACGAACTCTTCTCCCACGAGGTGCAGCTTTTTTGTTGCCATTTCTTCCCGCTGGTTTTGGTGTTCTTGGTTTTCTAGGCTCTTCTACTGGAAGTGGCGCTCGTTCTGTAGAGTTTAAATCTAAAAGTGTTACTTGATCATCCATATCCATAGAAACATCACTCATTGCACCACCAAAGATATCAAGCTTTGTTCCTTGTGATTGTTTACTTGCCGATTTACCAGCTTGTCTGTTTTTCTTTTTCTGTGCAAGTTCAGCAAGAACTTCTTCACTCATTTTACCATAAGAAGATACACTTGCCTGTTTTTGTGGAAGATTGTAGTTTTCTTCAACTTTTGGTCTTTTCTTTTTAACGATTTTTAAACCACTTTTTTTCAAACCTGGTCTTGCAACTGGTGTTACCACTTTTAAAGTAGAAATAGTCTTTTTGACTTTCGGCTTAACTACAGGTGTTTCTTCTGTTTTTACTGCTTCTTCTGTTGTAGCTTCTTCAGTTTTAACAGCTTTATCTTCAACAATAGGTTCAAGAATTTTCTTTTCTTCTGCAAGCTTTATTTCTTCTGTTTTTACACTTATAGCTTCTTCTTTAACTACTTCTTTTGGAACAGGAGTCTCTTCTGGAGTTTTTGCATCAGGTATCTCCTTCTTTTTCACAATCTTTGGCTTTGGAGTAGCTTTTACTTCATCAGCACCACTAATAATATAGTTTGCTATACTTTCAGCTTGTTCTATTGTTACTTTGCTTTGTGCAGCTTTTACTTCAATACCCATGCTTTTTGCTTTTTCTAACACATCTTTTGAAGCAATACCTAATTCGTCTGCAATTTCTTTGACACTAACTTTATCTGTCATCAGTGATGATCTCCTTTAGTCTGTTTGTAAGTCTTTCTTTTTCTGAAGTTCTGCATTGTCTCATGAGAGATTTTGCAACCCTTTTTTCATTATCAAGGCACACTTTACATAAATAGAAACTTCGTCCCGTCCCATTAAAAGACTCTAGTGAGCCAGCTTTACATTGAAGTCTCAATAGAGTGTTTTGTTCATGTCTATCTCTACAAGAAACACACATTCTAGTCGGTATATGAAATTTTGTCGCCATTATATCTAAAAGTTACTTGATTTAGAGAAACTATTTCTCAATTATCAGCCCATTATTATCAAAATCAAGAACTTTTACATCAAAATCTGGAAATTTCTGTTTCATTCGATTTGAAATCATAGCTGTATCTTCATCATACACAAGCGAGAAAAAAGTAGAACCACTTCCTGAAAGCGTACTCATCAAAGCACCACTTTCATAAGCAGTCTTTTGTACTGAAAATAGTTCAGGCAATGTTTTCATTCTTGCTTTTTGGTGAAATCTATCTTGCGAAGCAAGTTTGAGCATCTCCCAATCCTCATTAAAAAATGCAGCAACTGTTAAAGCAGTATGTGTAAGATTGTAAACTGCATTTTCTTTTGAGTATGATTTTGGCAGAGTCGTTCGTGATTTTGCTGTATTCATCTGTTTATTCGGAATAACCACGACTGCTTTTAAATAATCTGGCAGATGTTTCTTTTGTGAAAACACCTTGTTCTTCTCAATCGTTGCAGCATTAAAACCACCCATAACAGCAGGTGTAATATTGTCAGGATGTGCCTCATACACAAGAGCATGATTTAAAATCCGGCGTTTATTGACTCGAATACCTGCTGCTTCATGTGCAGCAGCAATAGCCGAGACAATGACGGCAGAAGAACTTCCTAAGCCTCGTGACATCGGAATCTGATTATAAAATGAAAACTTAAAATTTTGTTTCTTTTTCGTTAAACGCAAGTAATGTTCATTGAAAATACTTACAAAAAGGTTATTGCCCTTGAGACGAGGATTGTTTTCACCCTCCCCTTTTATGTTGACACTAAAGAATTTAGAATGATGAAATTCTACTCTATTACGAAGGTCTACGGCAAGACCTAATGAATCAAATCCCGGTCCTAAGTTTGCTGAAGTTGCTGGTACACTAATTGTCAATTAAACTTTCCTATCCTACAGCCCCAATCATATATAAGGGTTCTGTGTTGCTACTAAACTCATTATCATCTAAAACAGTTGGGAGTGTAAATATACTCTCTGGTACAGATTCTAATTTTTGAGTTTGTATTTCTGATGAAACTTTAACAAAATATAGCTTGCCTACGGCTTTTATAGGAGAATTATTGTTAAAATAAAAAGCATCTGTTGCTAAAAGTGGTATCTTTTTTAAAATACTATAGGATTTTAAAAAAACATAGGCTACTTTAATCGCCATAAAGCTTCCTGGCCCATTGGCATAAAAGAGTCGTTGTGGTTGATACTTTTTTTGTAGGTCATCAAAAAGAAGAGGCAATATGTCAGAACTTTTTTTCTCTGATTCTATAATTTCTATCAACTGATTATCTTCATAAATCCCTATCTTTATAGGGGAAATAAGAGTGATAAGGAGAACATCAACTTTCTTAAGCATATGCTTTTTCCAATGCTTCTGTTTTTGCACCTACAAGTTCAACTATTTCATAATTATCGGCATCTTTTAAAAGTTTGAGTGTTAGTTTATGATTTAAGTCATGACTCCCTGCCATAGCTTCATAGTTACCAATGAAATTCATCCCAATCAAACTCATATCGCCAATGGCATCTAAAATCTTATGGCGAACAAACTCATCATCAAAACGAAGTCCTTCAGGATTGAGAATTTTTTTCTCATCTAACACAATAGCATTTTCCAAAGACCCCCCAAGAGCTAAACCTTTTGAACGCAAGTACTGCACTTCATGTAAAAATCCAAAAGTTCTCGCACGTGCTATTTCTTTTTTATAAGACTCTTTTGTAAATTCGAGTACATACTCTTGCTTTTGAATCACGGGATGTGGAAACTTGATAGTAAAATCATATTTTAAATCAGGAGCTGGGGAAAGTTTAACATACTTTTCCCCCTCTTGAATTAAAATCTCTTTTTTAATCCGCATAATTTTTTTAGGAATATCGAGTTGCACAATCCCCGCTTCATCTAAAATCATACAAAAACTTGCACTACTTCCATCCATTACAGGGACTTCATCTGCATCTACAATCACTTTTAAATTATCTATACCATAAGCATAAATGGCAGATAAAAGATGCTCAATCGTAGAGATTACATGTCCTTCCTTACCAATAACGGTTGCCATTTTTGTATCAACAACATTTTCAGGAATGAGAGGAATAGAGACTTCCACATCGCTTCTATAAAAAACGATACCACTATTGGATTCAAGGGGTTCTAATCTTAGTTTTACAGGAGAACCCTTATGTAAGCCTATACCAACTAACTCTACACTCTTTGCTATGGTTGTTTGATACATAAATATTTCCTATTGTTTATTGATAATTTTCTTTGCTGACGTAATTATATCAGTAATATTTAATTTTATCCACCGTTTATCCATCCATTCTTGTGGACGCACTTCTACACCTTGCACTAAAACCCCAAAATGTAAGTGGTCTCCCATAGCATACCCTGTTTTTCCAGTATTTGCAATTTTCGTATGTGGGGCTACTTCATCGCCCACTGCAACATCAAAGCTCGAACAGTGTCCATAGAGTGTATAAAGCCCTAAACCATGAGAAATAATAAGATTGTTTCCATAAAGACCATTATAATCGGCAAAAACAACCTCTCCACCATTTTTAGAGATAATTGGAGCCATGGCATAGCTTGCCATATCAAGTCCTAAATGGTATGCTTCACTAATAAACTCTCCTTTATAATAGTACTTTCTATGATCTCCAAAGTGTGCAACAACTTTTCCATTTTTCAAAGGATATAAAGGTTTTATTTTAAAGCTATCTATCTGCTCACTTGGTACTTTTGAGGTTATTTTATGAATCAAAGCCTCATTTTTGGCACGGACATCTTCATTAATCAATTTAAACTGTTCTAAAGGTTTAAATACACCTTGTGTTTCTTCAAATTCTTCTGCTAAATCAGCAATCTTTCCTTTTAAAAATCTATCTTTTAAAGTGATTTTTGAAAGTCTATAATCTTTTGCTTTTAAATAGAGTGGAATATAAGTTTTAGAAAGATTTCCAGCTGCATCTTTTGCAACTAAAGTAGCTCTAAATGATCTATCTCTAATAGGCCATGCAATTAATGCAATATAGTACCCTTCTTTATAAAAAGGTTCTGCTTTAAACTTTCTTTTATTCTCTGTTTGTATATAAAAATCTTCCAAATTTTCATCGTCCACTTTAAAAATCACAAGTGCAGAACCACCATGAGAAATTTTATAAGAATTTCCTACAATGTTGAGTTGTGGTCTCTTTTTATCTATAACAAAGTTAAAAACTTTTCTTGTAACATTTCCTTTAAGCATATTCCATTTACTAACATCTCTTGCTGTAACAATAATTTGCATCTCTTTTTCTTTCATTGTGTATGCAGTTCTTGGTGGTTTTAAAGTTATATTGATGTGTTTATCTCTCGTCAATGGCTCTTCATGTTCTAGCTCAATTTCTGAATCTCTTGTTTTTAAAACAACTCTATACTCTTTAATTCCACTATTATCATCTATCTTTATTTGCAAAGGTTTTCTCAGGTTCCAGTAGCCATTATTTTCACATTGTACTTTTGGAACATCTCTTTCAAATGTTGCAGAAAAATACACATATAATGCACTTGCAACAATCAATACCAGTATCAACAGGCTTAAAGCCGGTGATTTTTCATTTTTTCTACTCAAACTAAATTTCCTCATATTATTCTTACTAATTCGTTTTCATTTTCTTCATCTACTACTAATACAGTCTGCACATGGTTTATATTTAAGATTTCTCTCATTATCAGTTCTAAATCATACATCATTGCTCCTGTTCGTTTAAAATCATCCTCTTGTAAAGTTACAACTGCCACTTTAGCATTATCAACCAAGAGTAGTCTCGCAAATAAAATTGCTTTTAACCTAAAAAGAGATAAGGGGAGACTTTTCTTTAAGAATAGTACACATTGTTCATGATTTGCTTTGAGTAAAAGTAATTCACTCAAGGCATGTATGTTTTTTTTTTCACTATAGCAAGCGGGCTTTTGTAAGTAGCTTGCATAGAGAGCTGTCGCCATTTTTTCATTGATGATGACATTGTTTTCTTTAAATAATTCATATAAAGAAATGTCACTTTTTTTCAAATCAATCACTAAGTCACTTGAGGCACTCAGATTTTTTTTTACTTTATCATACCACGGTATACAAGAGAGTGGCATTTTCAATGCTCTTTCACTACTAACCAATGATACTTTTTTGTGAAGCCTTAAAATATATGTATATAATGCACTCGCATCCCCAAAAGAATCGTTGTCAGTAAGTATAGAAATATTTTTTGATTTTTCGATTGCTTTTAAAGATACCATAGTCTAATTATATCACATCTATAATTTATATACTATTTTTTATTCATTTTATACACATAAGCTAAGACTTCTGCTACTGCACCAAATAGTACTTCTGGGATTGCTTTGTCTATCGCTACTTCGGCATAGAGACTTCTTGCTAATGGTGGATTTTGAACGATGTGGACATTATTTTCACGAGCAATTTTTTTTATCTGAGAAGCAATATTATCTATTCCTTTTGCTGTAACTATTGGTGCATTATACTTTTCATTATCATATTTAATTGCCACTGCATAATGGGTTGGATTGGTAATAATAACATCAGCATTTGGAACTTCACTCATCATACGTTGGCGTGACATCTCCATCTGTTTTTGTTTTATTTTTGACTTTATGAGTGGATCCCCTTCCATATTTTTCATCTCATCTTTAATCTCTTGCTTACTCATTTTCAGTCCATCAAAATACTGTTTTCGCACAATAATAATGTCAATAATCGCAAAAATGAAAATAATAAAAAGCATCACAGAAGCAATAACGAGCATTTTTCCCTCTACCCATTTTAATTGGTCGGGTAAACTAAAAAGTGCAACTGTTGGTAATTCTGTAATAAAAGAAAAGAAAAAAATAAAACCTACACCAAGAGTTGTAAATGCTTTGAGCGTTATTTTTACTCCTTCTATCAGTTTTTTCATTGAGAAAAGGTTCTTCATTCCCTTTATTGGGTCAAGTTTAGAAAATTTTGGAGCTATTGCATTTGTATTAAATAAAAAACCAAACTGTGCCATAGCTGCAATCACACCTGAGACAGCAACTGCAATCGCTAAAGGCATCACAATAAGTAGAAATTCTTTAATCGTTACAATGGCAATATCCACCATAAAAAGTTGATCTAATGGCCTACCAATAAGAGAAAAATAATATTTGAAGAGTAGTACAACATGTTTTGCCATAAAAGGAAAAAGCATAAGCATAGCTAAAATAGCTACAAAAAGGGTAATAACCCCTGAAGCATCTTGTGATTTTGGAACATTGCCCTCTTTACGGGCATCTTCAATCTTCTTGGGGGTGGGTTCTTCTGATTTTTCTGCATCATCAGCCATAGATTATGACCTTAATCCAGTTTCATAGATAAATCAATCCAATTTGCTTGATGAATTAAAGAGCCTGAACTTATAGCATCAACCCCTGTTACAGCATAAGACTCTATCGTACTTAAAGAGATGTTACCACTTGCTTCAAGTAAAATATGGGGATATTTTTCATTTCGATAACTCACTACCTCTTCTATTTGTTGAGGGGACATGTTATCACACATTACAATATCACATTGTGCTTGCATTGCCTCTTTAGCTATCGTAAATGTTTCTGCTTCAACCTCGATTTTTGCAGTAAAGGGAATCTTTTTTCTTGCATTTATAATGTAGCTCTTGAGATTTTTAATCGTTTTGAGGTGTGTATCTTTTATCATTAAGCTATCATCAAGACCCATTCTATGATTTACTGCACCCCCTGTTCGAGTAGCATACTTTTCAAATACACGTAAATGAGGTCTAGTTTTTCGTGTATCTAGAAGCTTGACACCAAAAGGTTCTACGATGTTTACATATTTTCTCGTTAAAGTTGCAATAGAACTTGCATGTAAAAGCATATCAAGTATAGTCCTTTCACATCTGAGTAAACTATGAGAGTCTGCTTGTATGCTCGCAAGTACTTCACCCGATACAAACTCTTCACCATCTTTTTTGAACCATTGTATCGTAATGTTTTCTAGTTTTGCAAGGACATTAATGTAGTCTACTCCAGCAATAACCCCTTCACTTTTAGCAATAATTTTTGCACTTGCATCTACAGAATCTTCCACTAAAGCATACAAATCACCACGACCCACATCTTCAGCCAAAGCCTCTTGTACAAATTTTACTATCATAATGCCAACATTCTTTCCAAGGCAATTTTTGCCCATTTTTGTGTATCTTCCTCAACAAAAACTTCGTTAATTGGCTCCCCATCATCAATAGATTTTAGTGTCAAGTAAACATCTTCTAATGTTGTCTCATTCATCGTTGGACACTCAGGTTTTGTGGAACTCAAAATGTAAGTGTTTTTCTCACGAAGACGATTAACCATGTTAAACTCTGTTCCAACGGCTACTTTTTGTTCCTCAGGTAATTCTTTTATAAACTTGATTAGTTGAGAAGTAGAACCTACAAAGTCACTTGCATCACAAATTTCAGGGTCGCATTCTGGGTGAACTGCTATCAAAATACCTGGAAATTTTTTTCTATAAAACTCGATATCTTCAAGTGTAAAAAGTTGATGCACGGAACAAAAACCATCATAACAGATAACATCTGCCTCTTTTGGGTCGCTTCCATCACCAACAACCATTGATTTGAGTCCCATTTGATTGGCTATATTTTGTCCTAAACATCTATCGGGAACAAACAAAATCTTTTTGCCCTCTCCTAATGCCGTCGTTATGATATGCTTTGCATTGGCACTCGTACAGACCATTCCACCCATTTCTCCTACTTTCGCTTTTACATCTGCATTAGAGTTTATGTAGGTAATTGGTAAAATATTATCTTTGCTGATACCATTTTCTTCTAAAAATTTCACCGAGTCATCATAGTAGATACCATCTATCATTTTCGCCATTGCACAACAAGCCAGCTTTGGCATAACAACTCTTTTATGCGGTGAGAGTACTTTTACACTTTGCCCCATAAAAGCAACACCACAGAAGAGAATAAATTCAGCATCATCATCTCTTGTTTTGATAGCAAGTTCAAGAGAATCACCTGTAATATCGCCTATCTCAAATACTTCATCGCGTTGATAAAAATGAGAGACTATCGTTACACTCAGTTTTTCTTTTAAGTCATTTATTTTTTGTTTTAATTCTTTATTTGTATATTGCACGAAAACTCCTATGGGAATTAATTATGTAATTATATCAAAGAAACTTAAAAAAAGATGGATAAAGAAGAAAAGAGAAGAAAGAAAGAAAAGAGAAGAAAGAAAAAAAAGAGAAGAAATTACCAAGTATTAAAACTTGGTAATCAAGTTACTATTTACAAAAAAGCTTTGTTTTGTTTTCGTAATTTTGTAATGTAGCTTGTGCATATGAATCATTACGCATTGTTTTTTTGTAAGAGATTGCCTTCTCTTGAAATACTTTACAAAGTCTTTCATCTTTTTGAAATGCACTTCCTGCAAATAAACTTGTACTCATTGTAATTGTTAAAATTGTTAATAAAATTGTTTTCATATTATTCCTTTATAATTAATATATGACGAAATTATAACTCATATAAGTAACAATGTCAAGTTAGGAGTAGGTAAATCCGATGAAACAGTTTTTCAACACACTAAACTAGGTATTAGAACGGAATATCCGTAAAAAATATTAAAAATTTACAGTTAAAAAGCTC
>Ga0256829_1000191_pt1 | contig 74567 bp, 61 predicted proteins | sample 131447metaG_FD_185979 | JGI IMG/M metagenome (GOLD analysis project Ga0256829, IMG submission 185979) | Hydrothermal vent microbial communities from Lau Basin, Pacific Ocean - 131-447 | ecosystem: Environmental > Aquatic > Marine > Hydrothermal vents | place: Pacific Ocean: Lau Basin | collected...
ACGTTAAGACGTGACACAACATAGCTTTACCGGGGCCGACCGGTCCGTCACCGCAACTCTTTGACTTCATTCACTTCGCCCAAAAACTTCACCAAAATCCGGGGCGCGAAGTGCGGAACTTCTGTGGCACGCGGTGTCCAGGCTAGAACGATTCGTTTCCATAGACCGGAAAATGCCAGGGTCATGCATGAAAACCGAGTGTTGGCCAAGCAGTTGGAAGATGCAATCAGATCCAATCAGTTTGTTCTTCATTACCAGCCCATTGTGCGCATGAAAACAGGTTCCATTTGCGGGATGGAAGCATTGCTTCGCTGGGAACATCCTGAAATGGGCCTCATTATGCCGGATCGATTTATTCCGCAGGCAGAGAGCAACGGTCAAATCGCAGCGTTGGGAGAATGGGTGTTGCACCGCGTTGCCCAGCAGGCACTGGAATGGTCGCACAAAGGACTGTCCGGACTGTCGATATCGGTGAATGTGTCAGCAGAGCAGTTGAGCGAGGCTGATTATGCGGATAGGGCATGCACATTGATGGAATCGCTAGGCATGCAAAACTCATCTGTCAGTGTGGCCCTGGAGATCACGGAGAGCCAACTGATTTTCGACATCGACAGAAGCGTGGCCATGGTCGAGCGCCTCAGGGCTTCGGGATTGTCCGTCATCCTTGACGACTTCGGCACGGGGTATTCCTCACTGAGCTACCTGCATCGTTTGCCCGTGGACGTGATCAAGATCGACAAATCATTCATAGAGAAGATTGACACCGACCACCGGGCCGAGGAAGTAGTAAAGGCAATTCTGGCATTGGCCGGCTCTCTCGAGTTGGAAACCATTGTCGAAGGCATCGAGCGTGTGGAACAACACCATAAGATGAAACGCATGGGTTGTACCTACGGTCAGGGTTTCCATTACGGGCATGCGCAACCTGCGCACGAAATGGAACGGATCTGGCGCAGTAGCGGAAACCCTTGTCAGTAACATGGCGAGAATATTTGCCGATGAGCGGATGCGTCTGCCGGTCCCGTCGGTTCAGGAGGCGTCGGCCAGCAGGGCATCCAGGTCGTCCTGGTCGAACGTGAGGCGGTCACGGCTGCCGCCGCCGTCGAGTACGGCGGCGGCCAGTTCCGCCTTGCGTTCCTTCATGGTCTCGATGCGTTCCTCGACGGTGCCCGTGGTGATCAGCTTGTAGACGAAGACCGGCTTGTCCTGGCCGATGCGATGGGCACGGTCCGAAGCCTGGGCCTCGGCGGCGGGATTCCACCACGGGTCGTAGTGGATCACGGTATCGGCGGCGGTGAGGTTGAGGCCCACGCCACCGGCCTTGAGGCTGAGCAGGAACAGCGGGACATCGCCCTTCTGGAACCGGCGCACCGGCTCGGCGCGGTCGCGGGTCTCGCCGGTCAGGATCACGTAGCGGATGCGCTTGCGATCCAGTTCACGGCTGATCAGCTTGAGCATTTCCGTGAACTGGCTGAACAGCAGCACCTTGCGCCCCTCGGCCACCAGTTCGGGCAGCATTTCGAGCAGCAGTTCGAGTTTGGCCGATTCGCGCACGCCGCGTGCGGCTTCCAGTTTCACCAGACGCGGATCGCAGCAGGCCTGGCGCAGTTTCAGCAGCGCATCGAGCACCATGATGCCGCTGTGCTCGATGCCGCGCTGGGCGATGACCTCGCGCAGTTCGTCGGCCAGGGTCAGGCGCAGGCTTTCGTAGAGTTCGCGCTGGCGCCCTTCCAGCACCACGCGACGCGTGATTTCGCTCTTGGCGGGCAGTTCGGACGCCACCTCGGCCTTGCTGCGCCTGAGGATGAACGGAGCCAGGCGCTGGTTGAGCCGTTGCTGGCAGGCATCGTCGCCGTGCTTTTCGATCGGCACCCGGTAATGCCTGCGGAATGCCCGTTCGTCGCCGAGCAAGCCGGGTACGGCCAGGTCGATCTGCGACCACAGTTCGCCCAGATGGTTTTCCAGCGGCGTGCCGGTCAGGCAAAGCACCCGGGGTGCCTTGAGGCGGAGCAGGGCGCGCCGGGCCTGGGTGCGCGGGTTTTTCACCTGCTGCGCCTCGTCGAGTACCACCAGCTCGAAGGCCTGCGTTTTCAGTGCATCGACATCACGCGGCAGCAGGGCGTAACTGGTGAGGATGATGTCGTGCTTGCCAAGCTGGGAGAAGCGGTCGCCGCGCTGCGGGCCGTGCAAGGTAAGCACTTTCAGTTGCGGCACGAATCGCGCGGCTTCGGCCTGCCAGTTCGGGATCAGGCTGGTGGGCAGCACCACCAGTGCCGGATGCTTGAGGCGGCCTTTTTCCTTCAGCGTCTGCACATGGGCCAGAAGCTGCAGTGTCTTGCCCAGGCCCATGTCATCGGCCAGCACCCCGCCGATGCCGGCGGCGTCCAGGGCGTTGAGCCAGCGCAGACCCTCGCGCTGGTAATCGCGCAGGGTGGCGCAAAGGCCTTCCGGCACGCTGTCACTGGCCTGTTCGGCGGCTTCACGCAGTCGCCTGGTGAAACCGCGAAGTGCACGCGGCGCTTCCAGTTTGCCGTCCTTGGGCAGGGCTCTGGCCAGTTCCTCCAGACGCCCGGCCTGTACCTTTGGCAGCTGCAGCCGGTTGCGCGGGCGTTCCAGGTATTCGGCCAGCGGAGCCAGCAGTGCGCGCAATTCACGCAGACGAACCGGGACGCGGCGTCGTTCGTCCACGGGGGCATACCAGACGGCATCCTCGGCTTCGTTTCCGGGCGGGGTCAGTGTCAGTTGCTGGTCGCCCAGGGCCTGGGCGACCACGGGCAGCAGATTGACCTTCTCGCCGCCGACCTCGATGCCGATTTCCAGTTCGAAGCGCGACTCGTCGCTACCGGTGCTGGCTTCGCCATACCATTGCACTGGCCCATCCAGCACCTCGAAGGGGAAGCTCGCGTCGTAGTCGAGCATGAAGCCGTTTTCTTCCAGTCGCGCACGCAGCGCCATCCAGCGTGCCGGCGTGTTCACGTCCAGGGCACCGGTATGGCCGGCACCGGGGAACAGCCAGGCATCGTCGGGCAGCGTGTCGGCCAGGTCCCAGGGCAGCCCTTCGGTGTCCACGGCTGGCGTCAGGCCCGCGTTTTCCAGACGCTCCATGGCTGCCAGCTCGTCGGCCCGGCGCCGCGTGATCTCGACCAGTTTGCCTTCGTGCACCCGGTGTACCTGGTGTTCGCCGCCGCGGCCGGGAAGTCGTTCGCCGCCATAGTCGAAACTCAGGCAGGCATAGGCCAGCGGCGGGGTACCGGCGGCCAGTCGTGCATGACGTGACAGTGCGCACAGGGTCAGTACCGGATGCGGCATCAGTTGGGAGGCACGAGCCTTGCCGAGCACCTGGGGAGCCGGGATGCGTTTGGCCAGCGCGGAGCTGGCCAGCGCCAGCGCCACCGCGGCCGTGTCCTCGGGGGCCAGGGGCGGCGCCTCGAGCAGGTGCAGTTCGTCCGGTTGCAGTTCCAGCGGACCGAGGCTGGCCTGTTCCGGATCGAGGTACCAGGGCGTGCCCGCGCGCAGCAGGCGCTGGCCGCGAGGAAGGCGGGGCTGCAGATGCTGCAGGCCGTCGTTGTCGATGTGCCAGATCCATTCGGGACGCCGCGGCTTGCCGCGGGTCAGGCGCAAACCGGCCACGCCGCCGAGGAAGCAGGGTGCGGTATCGAGGATTTCGGTCAGCAGGGCATCACCCACGCCGCCGTGCAGATGGGCGTAGTTGCGGCCCTTGCGCTGGCTGTGCGGAAGGCCGAGCAGGCTCGAGGCCAGACGCTGCTCGCTGGGGGGAAGGCGGGTTTGCGACAGGCGGCGCGTATCCAGTGGCACGGCGCGATGCAGGCGACCGTGTTCGCCGACATGCAGCAGCACGGGCGCAACCTCGAGACGGGCGCCTGCGCCGCTGTCTGTCTGCACCATTTCGAGGAAAAACCCCAGCGTGGGCCCCCCGCTGCGGGCGGTTTCCGGCGCAACCGGGGCATGGCCGGCTAGCAGGCGCTGCCAGGCTGCAGGCACACGGGGCGGCGCGTCCTTCGCCTTGTCCTTGCGCGGCCGGGACGATGCCCGGGGCGTGCGGGTCGATCGCTGCATCCGATTTGCTCGCGCGTTAAAACTTCAAGACTAGCAGGCCCGGGCGTTCCGTGCGCATCCATGGCCCGCTCCGGCGTCGTCGGTTCAGCGCGGCGGGAACAGGGCGGTCGGGTATTCCGGTTTCTGTTCGCGCGCCATGAGGCTGCGCAGGCCCTCTTCCGGCGTGACATCGCCATGCAGCACGGCACGCACGCCAAAGGCGATGGGCAGGTCCAGGCCGTGCTGTTCGGCCAGGCGCCCCACTTCATCGGCGGTCACCACGCTTTCCACGACCTGGCCGATGTCGGCGATGGCCTGTTTCAGCGGGGTGCCGCGACCCAGGGCCAGGCCAAGGCGACGGTTGCGTGACAGGTCGCCGGTGCAGGTCAGCACCAGGTCGCCCAGGCCGGACAGGCCCATCAGGGTTTCCGGGCGGGCGCCGAGAGCCACGCCCAGTTGCAGCATTTCGTACATGCCACGGGTGATCAGGCCTGCGCGGGCATTGAGACCCAGTTCCATGCCGTCAGCCACACCTGTGGCCACGGCAAGCACGTTCTTCATCGCCCCGCCGAGCTCGGCGCCGAGCATGTCGTCGCCGGTATAGGCACGGAAACTGCTCGAGTGCAGAAGGTCGGCCAGTACCTGTGCGAAGTCGTGGTCTGAACCATGCACGGTGACGGCTGTCGGCAAACCTGCCACCACCTCGCGGGCAAACGAGGGCCCGGTGATGACGGCCATGGGTCTGCCGTCGAGCCGTTCGCCGACCAGTTCGTGAAGGAAGCGGCCGGTGCCCGGCTCGAAGCCCTTGGTTGCCCAGCTGACCGCACACTGTGCGGGCAGCATCGGTACGATCTGGTCAAGCAGCGATGCAAAGGCGTGGCTCGGCACCGCGATGAGCACGATGTCCGCGTTTGCCACCGCAGCCGACAGGTCCGGCTCGCAGGCGAGATCGTCCGGCAAGGCCAGGTCCGGCAGATAGCGCGCATTGTGCCGGGTCGACTGCACGATGCGCAGCGCGTCGGCGTCACGGCCCCACAGCGTGGTGGCGGTACCGTTGCGGGCCAGCAGGGCAGCCAGGGCCGTACCCCAGGAACCGGCGCCGAGCACGCTGACGCGAAGTTTCCCCTGCGTCATGGTGCGTGGACTCAGGAGTTCAGCGTCGGCGTCGGTTCACCCTCGGCGACGCGGCGCTTCTGCTCCGCGTACAGGGCCTCGAAGTTGATCGGCTGCAGCAGGAACGGAGGGAACCCGCCGTCCTGGATCATCGCGGAAAGGATGTGGCGCGCGAACGGAAACAGCACGTTCGGGCAGTAGCTGCCGATCAGGGTGTCCTCGTCCTCGGCCGAAAACCCGGCCATGCTGAATATGCCGGCCTGCTGGACTTCGGCCAGGTAGGCGGTCTGGTCGCCGATCGTGCAGGTCAGGGTCAGGGTCAGCACGACTTCACGGGTCTGTTCGTCGAGTTTGCTGGCCTTGTGGCCCATGTCGAGCTGGACCTGGGGCTGCTGCTCGGGGTTCTGCCCCATCTGCTGGAAGATGCCCGGCGCGTTGGGGGCCTCGAAGGAGGCGTCCTTCATGTAGACCTTCTGCAGCACCAGCTGCAGCTCGTCTTCACCGTTGGCTTCGATGTGTTCTGCCATGATTTACCCTGAATAGCGTGTGGTGGAATGCGAAAGGGAGCCATTGTCCCACACATCGGCCCGGCATGTGCATGGCGCCACGGTGGATCGCCCGCGCTTGCGGTGACGCCGGTGCATTGCGATAATGGCCAGCTTGCCCTGCCCTGTCCGGGTGTTCCGGAGCCCCTGCACGTGCGGTCGCACAGGGGCACGCGGGGCCTGAATCCAGCACACCGCACACGGCTTGCGCCGTCGCTGGGCCGACGCCATCCTGGCCAATGGGTGGTCCACGAACCGATTTACGGAGGTCAACATGGCCCGAGTATGCCAAGTCACCGGCAAGCGTGTGCAGACCGGAAACAATGTCTCGCACGCCAACAACAAGACGCGACGTCGCTGGTTGCCGAACCTGCACGAGCGTCGTTTCTGGGTGCCCAGTGAAAAGCGCTGGGTGAAGCTTCGCGTGTCCAACCATGCACTGCGAACCATCGACAAGAATGGCATCGAAGCCGTGTTGGCCGACCTGCGTGCCCGCGGCGAGAAGGTCTAAGGAGAATCGTCATGCCTTCCAAGCGCGACAAGATCCGCCTGATTTCGTCGGCCGGTACCGGCCATTTCTACACCACCGACAAGAACAAGAAGAACACGCCGGAAAAGATGGAGGTCAAGAAATACGACCCCGTCGTCCGCAAGCACGTGCTCTACAAGGAAGGAAAAATCAAGTAAGGGCCACGCCCTTCGATTTCTTTCCGCGGAAACCCGCCGGCTGGCGGGTTTCTTTTTGTCCGTCATTCACGTTTGCATGCCGGGGCCGCATTCCAGAACGGCAAAGCCCGCCGCAAGGGCGGGCTCTTCCGGGAACGTTGCGGAGAAAGGAGGCGGTCGCCTGCCTCAGGCGGTGGCCAGACGATAGCCCTTCAGTCGCTGGGCGAAGTCCTGCAGGGCGCGGATGCCGCTTTGCTCGGCTTCGTGCACCCATTGCTGCAGGCCCTTCAATGCGGCTTCGGCGCCACGTTGCTCCATCAGTCCGGCCAGCCGGGCACGGTATTCGCACACGACACGCAGGGCCGGGCGCCTGGCAACAATGTCCTGCAGCTGCTGTTGCCGGTCTCGATCCAGCCAGCGACCCCCGTCGGCAAGCGCGCGGCGCAGGCGCCTGGGCACGGCCTTGATACTCTCGCCGGCATGCCCGGCTTCCTCGCGCAGGGTCGGCACGATGACCATGCGGTAGAAATCGGTCATGGCGTGGAAACGGTGCGTGAGCACGGCCTTGAGCGTGTCGGTGTCCGGCAGTTTCACGTTCGGGCGCACGTCCAGCTTCGGCGCCACGCGCAGGACCTTGGCCAGGCCGACGGCGCGCAGGCCACAGATGACTGCCCAGCCGATGTCGAATTCCCACTTGCGCAGGGCGAATTTCGCCGAACTGGGGAAGGCGTGGTGGTTGTTGTGCAGCTCTTCGCCGCCGATCCAGAAACCCCAGGGCAGGAGGTTGGTGGCGGTGTCCGAGCTCTCGAAGTTGCGGTAGCCCCACCAGTGGCCGATGCCGTTGACGAAGCCGGCCGCCCAGAACGGGATCCAGATCATCTGGATGGCCCAGATGGCGAGTCCGACCGATCCGAACAGGGCAATGTCGATGAATGCCATCAGGGTCGGGCCCATGTACGGGTGGGCCCCGTACACATGACGTTCGAGCCAGTCGTCGGGCGTACCGCGACCGTATTTCTCCATATCCTCGCGGATCTTGCTGGCGTCGCGGTACAGACTCACGCCGTCCCAGAACACCTTCTTGATACCGTAGATCTGTGGACTGTGCGGATCGTCCGCGGTTTCCACCAGAGCATGGTGCTTGCGATGGATGGCTACCCACTCCTTGGTAACCATGCCCGTGGTCAGCCAGGCCCAGAAGCGCAGGAAGTGCGCAACGGCAGGGTGGAAGTCGACGCCGCGATGGGTCTGGCTGCGGTGCAGGTACAAGGTCACGGCGAAAATGGTCAGCTGCGTGACAATCAGTCCGTAAACCAGCCAGGTGACCCAACCGGCTCCGGTCAGGCCGCGGGCGGCGAAGTCGAGAAAAGCTTGCATCATGATGGACAGAACTCTTGAAGAAGAAACACTTGTGTACGCCACAGTGTACGCGCATGGCGTCCGTACCCGCCAGCATGGCGGCAATGGACCGCAGTCCGGCATCAGCGGGCAAGGTGCTCATCAAACCACGTCATGTACGGCAAAACCGTGACGCTATGACACAGAACAAGCACGCCGGCTTGTGATTGATATGGGTTCTTGGTCAGAATCAACAAGTGAATCGCGCCCCTCCGCTCCTGTTGCTGGATTCGGTCTGCCGCCGGCTGGGTGGCCGCGAGGTGGTGCAGGCACTCGATCTGCAGCTACTGCGCGGACAGGTTCTGGGTTTGCTGGGCGTCAACGGCGCCGGCAAGTCCACCACCCTGGCCATGATGGCTGCGGCCCAGCAGCCGGACCGTGGCCGGGTCTGCATCGACGGCGTGGATCTGGCCGAACAGCCGGGGCGCGCACGCACCCACGTCGGCTGGTTGCCCGAGCGTGCACCTTTGTGGCCGGAACTCAGTGTGCGCGAACACCTCCAAGCCTGTGCCCGACTGCGCGCAATGCCGGCCAGTCTTGCCCGGAAGCGGGGCGATGCCCTGCTGGAGCGGCTGCAACTCCACGACCAGGCGCGACGTCTGGTGGGCGTGCTGTCCCAGGGCCAGCGGCAACGGGTGGGGCTGGCCTGTGCCCTGCTGCACGAACCCCCCCTGCTGGTATTGGACGAGCCCGGCAACGGCCTCGACCCGGTGCAGTCCGCCCTGTTGCGCGAGTTGATTCGGGAGCGCGCGGCGGCCGGCTGTGGCGTGGTGCTGTCCACGCATGTGCTTTCCGAAGTCACGGCGGTATGCGACCGGGTGGTGATTCTGCACGAAGGGCGTCTGCGCCTTGACGCCCCGGCGCGAGAACCCAGGCCGCACTTGCTTCTGACCTTGGCCAGACCCCTGCCGCTGGCGCAGGTACAGGCCCTGGCGCCGGTTGCCGACGCGCAGGCACGCGAGCCGGGCAGTTTCGCGATCACCCTGCAGGATGGCGAGGATGCAGCCGCGCTGGCGCAGGCCGTCATGGCGGCCGGCATGCCGTTGTGCGGCTTGCAGCCGCTGGCCGGCGCACTGGAACAGGCCTTCATGGACATCGCCACACATACCGCGACGGTGCCCGGGAAACGGGCGGCATGAGTACAGTCGCCGTGTTCCGCTGCGAATGGCGCCGGCTGTGGACACGGCCGCTTGGCTGGCTGCTGGCGGCGCTGGTGCTGGCCGGCATGGGCTGGGAGTTCGTGCTCATGCTCAGCCAGTTTCTTGCCCTGCAGGTGCGTTTGCTCGCAGCCGGCAACACCAGCGGTTTCACCGATCTGGTGACCTTGCCGTGGTTGGCGATGTACGTGTTCGCGGCTATCGTCATGGCGCCGTTGATGAGCATGTCTTCGCTGGCCGGCGAACGACGCAACGGTACGCTGGCGATGCTGTTTTCGTGCGGTGTCTCGCCCGCCGCCATGGTGCTGGGCAAATACCTGGCGGCACTGGCTTGGCAGGTGCTGATCCTGCTGCTGGTGCTGGCCATGCCGCTGACGCTGGCACTGGTGGCCGGTGCGGACTGGGGCAAGCTGGCGGCGGCGACCCTGGGCCTGGGGCTGACGATGGCCGCCCTGACCGCGGTGGGCACGGCCTGTTCAGCCTTTACCGCGCATCCGGCGCTGGCCGCGGCCAGCGCATTCGTCTTCACCGCCCTGCTGCTGGGGGTGAACCGATTGTCCTTGTCGCAAGGCGTGCTCGGCGGGCTGGCCAACCAGCTGGCACTGTCGACCCACCTGCAGCCGATGGGCCGGGGTCTGGTCAGCACGGCCGGCCTGGTGTGGTTTGCATTGCTGATTGCGGTTGCGCTCCTGCTGGCGATCCGCCGCATGGCCGACGAGAGGATACGCGGCTGATGCGGCGGCGATTGCCGATGCCGCTGTACGTGCTGGCGCTGGCCGTGGCTGCCGGCAGCATCGGTTATCTGGCGATGCGCCACGCAAGGGTCTTCGACTGGAGCGCAGGCCATCGCGCCAGCCTGTCGGCACCCACGCGCGCGGTGCTGGCCCGTTTGCAAGGCCCGTTGCGCATCACCAGCTACGCGGTACCGGGCGGCACGCTCAGGCCGACTATTGCCGCCTACATCGCGCGTTACCAGGCCTTGAAGCCGGACATCTCGCTGCACTTCGTCGACCCCGACCGCAATCCGGGCGCGGTGCGTGCGGCCGGTATCGAGGTGGCCGGCGAGATGGTCCTGCATTATCGCGATCGCACGGTCCACGTGCGTGAGCTGACCGAGCAGGCCCTGACCGACGCCATGGAGCGGCTGGTGCAGGGTGGGCCGCGCATCGTCGCCTTTGTCAGCGGCGATGGCGAGCGATTGCCGGGAGGAGTGCGCGGGCAGGACCTGGGACTTTTCCTGAAACCGCTGGTTGCGCGTGGATTGCGTGCGGTGCCGCTCAATTTCGCGCAGGTTGACCAGGTGCCGGAAGGCACCCGTATGGTGGTCCTGGCCAGTCCCAGGTCACGCTTGCCGGACGGCGCAGTAAAGGCACTGGTGGACTGGGTGCAACAGGGCGGCAACCTGCTGTGGCTGAGCGAGCCGGACAACCCGCATCCCGAACTCAAGCCCCTGGCGCGCGCGCTGGGCATCCTGCGCCTGCCCGGCGTGCTGGTCGACGGACACGGTTCCGCCCTGGGTCTGAAGGACCCGCGCATCGTTGCCGTCAGCCAGTATCCGCCCAGTACCGTGACGCGCGGACTGGACCAGACGACCCTGTTCCCGCTGGTGCAGGCGCTGGCCAATACCAGCCAGACCGCATGGTCGACCACGCCGTTGCTGCGATCGAGTGCACAGAGCTGGACCGACACCCAGCCCATCGACAGCAAGCAAAGCTCGACGATTCGGTTCAATGCCGCGGATGGCGAACTGCGCGGTCCGCTGGATTTCGGCTTTGCGCTTTCGCGCCTGTCACCGAGCCCGGACAAGAACCAGCAGCGGGCGGTGGTCATCGGTGACGGCGATTTCCTGTCCAATGCCTTCGTCGGCCAGGCCGGAAACCGTGCGCTCGGCGAGCGGGTGATCGACTGGTTGCTGGGTGACGATGCCCTGCTTGGCGTCGATCGCGCGCAGGCGCCGGATCGCGTGGTGCGGATCTCGCGCGCGCAGCTCACCGCGCTGGCGGTGGTTTTCATGATCGTGCTGCCGTTGATCCTGCTGTTGCTGGGCGTCGGCATCGCCTGGCGGCGACGCCGGCGCTGAACGCATGCGCCGCTGGCACCCCGGCATGCTCGGCGGCGCGGCACTGGCGGTGCTGGTGGCACTCGCCTGGCTGCAATGGCGGCATGACCGCGCGCATGCACCGGGGACGTTGCTTGGCATCGATCCGGCAAGCGTGGTGCGTATCGAGATCGATGCTACCGGTCAACCGCCACTGGCGTATCGGCGGCGCGACGGCCAGTGGTGGACAGACGGCACGCATCCGGCAAGAGCGCAGAACCGGGACGGCTGGCTGGACCGGGTCGCGGCCATTGCCGATGCGCCGGTGCTGCGCTGGCGGTCGCTGCGACAGCTCGATCCGCGCACGCTGGGGTTGGACCCGCCGCAACTGACGCTGGTGATCAACGGACGGCGTCTGGATTACGGCGTGATGGCGCCGTTTGCAGCCGAGCGCTATGTGCGCGTGGGCCCGCGAGTGGCGGTGGTCCCCGCGCAATATGCCCCGCCTGCACGGCCACCGGTGCCGGTCACGGCGCCGCAAGGTCGATGATCCGCGGCGGTGAGTTTTCGTTCCGTTGTGCTCAGCCGTCCCCGGCCAGCCAGTCGCGGGGAACCAGGTAGTCGGCAAGGCGTGCCTCGGCGCTTCCCGGTTCCGGTTGCCAGTCGTATTCGAAGCGGACCCGGGGCGGCAGGCTCATCAGGATCGATTCGGTGCGTCCGCCCGATTGCAGGCCGAACAGGGTGCCGCGGTCGTAGACCAGGTTGAACTCGACGTAGCGGCCGCGACGGTAGAGCTGGAATTCGCGCTCGCGCTCGCCCCAGGGTTCATGCATGCGCCGCTCGACGATCGGCAGGTAGGCGTCGAGGAAGCCCTGCCCCACGTCGCGCATGAACGCAAAGCAGCGCTCGAAGCCGCCTTCGTCCAGGTCGTCGAAGAACAGCCCGCCGACGCCGCGCGTCTCGTTGCGGTGCCTGAGCAGGAAATACTCGTCGCACCAGCGCTTGTAGCGCGGGTACACGTCCTCGCCGTATGTCGCGCACAACTCGCGGGCCACGCGATGCCAGTGGAGGATGTCCTTGTCGAACGGATAGAACGGCGTCAGGTCGAAGCCGCCGCCGAACCACCACACCGGATCCATGCCCGGCTTGCGCGCCTCGAAGTAGCGCAGGTTGGCATGGGTGGTGGGCACGTACGGGTTGTGCGGATGCAGGACCAGCGACACGCCGCAGGCGGTGAAACTGCCGCCGGCCAGGTGCGGCCGGTGCGCGGTCGCGCTGGGCGGCAGGGTATCGCCGGACACGCGGGAAAAATTCACCCCCGCCTGCTCGAACACGCCGCCGTTCTTCAGTACCCGGGTGCGTCCGCCGCCAGCGCCCTCTTCGCGCTGCCAGATGTCCTCGCGGAAACCTTCCTCGCCATCGGCGTCGCCGTCGGACGCATCGACAGCTTCGATGGCCGCGCAGATCCGGTCCTGAAGCTCACGCAGGCAGGCTTCGACGCGTTCGGCTTGATCATGCATGCGGCAAGTGTCGATGGCGGCGCATCCGCTTGCAAGCCTTCAATGTCCGCCCCCGGCCCAGGGTTGCGGGCGGGTCATGGTGCGGACATAGAGCGGGTGCCGTGGTGCGCCAGCTGCGGTCAGTCCGAGCACGTGCGGATCGCGCAGCAAGGCACGCACCACAACATCGCGTCCGCGCCATGTGCCGTGGTTGCCCCAGGCCGCCACCGTCAACTGTGATTGCGAGTGCAGATGTTCAAGCCAGGCGTCATTGCGGCCACCGACCGGACCGCGGGCTTGGCGCAGGCGGGCCGGCGAGGGGGTGCGCCAGGCGAAAAGATTGCCCACCGCCAGTGCGGCAAATCCCCAGTCACGGGCGAAGCCGATGCAACGACGGATGGTCGGGTCGTTCGCCGACGCGCTGGCGGTGGACGGGTTGAGCATCACGAACAGCAGTTGCGGACCGTCAGCCCAGCGCCGCCACAGGGCATAGCGGTAGCGCCCGCAATGCGAGAATGCGGCGGTCGAGGCCATGCCGTCGATGACATCGTGACGCATGCGGGCCGTTGCTTTGTCCGGTAACACCTTCGGCATGGCCGGCATGATCGCATGGCCCGTCAGGGTCCTGTCCCGTTCGGGTGTGAGGATGCGGGTCGTCCCGGGGCGGCAGCGCATTGACGCTGGCAGCACATCGCCGCATCCTTGTGTTTTTTCGCGCGCCGGAATTGTCATGCCCACCCTCGTCCTGATCCGTCACGGCCAGTCCCAGTGGAACCTGGAAAACCGCTTCACCGGCTGGGCCGACGTCGACCTCACCGACCAGGGCGTGGCCGAGGCGCGCGAGGCCGGACGCATGCTGGCCGAGGCCGGTTTCGATTTCGACCTTGCGCATACCTCGGTGCTCAAGCGTGCCGTGCGTACCCAGTGGCACGTGCAGGACGTGATGGATCGCATGTGGCTGCCCGTGCACACCGACTGGCGTCTCAACGAACGCCACTACGGCGGCCTGACCGGCCTCAACAAGGCCGAGACGGCGGCGAAGTTCGGTGACCAGCAGGTACACGTGTGGCGGCGCAGCTACGACGTGCCGCCACCGCCGATGGAGCCGCAGGACAATGTTTTCGCCAGCGATCCGCGCTATGCCGGAGTGGACCGGTCACGCATCCCGCTGACCGAATGCCTCAAGGACACCGTGGCGCGGGTGCTGCCTTACTGGCATGAGAGCCTGGCTCCGGCGATTCGCGCCGGCAAGCGCGTGCTGGTGACTGCGCACGGCAATTCCATGCGTGCGCTGGTCAAGTACCTGGACGGCATTTCCGATGCCGACATCGCCGGCGTCAACATTCCCAACGGCGTGCCGCTGGTGTACGAGTTCGATGCCGACCTCAAGCCGCTCAAGCATTATTACCTCGGCGATGCCGAGGCGCTGGCGGCAAAAATGAAGGCGGTCGCCGAACAGGGCAAGGCACGCGGCTGAAGCCGGGCGATATCAGAGCGCGTCGCCGTCCAGTTCGCCCGTTCGGATGCGGATGACCTGGTCGAGCGTACTGACGAAGATCTTGCCGTCCCCCACCTTGCCGGTACGCGCCGATTGCTGGATGGCCTCCACCGCGCGGTCCAGAAGGTCTTCAGTCACGGCCGCTTCCAGCTTGATCTTGGGCAGGAAATCAACCACGTACTCGGCGCCGCGGTACAGCTCCGTGTGCCCCTTCTGGCGACCGAAACCCTTGACTTCGGTGACTGTCAGCCCCTGCACGCCGACATCGGCCAGGGCCTCGCGGACTTCGTCAAGCTTGAACGGCTTGATGATGGCGGTGATCAGTTTCATGCCGGCTGTATTCCATGCGGGGATGGGCTGTCTACTATACCGGGACGCAAGCCGTTCAGGACCGTCGTTGCCATACTTCCGGGTTTCCCGGGAACGCGCCGGCGTAGGCAAAACCCTACAGGCGCGGATGCATTCTTCCGATGGCGTCGCTATGCTCACCGGTCCACACTGACCGCAAGAGTTTCGAGGTGCTGCCATGATCGATGTCCAGTCCATTGATGCCATAGCGCAGCGGCTTGCGAATGCGGTCCCGCCCGGTCTCGAGCATGCACGCGAGGACCTGGCGAACAACTTTCGCGATGTGCTGGCGCAGGGATTGCGCCGCCTCGATCTGGTCACGCGCGAAGAGTTCGACGTCCAGCGCAAGGTGCTTGTCCGGACCCGGGAACTGGTCGAGCAGTGCGAACAGCGCATCGCCGAACTCGAGGCGCAGCTGGCCGCACAGGGCCGCTGACGGAATTCGATCGACACTTCCCGGGAGACCGCCCCCGATCCATCACCTCACCCCGAGCTGGTGATCGGGGGCGGCTTTTCATCCGCTTGCCGGGGAACACGCAGGAAGCCCGAATGCACAGGAGCACGACCCCGCAGGAAGCAACGGCAGGATGCGCAGGCACGGGGGCTTTCGCATGAGCCTGTCGGTGATCCTCAGCCGCGCCCAGGAGGGGGTTGGCGCGCCGCAGGTGATGGTCGAAGTCAATCTGTCCGGCGGGCTGCCCAATACCTTCATCGTCGGGCTGCCCGAGGCCGCGGTGCGCGAGGCGCGCGACCGGGTGAAGGTGGCCATCCAGAACACCGCCTTCGAATATCCCAACCGCCGGGTGACCGTGAACCTGGCGCCTGCCGAGCTGCCCAAGGACGGCGGGCGTTTCGATCTGGCGATCGCCCTGGGCATCCTGGCAGCGGCCAACCAGGTGCCGCGCAAGCGTCTGCTTGATTGCGAATTTCTCGGCGAGCTGGCGCTATCGGGCGAATTGCGCCCGGTGGTCGGCGTGCTGCCGGCCCTGCTGCACGCCGGCAAGCGTCGGCGTCGGGTGGTGGTGCCGCGTGCCAACGCCGCCGAAGCGGCGCTGGTGGACGGCGCCGATGTGCGGGTTGCCGAATCGTTGGCGCAGGTCTGCGCCTGGCTGCGCGGGGAAGGGGAATTGCCCGGCCCGCGGGACATCGACATGCCCCCCCTTTCCGAGGCGCCGCGGGTGCCCGACCTGGCCGACGTGCGCGGCCAGTTGCAGGCCCGCAGGGCGCTGGAAATCGCCGCTGCCGGGGGACATCACCTGCTGCTGATCGGCCCGCCCGGTACCGGCAAGACCATGCTCGCCGAACGCCTGCCGGGTATCCTGCCGCCGCTGGGCGAATCGGAAGCGCTGGAAGCGTGCGCCGTGCGTTCGGTGGCCGGTGAAGCCGTGGATACCGCCCATTGGCGCCGCCGCGCGTTCCGCGCGCCGCACCATACCGCTTCGGCCGCGGCCCTGGTCGGTGGTGGCTCGCGACCGCGCCCAGGCGAAATTTCGCTGGCGCATCATGGCGTCCTGTTTCTCGATGAGCTGCCGGAGTTCGAGCGTCGCGTGCTGGAAGTATTGCGCGAACCCCTGGAATCGGGCCGCATCGTGATCTCGCGCGCCGCAAGGCAGAGCACCTTCCCTGCGCAATTCCAGCTGGTCGCGGCCATGAACCCCTGCCCCTGCGGTCATGCCGGCGACCCCAGCGGCCGCTGCCGCTGTACGCCCGACCAGATCGCGCGCTACCGCGGTCGCCTGTCCGGTCCGTTGCTCGATCGCATCGACCTGCAGGTGGAAGTGCCGCGCGTGCCGTTGACCGAACTGACCACGCCGCGTGGTGGCAGCGACGAGGACAGCGCCGGTGTGCGACGTCGTGTGGAAGCAGCCCGGCAACACGCACTGATGCGTGCCGGGCGACCGAACGCGGAAATCAGCACCCGGGAGCTGGAGCGCGATTGCGCGCTGGGCGAGCGTGAGCGCGTCTGGCTGCAGCAGACGCTGGAGCGCCTGCACCTGTCCGCGCGGGCCTACCACCGCGTGCTGCGGGTGGCACGCACGGTGGCCGACCTGGATGGCGCCGCTGCCTGCGTGCGCCGCGAACATCTGGCCGAGGCCCTGCAGCTGCGACGCATCGACGTGTGAATGCGCACGGATGGCCTGTACGGTGCCATCCACGGTCCCTGCAGGCGAACCGTGGGTGCGACAGTGTGTCCACACACTTGCATGATGGTAGTGTCTCAGTATGAAGTGGTGTTCAAAGATTGAACAGATACGGTTCCTGAACGATAGTGATTCTTATCTGCAACTTATTGCTTGCAACAGGTTCACACAGATGTAAGCTATTGCCACGGGACGTGGAGTGAATCTGCTATGTACAGAGTAGGCTGGCCTGGGGCGCTCATGCTCGGGCGTCTTGGAGTTCCTCTAGAGATCAAAGTATTCATTCGCTTCGATGAAGAGGCGCGTGTTTTCGTGGGCGTCAGTGATGACATCCGGGGTCTCGTTGTAGAGGGCGCATCCTTAGATGAAATAGCCAAGGAAGTTGAAGAGTTGGTTCCTGCTTTGATGGCTTCAGATCAAAAGACAGGAAGAAAGATGGCTCCAGCTCGGACAAATATTTGTTACTCCGCACCCGTCCACTGCTGAGTTATTTGCAGTGCTAGGGATGGCTATGCGCAGCAAGTGAAAAAAATTCTTAGCGAGCACGGCTGGAAACTACTTCGTGCTGGTAAAGGTTCCCATCAGATTTGGGCCGACCCAAACGGGAAGACTGTATCGGTGAACCGCGTATGCAAATCGCGTCATACCGCGAACGCGATCATGAAAGCCGCTGGAATCCAGCACAAGTTCTGATCTAACCAGTGGCTTTCCTCTTGTATGGGCCTCGCTTTTTCGCGATCAGCTCCGGCACAAGCGACGTCTTTCCAGCGGGCCTGCGCCGCCTTCCGGGCGATCTCTGATCGTTCATGCTGAGATATGCTATCTGCCCGCGTTCGACCGCCTTTTAATCCGCCCTTGCGCCCAAGCTTGACCGCCGCCGGGTCCTTCCCTTCGTCGGGATTCTTGTCCTTGACTCCTCCCGTCGCTATCTCAGCGATGAGGTGGGCTAGAGCGATGAGGTGGGCTAGCTGGTTGGGGTCGCGCGGGCGCTACGGCTTGGTCATACATCAAGTATGCGGTCGCGGCCCTGAACGCTCAAGGTAGACCGGATTTCAAACTGAGACACAACCTGCACGATGGCCTGCTTGACCCGCCGTGGCGGTCGGGGGATAATTGAACCATCGGGTATGCAAAATATCCGATTCCCCCGCCGCCCCGGTATCGGATACCCCCTCCCTCCCCCGCATCCGGTACCGGGGTCCGGCATTTGTCCCCTTCCTGCTCACGTGCGCGCCGCCTGTCCATGGGAAGGCATGGCGTGGAAGCATGCATCCGCTGCAAGTTGCTCCCCTTGCAGCCTGAGGGACGGCTCGAACGGGTGTGCCTGTGGCACGCCGGGTGCAGGCATCCATGCAACCGCTACCTGCTACCCGCCGGTACGCCCCGGTTGTCCTGTTTCGAAGGCAAGCAAGCCCTCGACAGGACGAAGCACTGCGATGAGACTGGTCCGGCGTGTCCTGTACAGACGTTCGGAACATCATCCACTTTCGGATAGGCTGCCCCCATGACCCATCTTGCTCTCCTGCTCACCCTGTTGCTGGTGATCGGATTCGTGGCGCAGTGGCTGGCCTGGCGGGTCAAGCTGCCGGCCATCCTGTTCCTGCTGCTGGCGGGCATCGTGCTCGGCCCGGTGACGGGCATGATCGACCCCGATCGCCTGCTCGGGCGCTGGCTGTTTCCCACGGTATCGCTGGCGGTGGCGTTGATCCTGTTCGAGGGCAGCATGACACTGCGGTTCGGCGAACTGCGTGGCATCGGGCGCGCGGTACGCGGACTGGTCAGTTACGGTGCGGTGGCCACGCTGCTGATGCTGGCCGCCGCCGCACACTGGTTTGCCGGCCTGTCCTGGCCTATCGCTTTCCTGTTCGGCGCCCTCGGCAGCGTGACCGGACCGACGGTGATCGTGCCGATGCTGCGCACGCTGCGCCCGGATGCCAAGGTCGCCAACACCTTGCGCTGGGAAGGCATCGTGATCGATCCGCTCGGCGCGCTGTTTGCGGTACTGGTGTTCGAAGCCATCGTGTCCAGCGAGCAGGGACACTCGGCCGGCATCTTCCTGGCGACCGTCGCCAGCGGGGTGGTGATCGGCGTGATCGGCGGCTTGCTGCTGGCGTTCCTGCTGCGAAGGCAGATGATCCCCGAATACCTGCAGAACTACGGCACCATGGCCACGGTGCTCGCCGCGTTTTCGGTATCCAACGCCATCACCCACGAGTCGGGTCTGCTGGCGGTGACCATCATGGGCATCGTGATCGGCAACCGGCGCGACGTGCACATCGACCACATCATGGACTTCAAGGAAGACCTGTCCACGCTGCTGGTATCGCTGCTGTTCGTGGTGCTGGCCGCGCGGCTCGCATGGCCGATGCCGCCGGGCATGTTGCTGGGCGGCGTGCTGGTGTTTCTGGCCGCGCAACTGGTGGTGCGCCCGGTGTCGGCCTGGTTGGCCACCCTGGGCAGTACCCTGAACTGGCGCCAGCGCGCACTGATCGCCTGGGTCGCACCGCGCGGCATCGTGGCCGCGGCGGTCTCGGCGCTGTTCGCGTTGCGCCTGGAATCGTTACACGTACCGGGTGCCGAGGCGCTGGTGCCGATGGTGTTCATCCTCATCATCGGCACGGTGGTGGTGCAGAGCGCCACCGCGCGTCATGTCGCACGCTGGCTTCGCGTGGCCGAACCCGAGCCGGACGGAGTGATGATCTTCGGCGCCGACCCGGTGGCGCGCGCCGTGGCCCAGGCGCTGAAGGCCGCCGGGGTGCGCGTGCTGGTGGTGGACGACGACTGGGAAGGCATTCGCAGCGCGCGCATGCAGGGCCTGGACACCTTCTTCGGCAGCCCGACCTCGCAACATGCCGACCACCACATGGAGCTGACCGGAATCGGGCGCCTGCTGGCCATGTCCACCCGGCGTGAACTCAATTCGCTGGCCGTGGTGCATTACCGGCAGGAGTTCGGGCGCGAACGCGTCTACCGCCTGCGCAACCTGGCCCCGGAGGAACGCCACGACCGGCGCAATTTCGCCGGCACCCTGCTGGCGCCGGCGCTGTTTGACGAAACCATGACCCACGGCCGCTTTGCCGAGATGATGGACAGCGGCTGGCGCATCAAGTCGACCCGGCTCAGCGACACTTTCGGCTGGCCGCAATTTGTAGCCGAATACGGCGACGAGACGGTGTTGCTGTTCGGCATCAGCGAGCGCGGCGCGTTGCGGGTGGTGTCGAGCAAGCGCAAGTTCGAACCCGGTCCGGGCTGGACGGTGATTGCCCTGGTACCGCCCGGGAAGGAAAAGCCGACCGTCGCAGCGTGATATGTTCGCAGCGGTTTGCTGCACGCTGTCCAATTTTTTCGCATCCGGGAGACATCCATGCGCGTTCGCCGCCGTCGCCTCTGCTTCATCCAGATCGCCGACCAGACGGTGCCGGACCTGGGTGCCCTGTTCAGCGGCGAGGTGAAACTCGAATCCCGGCCCTCGGCGGAGCTGTTGTGCCCGGTCAGCGGTGAGGCACTGCATGTGAGCGGGCCCGAACTGGCTCTGCTGTCACGGCTGCCGGCCACGGACTGGACCGATGCCGAAAGCCTGATCGAGGACGGCAGCATCGATCTGCAAGGCCTGCGTGACCTGATCGGTCGCCGCGTGCTGCTGAGTGATGCCGATGCGACGAGTGCCGCCATTGTCGAGGCCGAAGCGCGATTCGAAAGTCTGGGCTGGTACGACCTGACCGCGGTCTATCACGCCATGACGCGCTGGACGGAAGTCAGGGACGAGGAACTGGACAGCGAGCACACCCCCGAAGCGCATCGCGAACGCCTGGAACACAACTGCAAGCAGTACGGTCCGCCGCCCACGCATTTCCCACGTCGCGAGGATGCGCATTCCGTGCATCCACTGGCGCTGCCGGCATTCGACAGCACCCTGGCGCAGACCCTGCGTGCACGTCGCACCACCCGCTCGTTCGACACGGCAAAACGGCTGCCGCTGGACGAGCTGGCCTACGTGCTGTACGGCTGCTTTGGCGCGCAAGGTACACAGGAACTGGCGCCCGGAACCACGGCCGTCAAGCGCACCAGCGCCTCGGGCGGCGGACTGACACCGATCGACCCCTATCCGCTGGTCATGAAGGTGCAGGGGCTGGAGCCGGGGCTCTACCACTACGACATGAGCCGCCACGTGCTGGAGCTGCTGCGCGCGATGAGCGAAGAGCAGGCACGCAGCCTGCTTACGGACGTGACCGCCGGGCAGGATTATTTTGCCGACAGCCATGCGGCGATCATCCATGTTGCACGGTTCAACCGGCACCACTGGAAATACCGCTGGCACAAGAAGGCCTACAAGGCCCTGCTGATGGATTCGGCCCACCTGAGCCAGACGTTCTACCTGCTGGCGACCGAGCGCAGGCTCGGGGCGTTTTATACCGCTGCCATCAACGACCAGGACCTGGGCCGGCACCTGGGGCTGGACCCGCTGGAAGCGGCAGCCGTGGGCGTAAGCGGCATCGGCATCGCCGGGGACGGCGTGCATGCCGCGCTGCATTTTGAACCCGAACCCTACATGCCGTCGCCCGGGAATCCCTGATCGGCAGGCTTCAGGCTCGCGAAACAACGCGTAATGGCGCGATTGAACACGTTAATTGCCGAAATTGTGCATACGCAGGCAAATCGCTTGGGGATAGTCCTTGTAAAGCAATCTCTTAGGATGCGAACCTAGAGACAAGACATGGTGTCTGAGCCGCACCATGCGCTGCACGGAATTGCCGACGGGATACGGATGTCCCGGGCCGGAAGACCCGGACATCCTGTGCAGCCAGCGCCGGTTCCCGTTCCCACGATGCCCTGAACGTCACGGGAGCGGACACGGATGCGCGTCCTCACGGCGGGGATGTGTCGGTCCGGGCCGGAAGGCTTGCCCGGGGTGCCCCTGAAGCACCCGATTCCTGTACGACTTTCCTACCCTGAGGAGAAATACCATGTTTGATTTCGACATCCAGAACACTGTTACCGAGACCACCGCCACCGTCGCCAGCAACAAGACCCTGGCACACGCCTTCATGGAACGGCTGGCCCGCGACGACGCGTTCCGCGCCTACACCCTGGAAAACCCGGCGGCCGCCGCCGCACAGTACGGCTTTGCGGTGGACAGCAGCAAGCTGCCGGAAGGCGGGATCAAGCTGCCGTCGAAGGAGGCGTTGCAGGCCAATCTTAATGTGTTTACCGATAAATTTATCGCGTCCGCTCGGATCGTGAAAATGTTTCACATATGATCGGGGTTACGCCGTATGGCGTATAGTAACCGAAGTCGAAGTGCGGGCCGCGTTAACACGGCCCGCATTTCAATAGTCTATCTTTTCGAAATGATTTCTTGTGCTTCTTTAATAAACGGGTTATTTCTTGGGGCCATCTTCCAGTGATCCAAAAACAGGCTAGCGTATTCTGAGGCTTTTGTTTTATTTTTAAGCTCTAAATTCTTGGCAGCATCTATAAAACTAATATTCCAAAGAACGCTCCTTGAAATTATACCCAGTTGGTTTTCTAAAAGCTCACCGAATGCGAGCGACCTAGCTGCTATTGCGTGAGCAAAAGCCTTGTCCGAATCCGGCGAATCATTAGCAGCTTTGGATTGAGCGATTATATATATAATTTCCCAAAGAGGGTGGTTGTTCGCTGATAATGAAAGATCTAAGGCTTCTTTAGAATTTCCAAGCTTTAGGGCGATCTCTGCTTGCGCAGCATAGATCAATTGGGAGCGAACAGGGTTTCCTCGTAATTTATTATTTTTTGTAGCAACTTCAATAGCCTGCCTTGCAAGATTAATTTCCCCCAAGCGCGCAGACCAGCTACTGTAAAGTGCGAGAAGAGTAGAGTAATCAACGCTGACTTCATTGTGGCCCTTGTCATCTAGCGATATTAAATGCTCAAGATCATTGCGTATTCTTGATCTAGCTGCATGGATTTTACCCTCTGCCCAAAGTATTGATATAAGATCGATTCTTATTGGCCAAGCTTTTGCATCGTATGGGTCATTAATGGATGCCAGTGTGTGTAAAAGTATGCTTTCAGCACCTGACAAATCTCCTTGGTCGGATCTTATCAGCGCTTTTTGTATGGCGAGACTTATTGTGTTATTAGGGTCATTTGGTACCCCAGCTAAAAAATCCGATGCTTTATCATATTGGCGGTTTTCAACATATGCTTCGGATAGCCCAAGAAAAGGGCCACGAAAACCATGATCGTAAGAATATTTGAAGTTATTAATGGCCTCTTTTGTAAGTCCCATAGATAGCTGGCAGGTTGCAAGAATATAAATAGAAGTTGGGCGGTACGATTGGGGGATAGATGCTGCATGTTTTAGATATGGTAATGCTGATTTGCAGTCATTTGCATATCCGGCATAATAAAGGCCAGTGTTGTTAGCGCTTGCAGGGTCGTCAGGGTATAGATCTGAGACCACTTTCCATGCGTCTAATGCTTCGGATCTAGTTTTATATATTGTTACCCATTCTGCGTGAAGTTTTATGCGTTCAAATGGAGTAAGACGATCAGTGTGTTTTAATGCAATATTAATTGCATGTCGTGCTTCAACCTTATTGCCTAAAACTAGATATTCAGCGGCAAGGGTAGCCCAGGCCGATGCAAAACGGTTATCAAGGGTCAATGCATGTTTAAGTAAGTCGACTGCTAAGTTATCATTGCCTTTGGCGCTGGCTTGCAGGGCCAATGAATAGGCGCGCAGAGCTTCCATGTTTGTCGTGGTGACTTGTTCTAAGGGCACACTGGTTGACTTAATTTGAGCTAAGGATTCGCCAAGGTCGTTACGAATCTTGTCTACAAGACGACTAATGGACGGAATTATCTTCTCTTGGCTCTCGGCCGACACTGATATTTTCTTAATAACGCGTTGCTTTCGCGGATCGACCAAGCTTGCGCTGATGTGATAGTCATTGCCAGCATTGCTGATGGACGGGATGATCAAGGCCTTGGCGCCGTCACGCAGGGCGATGTCCGAGCCGAGCTTGAGATGCACCGGTGTGTCTTCGGGGCGCTTCATGCGCGCCAGGGTCTGGCGCATCTTGGTGGGCGAGATGACATTGACGAAGCGCGACTGCTGCAAACCGAGGCGGATCGCCGTGTCGATGGTGCGGTTGAACTCGGTCTGCCCGGTACGATTGTCGACATCGGCGATGACCACCCAGTCACGGGCGCCGAAGGGGATATGCGGCGGCTGGCGCATGATCAACCATGTACTCAGACCGATGGCCAGCGCCAGCACTACGGCGGCAGCGGACAGGGTCGAGGTGCGTTGCCACCAGGGCAGGATGCGATGTCCGGCGGCGCGGTTGGAGGGAGTGCGGAAGTCGGCGGTATCCGCTTCGCCGATCTGCAGGATCTCCATCGGCTCGGCAACGCCCTTGAGCCGATAGCTGCCGTGATCGTGCCACTGCGCCTCCGGCCAGGAATCCTCCAGTTCTTCCTCGCCGCGACGGGCGATGGAGGCCGCGATGCCGGACAGCAGGATCTGCCGCGGGCGGGCCAGCGAAGCCAGGCGGGCGGCAATCGGCTTGGCCAGACCTTCCACCTCCATCGGTTTGGCGCCGCGGGCGATGTCTTCGGGGGTGTTTTCCCACATCACCACATCACCGATGTGGATGCCGACACGGGCGCGTACCGGCATCTCTTCGGCTTCGGACATGAACTGCAGGCCGCGCTGGTAGGCCAACGCGAACGATACGGCCTGGCCGGGACGTTCGAACAGCAGCAGGTAACCGTCGGTCTTGTCGATCTCCCGCCCGTCGTGTTCGTCGATCAGTGCGCGGGTGAGACGGTCGTGCTTGCGCATCAGGCCGGCGGCACGGCGGTCACCGAGGCGTTCGACCATGGCCGTGGAATCGCACAGGTCGCATACCACCATGGTGCGCAGGACCGGTCGTCCGGTGGCCGTGGTATGCGGCCAGTGGATGCCCGAATGCAGTGACTCGTTCATGGCGACGACTAATCGGTGTCGGTCAGGCCAGCGACATGCCAGCCGTCGCCGCCGATCGCCTTGACGCTGTACAGGGCCCGGTCGGTGCTGCTGTACCAGGCGGGCCAGCCGGCGCTGTAATCGCACAGCCCGCCACCGATACTGACGCTGGCCAGCAGTTGCGGCTGTTCCAGTTCGCTGAATTCCAGTCTACGCACGGCATCGAGGATCTCGCTGGCACGCGCGCACAATTCGCCGGCGGAACGGACATGGCACAGCAGCGCGAATTCGTCGCCACCCAGGCGGCAGGCCATGTCGCCGCTGCGGGCCACGTTGCGGATGATGCGCGAAACCGCCATCAGCATCTCGTCGCCGACCACGTGCCCACAGGCATCGTTGATCTGCTTGAAACGGTCAAGGTCGATCAGCAGCAACCCCAGTTGCAGGTCGGCGGCGGGTGGCACGAGTTGGTCGAGGTAGGCGTACAGGCCGCGCCGGTTGCTGAGCCCGGTCATGTCGTCGGTGCGCACCAGGTCTTCGGCACGCGAGAGGTCGCCACGGGTCTTGCGCAGCGAATCGAGGGCGCGCATCAGGTCTTCGTTGCGACGTTGCAGACCCAGCACAAGCTGCTGTTCGCCAGCCACCAGATAGGCGATCGATTGCCGCATGAAGCGGGCCATGCGATCGGGCTGGCTCTGCATCAGAATGTCGAAGCCGGGTTGGTCCACCGACCACAGTTCGCTGTCGGTCTCGGCGACGGCATCGGCCATGCGCGCGTGATGACCGATGAACAATGCCAGCTCACCGAAGAATTCACGGTCGCCAAGGGTCTTGCTGCGCGCCTGGCCGGGGAAGTCCAGGCGGATGCGCCCATGTTCGATGATGAACATGCTCTGGCCGATCTCGCCGCGCCGAAACAGCGTGTCCCCGGCCTTGAATTCGCAACGCGATCCCACCGAACAGAACGAGCCCATCTCGGCACCGGACAGGCATACCGCATCGTCTGCATCGGAAAGGATGCGCGATCGAACCGGGGGACTGTGGGCGGGTGGCAGGACCAAGGCCGGACTCCTGAATAAACCTCAGGGCTACATCCTAGCAATGTCCGGGGCCTGGAGAAGCAAGTTCATGCAAATTTGCCGACAATGCGCATGCGTCGCATTGAATCATGAGACGCATGCGATCCCGGAACAGTCAGGCTGCATCGGCGCGACTGTCAGGCGTGAACTGCGCTTCCTCGGTGGACCCGGACAGTGCCGAAAGCGAGCTGAGGCCGCCGGCGATGGCCTGGTTGACGCTGTCGAAATAGCCCGCGCCGACCTCGCGCTGGTGCTTGGCAGCGGTATAGCCGTGGCGCTCGGCGGCAAATTCGGCTTCCTGAAGTTCCACGTAGGCCGCCATCTGGCGTTCGCGGTAGCCGCGCGCCAGCTCGAACATCGAATAGTTGAGCGCATGGAATCCGGCCAGCGTGATGAACTGGAACTTGTAGCCCAAGGCGGCAATGTCGCGCTGGAACGAGGCGATGGTCTTTTCGTCCAGGTGCTTTTTCCAGTTGAAGCTGGGCGAACAGTTGTAGGCCAGCATCTTGCCCGGGAAACGCGCATGGATGGCCTCGGCGAATCGACGCGCCTGCTCCAGGTCGGGAGTGGCGGTCTCGCACCAGATCAGGTCCGCATACGGTGCGTAGGCCAGGCCACGGGCAATAGCCTGCTCGATGCCCTTGCGGGTGACGTGGAAACCCTCCACCGTCTGTTCACCGGTGCAGAAGGGCTGGTCGAGAGGATCGATATCGGCCGTCAGCAACCCGGCACCCATGGCATCGGTGCGGGCCACGATGAGGGTCGGCACACCGGCGACATCGGCGGCCAGACGTGCGGCAACCAGCTTCTGCACTGCCTCGCGGGTGGGAACCAGTACCTTGCCGCCCATGTGACCGCATTTCTTGGCGCTGGCAAGCTGGTCCTCGAAGTGCACGCCTGCCGCGCCCGCCTCGATCATGTGGGTCATCAGTTCGTAGGCATTGAGCACGCCACCGAAACCGGCCTCGGCGTCGGCCACGATGGGCACCATCCAGTCGATGCTGTCATCGCCCTCGGCATGGTGGATCTGGTCAGCGCGGCGCAGGGTGTTGTTGATGCGCCGGACCACGCCCGGCACCGAGTCGACCGGGTACAACGACTGGTCCGGATACATGGTGCCGGCAGAATTGGCATCGGCCGCTACCTGCCAGCCGGAAAGATAGATCGCCTGCAGGCCGGCCTTGACCTGCTGCATGGCCTGGTTGCCGGTCAGTGCGCCCAGGGCATTGACGTAGTCGCGCTGGTGCAGGGTGTCCCAGAGACGCTCGGCGCCGCGGCGAGCCAGCGAATGTTCGACAGCGACATTGCCGCGCAGACGAACGACTTCGGCGGCATCGTAGGGTCGGGATATGCCTTTCCAGCGCGGATTTTCCTGCCATTCACGGGTCAAGGCGTTGGTGTCGGGTGTGTGGCTGGTCATGGTGTGCTCCGTATATCAGGTGAATAGAGGGTCAGTGGGTCATGGCGACGTCAACGCCCGCGGATTCATGTAGACACGCCGGCAGGCGCGAACCGGGGTTGCGGCAGAACTTTGTTTCCCCGCGATCGCACCACGGGCATTTCCTTCGATCACACCACGGGTTTTCCCGCGGTCGCACCACGGGCACTCCCTTCGGTCGCGGCTTCCGCCGCTCCTACACGGGTGGGGTGCCGGCCGTAGGAGCGCCGGCAGGCGCGATGTGGATGCCACGGGCTGCCAGGTCATCGCATGCATGGCTCAAGCTCCACAGCCCGGGTCGCGCAGGCAGTTGAGTGCGGGCAGGGTGATGAATTCGGCCAGGGTGTCGGACCGGGTCACCTCAGCAAGCAGCACGGCGGCATCGTCGAGGCGCCCGACACCGGGAATGTCCTGCCCGCGCAGGCGGTGGACGTGACTGCACAGCACCCGCTCGAACAGCGCCATGTCGATCGGGGCGTGATCGGTGAACTCCAGGCCGTCATGGTGCAGCCACTGCCACAGCTGCGCGCGGGCGATTTCGGCCGTGGCGGCGTCTTCCATCAGATGGTGGATGGGCACGCAGCCCTGGCCATCCATCCATGCCGCGAGATAGCGCAAGGCCACTTCGACATTGTTGTCGAAACCTTCGCGGGTGATGGTTCCCGGGCAGGGGGCGAGCAGCTGGTCGCGGTCGATCGGGTCATCATCCAGCGGACGCTCGAGCTGGTTGCGACCGGGCATGTGGGCATCGAAGACCTGCATGGCCACCGGCACCAGCGCCGGATGCGCCACCCAGGTGCCGTCGTGTCCGTCGCGCACTTCGCGCAGCTTGTCGGCGCGTACCTTGTCGAGGGCGGCGGTATTGGCGGATGCGTCTCCCTTGATCGGGATCTGCGCGGCCATGCCGCCCATGGCCAGCGCCCCACGGCGGTGACAGGTGCGGATGAGCAGGCGGGAATAGGCGCGCAGGAAAGGCACGGTCATGGCGACCTGGCCGCGTTCGGGCAGCACCCGGGAGCGATCGGCGCGGCAAGTCTTGATGAAGGAGAAGATGTAGTCCCAGCGCCCGCAGTTGAGACCGACCACGCGTGTACGCAGGGCGTGCAGGATCTCGTCCATCTCGAAAGCGGCAGGCAGGGTCTCGATCAGCACCGTGGTCTTCATGCATCCGGCAGGAAGGCCGAGTGTGTCCTCGCTCCAGGCCATTACCTGGTCCCACAGCGCGGCCTCCTCCATGGATTCGAGCTTGGGCAGATAGAAGAAGGGGCCTCGACCGCTTGCCTGCAATGCGCGGGCGTTGTGGAAGGCGAACAGGCCGAAATCGACCAGCGCGCCGGACAGCGGATGCCCGTCCACGGTCAGGTGCGGCTCTGGCAGATGCCAGCCGCGTGGTCGCACGATCAGCGTGGCCGGTCGTGCGCCGAGCCGGTATTCGCGGCCATCCGCCTGGCGAAAAGCGATGCTGCCGTCGACCGCGTCGCGCAGGTTGATCTGGCCGTCGATGAGGTTGGCGAAAGTCGGGGCGTTGGAATCCTCGAAATCCGCCATGAAGACCCGCGCCCCGGAATTGAGCGCATTGATGACCATCTTGCGTTCGACCGGACCGGTGATCTCCACGCGACGGTCGCACAAGGACTCGGGAATGGGAGCCACGCGCCAGTCGCTTTCGCGGATGGCGCGGGTGTCGGCGCGAAAATCGGGCAGTTTGCCGGCATCGAAATCCCGCTGCCGCTGGCGGCGTCGTGCCAGCAGGGCCAGGCAATGCGCGTCGAAGCGATGATGCAGCGCGGCGAGGAAATCCAGCGCCGCGGGGGAAAGAATGCGCGTGCGCTCGCTGTTGAGCGGGCCATGGACGGTGACGAGCCCCCGTTCGGGGGTGGCTTCGAGCTGGGCGGACATGGACGGCCTCCGGTGCGTGTGGCGGAAATCCAGACTGGACCGGAAGCATCTATTTGACAAACTAAATGTTTCAATCTATTACATAGAACATGTTAATGTAGTGTGTATTTCTTTGACAAACAGGGTTTTAATGGCAATCAAAGGCGAGGCCAGGCACCAGAACAGGCGGAAAAAGACGCCGGAAGACAGCACCTCCGCACGCGTCTACTACAAAGGCAACCGCACCAAGCAGCTGCGTGCCTTCGTGTATACGGTCAAGCTGGGGACGCTGACCCGCGCGGCGGAAGCCCTGTACCTGTCGCAGCCGTCGGTAAGCCTGCAGATCAAGGCTCTGGAACGGGAGCTGGACGTCACCCTGTTCGAACGCACACGGCGGCGCATCACGGTCACCGAGGCAGGCGAGGTGCTGTACGAACTGGCGCGTCCGCTGGTCGAGGGCTGGGAGAGCCTGGACCGGGATTTTCGAGCCAGTTTGCAGGGCTTGCAGCGGGGAGCTTTGACGATTGCCGCCGGCACCTCGACTATCCAGTACCTGCTGCCGACGCTGGTGCAGGCTTTCCGCGAAAGTATGCCGGGGGTGCACCTGGAGCTGGCCAATGTCACGGGCAAGGACGGTCTGGCCCTGCTGCGCGAGGACAAGGCCGATTTTGCCGTCGGCTCGATGCTGGATGTGCCCTATGACCTGGCCTATGCGCCTGTCTACCATTACGACCCGATGCTGATCATGCCGCCGGACCACCCGTTGGCAGACAAGGACGACATCACCATCGAGGACCTTTCACCCTACGGCCTGATCCTTCCCCCGCAGCGCCTGACGACCTTCCGCCTGGTGGACCTGGTCTTCCAGCAGCGGCAAATCCCCTACACCGTCGCCATCGAGGTGGGCGGCTGGGAGGTGATCAAGCATTACGTGGCGATGGGCTTGGGCATTTCCATCGTCACGGGTATCTGCCTGAACGACGAGGACCGCGCTCACCTGGCGATACGCAACATGCGCCGCTATTTCCCGCAACGCAGTTACGGGGTGGTGATGCGCAAGGGCAAGTACCTGAGCACGGAGGCACGCGCATTCATCGACCTGATCCGTCCCGGCCTGCTGACCCACCGCGAGTACGACGAAAGCGGGCATTCGGCACGATAGGCCGCTTGTGTCGTGTCCTGCGTCAGGGGGGCAAGCACGCGGAGTCACCGCATGCGAAGCGATCATGCATTGCGATGGCGACCGCGGCAGCCGGCAAACAGTGCGCGGATGCGGTCCAGGTCGGCGTCGACATCTCCGCTTGCGTATTGCAGTTCGCCCAGGGTGAAGGTCTTGCTCGGGTAGTCGATGCACAACGGGACAATGGGCACGTCGGCGGCATGCGCGATGCGCAGGAAGCCCGATTTCCAGCGTTTGACCTGCTTGCGGGTTCCTTCCGGGGTGATGCCCAGCCACAGGCGTTCGTGCGTGGTGAATTGCTGGTGCATCTGTCCGACGACCCCGATCGCCGCCTTGCGGTCGATGCCGATCATGCCGAGGCGGCGCAGCAGGGGGCCGAGAGGGCTGTCGATCAGTTCCTTCTTGATCATGATGCGGATGTCCACGCCCAACGCGATCTTCATCAGAAGACCGAGGATGCCGTCCCAGTTCGATGAATGCGGGACGCCGATGATGATAAGACGGGGCTCGTCGGGGAAACGGCCACGCAAGCGCCAGCCGGTCCATTGCAGGATCAGGCGGCAAACACGTGACAGCAATCCGCGACGGGTGCGAGGCGCCTGCGGCGGCAAATCGGGCAAAAGTGGTTCGTTCATTCCCGGTTCCAGTCGGCCGAACGGGCACGCTTGATGCGGCTTCTCTGCTGCTTGGCCTCGAGGCGGCGCTGTTTCGAGGCACGGGTAGGACGCGTGGGGATGCGCCTGGGGGCTGTGTGCATGGCCGAACGCAGAAGTTCGATCAGGCGTGCGCGGGCATCCTCGCGGTTGCGTACCTGATCACGGAAGCGACGTGCCTGGATCACGATGACGCCATCGCGGGTGATGCGGCGGTCATGGCGGGCCAGCAGCCGGACGCGAAGAGACTCGGGCAGGCTGGGTGACCGGGCTGCATCGAAACGCAGTTCCACGGCACTGTCGGTACGGTTCACATGCTGTCCACCGGGGCCGGCCGCGCGCACGAAACGTTCGGTCAGCTCGGATTCGGGCAGGGCGAGGGATCGATGGATGCGAAGCATGGGACAGAGTGTAGCGAGCGCGCCCGGGGATGACATGACAGGCGCGCGTCATTCCGGCATGCGGGGCGATGACACGTCGACGTTGAAAGCGTCGAAAGCGGTTATCGGGGTGCCCGGGATCGGCTGTTCGCCCCTTCGCGCCTGCCGGCGTTCCTACGCCGGCACCGCACCCGGGTAGGAGCGGCGGAAGCCGCGATCGCGGGGAGTGCCCGTGGTGCGACCGCGGGAAAACAATGATCTACCGCAAGCCCTCTTCGCGCCTGCTGGCGCTCCTACAGCCGGCACCGCGCCTGGGTAGGAGCGGCGGCAGCCGCGACCGCAGGGAGTGCCCGTGGTGCGACCGCGGGAAAACAATGATCTACCGCAAGCCCTCTTCGCGCCTGCTGGCGCTCCTACAGCCGGCACCGCGCCTGGGTAGGAGCGGCGGCAGCCGCGACCGCGGGAAAGCCCGTGGTGTGACCGCAGGGAATGCCCGTGGTGCGATCGGGATGTGTGTATTCCCGCGATCCCGTTCGTATTTCGGGTTCCCCCATAACATTGCCGTCGGTCATGCCTGTCAATGCGGGTGTTTCGGCTCAATCACCGCGTCGCGGCCAGCTCCAGGCAAAGGCGGCAAGACCGAGTATGACTGTCGTGGCGGATATCCACACCGCATGCGGTGCCTGCAGGGACCAGGAGATGGCGGCCACAAGCACCAGCGCGAGGCCGAAAAGGCTGCCGGCCACGGTGCGCTGGGTGTGCCGGGATTGTCTGCGCAGGCGCTGGAGTTCGGCCGAGTCGATCTGCATGCGCGTCTGGCCGGCCACGGCCTGTTCGAGCGCCTGCATGGCCAGCTCGGGTACACGCGGCGCATCGTGCAGCCACGCGGGCAGATGGCGACGCAGGCCATGCAGGATGCGACGCGGGTGATAGCGCTGGCGCAGGATACGCTTGAGCACCGGGTGTGCCACTGCCCAGATGTCGATGTCAGGGTCGAGCATGCGTCCCACGCCCTCGATGTTGAGCAGGGTCTTCTGCAACAGGATCAGTTGCGGTTGCAGGGTCAGCTCGTAGCGGCGGGCGGTCTGGAACAGCTTGGCCACCACCTCGGCCAGGGAAATCTGTGCAAGCGGACGGGTGAAATACGGTTCGCAAACGGTGCGAACTGCCGCTTCCAGCTCGTCCACGCGCACGTGCGGGGGCATCCAGCCTGCGGCCAGATGCAGCTCGGCAATGCGGCGGTAGTCGCGTTCGAAAAGCGCGATGAAATTTTCCGCCAGCCAGTACTGGTCGGCTTCGGGAAGCGACCCCATGATGCCGAAATCAAGGGCGATGAAACGCGGTTGGCGGGATCGGATGTCGACCCAGATATTGCCCGGGTGCGCATCGGCGTGGAAAAAGTTGTCGCGAAAGACCTGCTCGTAGAACAGCCGCACGCCCATGGCCGCCAGCGCGGGGCGGTCGATGCCGGCGGCATCGATGGCCTCGATGTCGTCGGCCGGAACGCCGTAGACACGCTCCAGCGTCAGTACGGCCGCGCGGCTGTGGTCCCAGTACACCACGGGGACCATCAATTCCCCGGACTGCGCGAAATTACGACGAAGGAGGCTGGCGTTGGCGCCTTCGCGTTGCAGGTCCAGTTCGTTTTCCAGGGTCTTCTCGATCTCGGCGACCACGTCGAGCGGACGGATCTTGTCGGCATGGGGATGCCAGCGTTGCGCCAGTGCACCGAGGGCGCGCAGCAGATCCACATCGCGACGGATGCGTCGCTCGATGCCCGGGCGCAGCACCTTGACCACCACCTCGGTGCCATCATGCAACTGCGCTGCGTGCACCTGGGCGATCGAGGCCGAAGCCAGCGGCTGTTCCTCGAATGCGGCATACAGCGCTGAAAGCGGTTGGCCCAGCGAGGTCTCGACGATGGCGCTGGCCTGGCTGCCGGGGAACGGAGGCACCTGGTCCTGCAGCCGGGCCAGTTCATCGGCGATGTCGAGAGGAATCAGGTCACGGCGGGTCGAGAGCACCTGCCCGGCCTTGACGAAGATCGGGCCCAGTTCGTTCAGGGCCAGACGCAAGCGCGCGCCCCGAGGCAGAGCGCGAACATCGGCACGGGCGCGGGGCAACAGGCCGCGCAACACCTTCAGCGGCCGGTACAGGTGCGCGGCATCGACCAGCTCGTCAAGACGGTAGCGCAACAGCACCGAGGCCACGCGCAACAGGCGCGGCGCCAGTCGCAGCGGCGTCACGCGGAGCTCTCCGTACGCTGCGCCAGACGGTCCAGGCGCGACCGAAGTCGTTCAGTGCGTTCGCGCAGTGCATCGACATCGTCAAGGAAGGTGTCCATTTCTGCCGGGGCCACGGCCAGGCGTGACTCCTCCCGCAGCCAGTCGGCGAGGTCCTCCACGGCCTGGCTTGCGCCCCTGCGTGCGGCGGACAGCCCCCGATGCAGGGCGCGGGACAACGGTACGCCAAGCACGTCGCCAAAGCGTTGCGCGAAGGCCTCCTCGACATCCGGACGGAAGTTGCGTACCAGTGATTCCACCTGGCGCGCCAGCGCAGCGTCCCCAGCAATCTCGACCCGTCCCGGAGCGACCTGTGCATCGCCCTGGGCGAATGCCATGGCCAGCACGCTTCCGGGGGTAGTGGCAACGCGCAGCGCCGAGGTGTCATGGTCTTCATCGGGCGGCGGGCCGACGCACAGGCGGGCATCGACGACGCTGACCGAGAACACCAGTTCGGGGCCGCGCAGGTGGATCACGATGCGGCGGCCCTCCAGTGCGCGCAGTTGTGCCTGCGTGTCCGGGTCGAGGGCGACGGTGCGGCGCAGGGCACGTTCCAGGGCACGGCCGGCAAGTGCGCGCATGCGGGGCGGCAGCAGGGAAGACGATGGACTCATGCCCGGATTGTACCCGTCCTGCGTGGCGTGCAGGCCGGGTGCGCGCTCACACCGCGCCGATGAAAGCCACCTGGCGCCAGGCTTCGTACACGGTCACGGCCACGGCATTGGAAAGATTGAGGCTTCGGCTACCCGGGCGCATGGGCAACCGAAGCTGTCGCTCTGCGGGCAGCACATCCAAGACCTCTTGCGGCAGGCCGGCCGTCTCGCAGCCAAACAGCAGCGCATCACCGGATGCGAAATGTGCTTCGCTGGGCAGCTTCCGGCCACGAGTTGACAGGGCAAACACGCGCGGCCGATGCAGGGTGTCCAGGCAGGCATCAAGGTGTTCGTGAACCTGCAACGAGGCGTATTCGTGGTAGTCCAGACCGGCGCGACGCAGGCGCTTGTCGTCGAGCGTGAAGCCGAGCGGACGGATCAGATGCAGCGTGGCGCCGGTATTCGCGCACAGGCGGATCACGTTGCCGGTATTGGGCGGGATTTCCGGGCGGTGCAGGATCACGTGCAGCATCCGCGCATGATCCCATACCGGCCGTTGCCGCGCGTATGTCCACGCCGTCCCTTGCGCATGGCGATCAATCCTGGCGCACGCACAGCACGCCGTCCGGCAGCAGCGGGCAATCCAACGGCTGGACGACAGTGGATACGGCGTACAGGGTGGGAGTGTGCGCCTGTGCCTGGGTCGCGGCCGTCATCGAGCGTGGATGCGGCATGAACAGCATGGATCCGAGGATGGCGGCGCACAGCACCGAGGACAGTACGAACAGGGTGCGCAACAGTATGTTTTCGAATTTCATGGTCTGGTTCCTTGGCGGGGGAAATCCCTGCATGGGTAGCGTCGCAATCTGCGTGCCACACCGGCAGTGGCAGGCAACCCCATGATTTGCTGACAAATGTCAAGACGCGAATCGCCCCGGACGTGCGTCCGCGGACAGCTGTCCGCATGCCAGCGGACAGTGACAGGAACCGATGAAGCGACCGTACGCGCTCCGCCGGCATGTTCTGCGCGAGGGATGGACCTTGCAGGCGGGCCTGGATCAGGCGTCGATGTGGGCGATGGACAACGGATTATGAAAAGCTTTACATTCAGCAATGAAAACGTTTACAGTTTGCTCATCCTGTACTGGGGAAGGGTCTGGAAACATGGCGGTCACCATCAAGGACGTCGCACGTGAAGCCAGGGTATCCGTGGCATCGGTGTCACGGGTGCTCAATGGCCATGACAACGTCAAGACGGATACGCGCAAGCGCATCCTGGCCGCCGTGCAGCGCCTGCACTACACCCCCAATGGTGCCGCCCGCAGCCTGATCACGCGGCGAACCGAAACCCTCGGTGCCCTGTTGCCGGACCTGTATGGCGAATTCTTTTCGGAACTGATCCGCGGCATCGACATTGCCGCGCGTGCACGCGGCCTGCACCTGCTGGTATCCAGTTCGCACGGTGATGCCGACGAGGCGGCTGCGGCGCTGCGCACCATGCGCGGCAAGGTCGACGGCCTGCTGGTCATGTCGCCGTATGCAGACGCCGATTTCCTGCGACGAAACCTCCCACCGACCGTACCGACGGTTCTGGTCAACACGCCACAAGCACCGGAAAACTGCGCCACGCTGAACGTGGACAACCGCGCCGGGGCCTACGCGATGGTCGAGCACATGGCGGGGCTTGGCTGCCGGCGGATTGTCTTCATCGCCGGACCCGAGGACAACTACGACGCCCGCGGGCGTCGCGAGGGCTACCTGGAGGCCATGCGCAAACTGTTGCCCGACCGGCCGGTGCATATCATCCAGGGCGCCTTCACCGATCGCTCCGGTTACCTGGCCGGCCGCGAACTGGTCGAGCACGGTCCGCGACCGGACGCCGTGTTTGCCGCCAACGACATGATGGCGATCGGTTGCCTGTCCGCCCTGCACGAAGCCGGTTTGACTGTGCCGGACGACATCGCCCTGGCTGGCTTCGACGATATCCCGCTGGCGCGCTATGTCACGCCCACACTGACCACGGTTCGCGTGCATATCGCCGAACTGGGCGAGAAAGCCATCGAACGACTCGTACGCCAGATCGAGATGCCGGAAGCAGGCATTCCCGGTCATCACGTCCTGCGCACCGAGCTGGTGACACGCGATTCCTGCGGCACCGGCAGCCACACACCGATCAGGCCCCGCAGAAAGGCCATCCACTACACGAAATGAATGATTGACGGAGGCACCCACCATGCAACGCGATTCAATCAACCCGCCTGCAACCCGAGATGTTGCCGGACCGGCTTCCCCCACTTCCCGCAAGGCGCGCCGCTCAAGCAGCGGACCCCTGCGCCGCAGCCTGCTGGCCGGCCTGATTGCTACAGCGCTGGTGGGCGGCGGCATGGCCCCGACGGTGGTGTGGGCGCAAAGCGCCAATGCCACCTTGCGGGGCGATGCTCCGCCGCATGCGCAGGTCACGGCCGTGAACATCGCTACCGGATTGACCCGTACGACCCAGGCCGATGCCAACGGCAACTACACCCTGCCCGGACTGCCGCCCGGAAAATACCAGGTGAATGCCGGGCCGGGCACGCAACACACGGTCACCCTCTCGGTGGCCACGACGTCGGAACTCGATTTCAAGGCGCCTGCCACCAATGCGGCCAATGCCACCTCACTGGGGGCGGTGCAGGTCACGGCAGCACCGCTGCCGGATGTCAAATCCTCGCAGATCGGGACCCTGATCTCGCAGCAGCAGATTGCCAACCTGCCGCAGGCCACACGCAACTTCCTGGAATTCGCGGACATCGTGCCGGGCATGCAGTTCACGGTATCGGGCAGCAACTTCAATACGTCCCTGCAGGGTGGCGCGCAGAGTCCGAATGGTGTCAACGTCTATCTGGACGGCGTAAGCCAGAAAAGCTACGTGATGGGCGGCGGACTGGCCGGTCAGAATGCCAGCCAGGGCAACCCGTTCCCCGAACTGGCCATCGGTGAATACAAGGTCATCACCAACAATTACAGCGCGCAGTACGCACAGGTCACCAGCGCGGTGGTGACGGCGCAGACCAAGTCGGGCACCAATCAATTCCACGGGCAGGTCTACGGCCAGTACACCAGCGGCCGGTTTCGTGCGCGCACACCGTCGGAAATCGCAAGCAACAAGAAGACCTCCTCGCAGAACAAGGAATTCGGTTTCGCGCTCGGTGGCCCGATCATCAAGGACAAGATGCATTTCTTTTTCACCTATTCCGGCAAGCGCTACGTGCAGCCGACGGCCGTGGTGCCGCCTGGCAACGTGACCGCGGACGTGCAGTACCTGCCGCAGAACGTGCAGGCGCAATACGGGCCGACCAACCTGCCGTTCAGCGAGAATCTCTTTTTCGGCAAGCTGGACTGGGAGCCGACCGACAACGACACCATTGTGCTGACGGCTCGCGTGCGCAAGGAAAACAGCCATGTCGGTTACGGCGGCGCCACGGCGCGTTCGGCGGGCATCACGCAGAATGTCACCGATCGCCGCTATGCCCTGACCTGGAGCCACAGTGCAGATGCCTGGTACAACGAGCTGACCCTGAGCCACGAGTACACGTTTTTCCGGCCCACGCCCTTGCAATTTGGCAATGCGGCGATCTACACCTTCGGTCCGGCCAACAACGCCTTCATGATCGATACCGGACCGGCCAACCCGCTGGCGGCCCAGAACAAGGGGCAGAAAGGGCCGAGCATCAAGGACGACCTGACCTTCAGCGACATCGAATGGCATGGCAGCCATTCAATCAAGACCGGTTTCACCTACCGTGACCTCACGCTCAAGGCTGCCGACGCCGCCGACGTCAATCCGCAGTTCTATTACAACGTGACCATGAACGGCACCGAGTCGACGCCCTACAAGGCCTTCTTCACCAAGCCGGTAACCGGCCTGGGCAGCCTGTCGCCGGTGGTCACCACCAAGGACAAGCAATTTGGCATCTATCTGCAGGACGACTGGGACGTGACCGACAAGCTGCAACTCAACCTCGGCGTGCGCTGGGATTACGAGCAGATTCCGTCCTACCTCAATTTCGTCACGCCCTCCAATGTTGTGGCTGCCTTGCAGGGACCCGACCCGTATGCCGCGGGGACGCCCTATGCCGGTGAGACCTATGCCCAGGCCCTGGCGCGTGGCGGCATCAACATCAACGACTACATCAGCAACGGACACCAGCGAAAGAGCGCCAGCAACGAATGGCAACCTCGCCTGGGCTTCTCCTACGACCTGTTTGGCGACCAGGCCCACGTGTTCCACGGCGGCTGGGGACGATCCTACGACCGCAACCTGTACAACTACATGCAGCTGGAAGTCACCAAATCCGCGCTGCCGCAATTCACCGTGTATTTCCAGAACCCGCAGACCGGTCAGTGCCTGAACAACAGCACCCCCTGCTACGCCTGGAACCCGAATTACCTCAACGGTCTGTCCAATCTGCAAACGCTGGTGCAGGCCGGCAACGGTGGCGAGGTCGACCTGCTCAACAACAACCTGAAGGTGCCCTATTCGGACCAGGCCAGCTTCGGCATGCGCAACCGCATCGGTGACTGGCAGACCGACGTGACCTTTGCCCGGGTGGTCTATCACGACGGCTTTGCTTTCACGCTCGGCAACCGCTACCCGAACGGGGCCTTCTTCCAGAACCACAGTCAGCCGTGGGGTGACGGCGTACCCGGGTTCGGTGCGCTGATCCTGGGTTCGAACGGCATCGAAACACGCAACAACGAGATCCTGGTCTCGGCGCAAAAGCCCTACACGCGGCAGTCCGGCTGGGGCGCCACCATCGCCTACACCATGACCAGCGCCAAGCAGAACCGCGATGTCAACGAACACTATTCGTTCGATTACGCAACCATCCAGAACTACCCGTTCATCACCTCCAATGCCGCGCCCAGGCATCGCATCGTGATGACCGGAACATTCAGCGGACCCTGGGGTATCGATCTGGGCGCCAAACTGACCCTGGCCACGCCGACGCCGATCAACACCATTGCCTGCTACTTCCCCAACCCGAACTCGAATTACCCCAATGGCGTCACTTTCCCCAACGGCAGCTACTGTCATGCCGCTGCCGCCACGCCGCAGGGGCAGGGTCGTTTCCTGGTCGGCGGGAAGATCTGGGGCTATCGCGACGTGGACTTCCAGGCCACCAAGAACTTCCGCGTGAGCGAGGGTGTGACGGTGTACGCCCGTTTCGACCTGATCAATGCGTTCAATTTCCACAATCTGGTCGATTACAGTCTCAATACCTCGGGCGGACCGGGATACGAGAGCGCAAGCTATCTGCCGAACGGCAACATCACCTACTTCCCGCGCACCATCAAGTTCGAGGTTGGCGCGAAATTCTGATGCTCCCCGCCGGGGCGGGCCCGCAAGGGTCCGCCCTCTTTTTCCGCCCGTCGTCGCCGCTTCGGTGAAACGCGGTACATGCGTCGCGATACATGCCATCCGGCGCTTGCACGGCATGGACGCATCGCACACTCTTGCATGTCATGAACGGCCAGCCCATTCGAAACATTGTCATAGTCGGCGGCGGCACCGCAGGGTGGATGGCGGCGGCGGCCTTCTGCAAGGTGCTCGGACCGTCGGTGCGGGTGGAACTGGTGGAATCGGAAGCCATCGGCACGGTGGGCGTGGGCGAGGCCACGGTGCCGCACCTGAAGCTTTTCAACGACCTGCTCGGTATCGACGATGCCGAGTTCCTGCGCCAGACCACGGGCACATTCAAGCTCGGGATCCAGTTTCGCGACTGGGCCCGGCCCGGAGATGCCTACGTGCATGGGTTCGGACGCATCGGACACCCGCACGGCCTGCTGCCCTTTTATCAGTACTGGATCCGGGCGTGCAAGGAGGGGTTCGCACGTCCACTTGGCGACTATTCGGTCAACACTGCGGCCGCCGTGGCCGGCAAGTTCATGACCTCGGCACAGGATGCCCCGGCCCAGTCGCCGCTGGCCGACATCCCCTACGCCTATCATTTTGACGCCGGGCGCTACGCACGCTTCCTGCGCAGTTATGCGGAGAAGCGCGGCGCAAGGCGCACGGAGGGACGGATTACCGAGGTGCGCCAGGATCCTGAAAACGGAGCCATCAGCGCGGTGGTGCTGGAGGATGGCCGGGTGATCGGTGGCGAGCTGTTCATCGACTGCTCGGGCTTTGGCGGTCTGCTGATCGAAAAAACCCTGCACACCGGGTACGAGAGCTACACTCACTGGCTGCCGTGTGATCGTGCGGTGGCGGTGGGTTGCGAAACGGCGGGCGATCCCACCCCATACACCCGTGCCACCGCGCGTGCAGCAGGCTGGCAGTGGCGCATTCCCCTGCAGCACCGGATCGGCAACGGGCACGTCTATTGTTCCCGATACATGAGCGATGACGAGGCCACGTCGATCCTGCTGGCCAATCTCGACGGCAAGCCGCTGGGCGATCCACGCGTGTTGCGTTTTTCCACCGGCATGCGGCGTGCGTTCTGGAACCGCAACGTGGTGGCGCTGGGGCTGGCCAGCGGTTTCATGGAGCCGCTGGAATCGACCTCCATCTTTCTCATCCAGTCCGGCATCGCGCGGCTGCTTAACCTGTTTCCGCGCGCAGGCATCAGTCCGGTGCTGGTCGAGCAGTACAACAGCCTTGCGCGCTTCGAGTTCGAACGCATCCGCGATTTCCTGATCCTGCACTACAAGGCGACCGAGCGCGAGGACTCCCCGTTCTGGACGTATTGCCGCAACATGCCGATCCCCGAGGAACTGGCGCACAAGATTGCGCTGTTCCGCGACAGCGGCCTGTTCTTCCGTCACGGCGAGGAGATGTTTGCGGAGGTGAGCTGGGTGCAGGTGATGATCGGGCAGGGGATCATGCCGGAGGGCTACCACCCGCTGGTGGACCAGATGCCCGGGTCGGCGCTGCGCGAGTATGTGGATGGTGTCGGCAAGGTGATCGACAACTGCGTCGGACTGATGCCTTCCCACAGCCAATTCATCGCGCGCTGCGGCGCAAAGGCCTCGGCCGCATGAAACTTCTTGCATTCGCGATCTGATGCATGGATGACCACAAACCCGATGAACGAGCACCCGTACCCATGAGCCATGGTCTGTTCCGTCCCTTCGCCGTTATCGCCGGATGTGCAATCGCAGTCGTGCTGGCCGGCAAGCCAGCCGTTGCGGCGACGGTGTCCACAGCAGTGCAGCCCGCGCAACTGGCCCGGCAATCATCAAGGGCCCAGCTGGATGACCTGGAGCGGCGCACGTTCGATTATTTCTGGGACACCACCAATCCGCACAACGGGCTGGCGCCCGATCACGTTCCACTGCGCGGGCAGCCGTTCGCCAGCATCGCCGCCGACGGGTTTGCCCTCACCGCCTACGGCATTGGCGTTGAGCGCGGATACATCACGCGCGCGCAGGCCGTCCGGCGGGTCCTGACCACGCTGCGCTTTTTTGCCGATGCACCGCAGGGTGCCTCCGAGGATGACGATGCCGGTTACCGCGGCTTCTTCTATCACTTCCTGGACCTGAAAACCGGGCGCCGCTACGGGCGCTGGGTCGAGCTGTCCACCGTGGACACCGCGCTGCTGCTCGGTGGCGTGCTGTTCGTGCAGAGCTACTTCGATCGCAATACGCCCCAGGAGCATGAAATCCGCACGCTGGCCGACCGCATCTACCGGCGCGTGGACTGGACCTGGGCACAGGCGCGGCCACCGGCAATCAGCATGGGCTGGACACCGGGCGGCGGATTCATCCCGCATGACTGGACCGGCTACGACGAGGGCATGATCATCTATATCCTGGCACTGGGTTCGCCCACGCATGCGGTCCAGCCCGATGCCTGGAAGGCCTGGACCTCGACCTATGCGCGCAGCTGGGGGACCTACCAGGGGCAGACCTACCTTGCATTCGCGCCGTTGTTCGGTCACCAGTACAGCCATGCCTGGATCGATTTTCGCGGTATCCGCGACGCCTACATGCGCCGGCGCGGCCTGGATTATTTCGAGAACAGCCGCCGTGCCACCCTGGCCCAGCAGGCGTACGCAATCGTCAACCCGCACGGCTACCGCGGTTACGGGCCCGACATGTGGGGCCTGACCGCTTGCGATGGTCCGGGGAACTTCACCGCCAACCTCGATGGACGCGTCATCCGCTTTCGCGGGTACTCGGCGCGTGGGGCGGGCCTGTCCGGCAGTACCTTCGACGATGGCACCCTGGCACCGACCGCGGCACTTTCCTCGATGCCCTTCACGCCGCACCGCTCACAGGCCATGCTGCGTGCCCTGCTTGCACGCTACGGGCACGCGATCTACCGTGAATACGGATTCGTCGACGCCTTCAATCCGAGCTTCGATGCGAAGGAGGGCAAACTGCGCAGCGGCACGCTGGTGCCAGGCGTGGGCTGGGTTGACGATGGCTACCTTGGCATTGACCAGGGACCGATCCTGCTGATGATCGAGAATTACCGCAGCGGGCTGATATGGCGCGTGATGCGACGCAACCCCTATATCCGCCGCGGTCTGCTGCGCGCCGGCTTCCGGGGCGGCTGGCTGGCCCGAGCCCCGGGCGGGTCCGGATGAACGCGCGGCGGGCGCGGGGCCTGGCAGGCGCGGCACTGGTTGCCGTGCTTGCCCTGGCCGCCTGCCGTGCACCGCCGCAGAACCCGCGCATCACCACACTGAGTTTCTGGGCCATGGGCCGCGAAGGCGAGGCGGTGCGCGCGCTGATTCCGGCCTTCGAGCGCGAACATCCGGACATTCGTGTACACGTGGACATCCTGCCGTGGAAGGGTGCCCACCAGAAACTGCTCACCGCCTTCGCCGGCGACACCACGCCGGACCTTTGCCAGCTTGGCAACACCTGGGTCGCCGAGCTGGCCTCGCTGGGTGCGCTGGTTCCGCTCGATGCACGGGTCAGGCGAACGCAGGGGATCGATCCGCACGACTATTTTCCCGGTATCTGGGACACCAACCGGATTGACGGCGCGCTGTATGGTATTCCCTGGTATGTGGACACGCGCCTGCTGTTCTACCGCAAGGACCTGCTGGCCCGCGCCGGCTTCGACCATCCCCCGGCCACCTGGGCGCAATGGGCAAGACAGATGGCCGCGATCAAGCGCATGGTGGGGCCTTCCGGGTATGCCATCCTTCTGCCGCTCAATGAATTCGAGCAGCTCGAATCGCTGGGCCTGCAATCGTCGCAGCCGATGTTGCGCGACGGCGGCCGCTACGGCAATTTCCAGTCGCCGGGATTCGTGCGTGCGCTGCGTTTCTACGATCGCATCTTCCGCGAGCACTGGGCGCCGCTGGTGAACAACACCGAAGTGCCCAACCCGTGGACGGAATTTGGCAAGGGCTACTTCGCCTTCTATTTTTCCGGGCCGTGGAATCTGGTCGAATTCCGCAAGCGCCTGCCGGCCGACGAACAGGACGATTGGGCCACCGCGCCGTTGCCCGGACCGGACGGCCCGGGTGCCTCGCTGGCGGGCGGCTCCTCACTGGTCATATTTCGCCGTTCACAGCATGCGGACGCGGCCTGGGCCTTGATCACCTACCTGTCACGCCCTGCGGTGCAGCTTCGCTTCTACCGGCTGGTCGGGGACATGCCGCCGCGTCGTTCGACCTGGGCGTTTCCGGCGTTCGCCGACGACCCCAAGGCACAGGCTTTCCGGGTACAGCTGGAGCGTGCGCGGCCGGTACCCAAGGTGCCCGAATGGGAGCGCATAGCCACCCAGCTCGCCGTGGTCGGCGAGCGCATGGCACACGGCGAACTGACACCCGAGCAGGCGGCACGGGTGCTTGATCGTCGTTCCGATGCAATTCTTGCCAAACGGCGCTGGGTCCTGGCGCATCGCGGTGCGCATGGCGGCGATGCGCCATGAGACCGCAACGGCTGACCGGGTGGCTGTTCGCAGGACCGGCGCTGGCGGTAATGACGGTGTTTTTCTTTATTCCGGTACTGGGCGGCCTGGCGTTGAGCCTGACCGATTTCGACCCCTACGCCCTGGCCGACTGGCACAACTTGCGATTCGTCGGGCTGGGCAATTACCTGGTGCTGCTTGAACGGCCGGCATTCTGGTCGGCGCTGGGCAACACGCTGTATTTCGTGGTGGCGGGCGTACCGCTGACCATGGGCCTTGCGCTCGCTGCTGCCTTGTTGCTCAACCACCGTCTGGCCCGCTGGCAAGGGGCATTTCGCACCGCACTGTTTGCGCCGGTGGTCACCACGGTGGTGGCGGCGGCCGTGGTGTGGCGTTACCTGTTCAACACCCGTGCCGGCATGATCAATGTCGCGCTGCAGGCTGTCGGCCTGCAGCCGGTGGACTGGCTGGGCAACCCGCGCTGGGCCATGCCCACCCTGATCCTGTTCGCGGCGTGGAAGAACTTCGGCTACGACATGGTGTTGTTCCTGGCCGGTTTGCAGGCAATCGATCCGTTCCTGTACGAGGCAGCGCGGCTGGACGGCGCCTCCGCGCCGCGGAGGTTCTGGCACATCACCCTGCCGATGCTGGCACCGACCACGCTGATTGTGGGACTGCTCACGGTGGCCGGCTACTTCCAGTTGTTTGCCGAACCCTATGTGATCACCGAAGGCGGACCGCTGCAAAGCACGGTCAGCGTGCTGTACCTGATGTACGACGACGGCTTCAAGTGGTGGCATCTGGGCATGGCTTCAGCCATCGCATTCCTGTTGTTTGCCCTGATCTATGCGGTGAGCTTCATGCTGCTGCGGCTGGCCCGGAAGCGGGGTGCGGCGTGAACGGGCGCTTGGCACGGGCGATGGTCCTGGGCGGATTGATCGGCCTGGCGGGCTGCGCACTGTTTCCGCTGCTCTGGATGCTGTCGGTCTCATTGATGCCCCCGGGAGCGGCGGATACCCTGCCTCCGCCGCTGCTGCCGCAGCATCCGACCCTGGCCAACTACCGTGTGCTATTTGCACAGGATGGCATGGGTCGTTACGTGTTCAACAGCCTGCTGGTGGCCAGCGTGACCACGCTGGTTTCGCTGGGTTTGAATCTGGGTGCCGGCTACGCCTTTGCCAAGCTTCATTTTGTCGGACGCGAACGCCTGTTCCAGCTGCTGGTCGGTGCGCTGGTGCTGCCGGCACAGGTCACCATGATGCCGCTGTTTCTGCTGCTGAAATGGATGGGACTGGTCAATACCTATGTGGGCGTGATGGCGCCGATGCTGGTGACCGTGTTCGGTATTTTCATCGTGCGCCAGTATGCACGGTCGTTGCCGGATGAACTGCTGGAAGCGGCACGCATCGACGGTGCCGGGGAGGGCTGGATTTTCCTGCGCGTGGTGGTGCCGCTGATCAAGCCGATCATGGTCACCCTGGCGGTATTCACCTTCCTTGCCAGCTGGAACGACTTCATGTGGCCGTTGATCATCCTCACGGGTCAGGAGCATTACACCCTGCCGGTGGCGCTGGCGGCGCTGTCGCGCGAACACGCACAGGACACCGGGACCATGATGGCCGGTGCACTGGTCACTACCCTGCCGGTCCTGGTGCTGTTCCTGGTCCTGCAGCGGCACTACATCCAGGGACTGCTGCTGGGCAGTGTGAAGGGCTGATTGCCGGCCACGCGTCGACGCGCCGTGCGCGTGCCGCGAGGAGGTCTTCAGCGAAGGTCCTTGCCGAGAGCTTCGCCGTGGCTGGCGATGACCCGGGCATAGAAACGCGCGCTGTCCTTGAGGGTGCGTTCCAGGGTCGCATAGTCGACGTGGACGATGCCGAAGCGCTTGGCAAAGCCCAGCGACCACTCCAGGTTGTCCAGCAACGACCACAGGTAGTAGCCGCGCACGTCGACACCGGCAGTAATGGCCGCATGCAGAGCTCGCAGGTGGCTGTGCAGGTATGCGGCCCTCAGCGGGTCGTGCACGCCATCCGGCCCGGCGCGCGGCGGATCCTCGAAGGCAGCGCCGTTCTCTGTGACATAGAGCGGGATGTCGCCATAACGCTCACGCACCCAGGCGAGCACGTCGGTAAAGCTCGGGGCATGTACTTCCCAACCGGTCTCGGTGTAGGTCGACGACGGCTGGCGCACGTTGCCCGCGCGCAGCGGCCAGACATGGTCATCGTGGCGGGTCACGCCTCGGGTGTAGTAGTTGATGCCGAGGAAATCCAGCGGCTGCCTGGCCAGGGCGAGGTCTTCGGCTGGCCAGTCCTGCCAGGCCGTGCCGAAGATCTCCGGCATTTCCGGTGGACACTGCCCGAGCATGGCGGGGTCAAGGTACTGCCGGTTCATGTAGGCGTCCGCGCGTGCCGTGGCGGCGCGGTCGATTTCGCTTTCGCTTGCCGGGACCTTCGGTTCCAGGTTCACCACCAGACCGATATGGTGGCGACCCCTGGCGCGGTAAGCCTGCACCGCGGCGCCGTGCGCGCGCATCAGGTTGCGCGCCACCCGTGCCGCTTCGAACGGGTTGCGATGGCCCGGGGCGAGGGTGCCGTGCAGGTAGCCGCCATCGGCAATCACCCAGGGCTCGTTGAGCGTTACCCACAGTGTCACGCGGTCGTCAAGTGCATCGAAACAGGTCGCTGCATATTCGGCGAACCAGTCCGCACTGTCGGTGTTCAGCCAGCCGCCCCGGTCGTCCAGCGCCTCGGGCAGGTCCCAGTGATACAGCGTCACCATCGGCTTGATGCCGGTTTCCAGCAGGGCATCGACCAGACGACGATAGAAGTCCAGCCCCTTGGCATTGACCCTGCCCGTACCCTGCGGCAGCACGCGGCCCCAGGCGATCGAAAAACGGTAGCTGGAAAGCCCCAGGTCGCGCATCAGGCGCACATCGTCGGCGACACGCGAGTAGTGATCGCAGGCGATGTCGCCGTGGTCGCCCTGGTCAGTCAGTCCGGGGGTATGTGCAAAACGATGCCAGATGCTGGGGCCGGCGCCGTCTGCCAGCGGGTGGCCCTCGATCTGGTAGGCGCTGGTGGCGCATCCCCATAGGAAGTCGGCAGGAAAGCGGAATTCCGGCATGTTCGATGAGCCCCTGGCTACGCGCCCGCCTCGATTGAAAACGATTACAACGCAGGATAGCGTAAACCTCTTGCGCGTGGCAGGCTGGACAAAAAAGAGGGGCGGGAGAGGCGTGGGAAGCGTACAGCTGGACAAGATCACCAAGGCATATACGCAGGCCGTATGCGCGGTCGAGGACATCAGTTTCCGCATCGACAGCGGTCAGCTGGTGGTGCTTCTCGGCCCATCCGGTTGTGGCAAGACCACGCTGCTGCGCATGATCGCCGGGCTGGAGAGACCCGATACCGGGCGTATCCTGATCGACGGACGTGAAGTGCAGGACCTGGATCCGCGTGATCGCGACATTGCCATGGTGTTCCAGAACTATGCGCTGTACCCGCACATGAGCGTGGCCGAGAACATGGGCTTCGGCCTGAAGCTGCGCGGCATGCCGCGGTCACAGACACAGCGGCGGGTGCGGGAGGCAGCATCGACGCTCGGACTGGGCGATCTCCTCGAACGCAGGCCGGCAGCTTTGTCGGGCGGGCAGCGGCAGCGGGTAGCCCTCGGGCGCGCGCTGGTGAGGGAACCGAAAGTGTTCCTGCTCGACGAGCCGCTGTCGAACCTCGATGCACCGCTGCGCGCCAGCATGCGCATGGAGATTGCCCGCCTGCAGCGGGCTCTGGGCGTCACCATGATCTACGTCACCCACGACCAGATCGAGGCCATGACGCTGGGGCAACGCATCGTGGTCATGAACGAGGGGCGTGTGCAGCAGATCGATACCCCGATGCAGGTCTACGAGCGTCCCGCCAATCTTTTCGTGGCCACTGCACTGGGCAGTCCGGGCATCAACCTGCTGCAGGGGCGTCTGGACCGCCAGGGGCCCACGCTGCAGCTCGACGAGGGTCTGTCCCTGCCCCTGGCTGGCCTGGACGCAGGACATGGCGCGTTGGCCTCGTTCGTCGACCGGGAGGTGGTTGTCGGTCTGCGGCCGGAGGCGCTCGCCCTGCATCGTGACATGCCGCAGGCCGCGGCATTGCCGGCGCAGCTGGAGGTGATCGAGCGGGTCGGCAATGAAGCCTTTTTGCACCTGTGCATGGGTGCACGGCACCTGGTCGCACGCGTTCCGCCGCAGGATCTGCCGGAGCCGGGTACGCAGGTGCATATCGCCTGTCGGCCATACAGCATGCATGTGTTCGATCCGGCAAGCGGTTTGCGCATCGACACAAATGCATGATGCTCAGTCGAGGCGGCAGCGTCCGTCCAGTGGCGCCTGGCGGGCCTTTTCCAGGGTGGCTGCGTCCGTTTTGGTGTCACGCATGGCGGTGGGGAAGCGGATGACCACATTGATGTTCCTGCCCTTGCGGTCACGGATGTTGGACAGGCCCCGGTACTGCAGCAATTGACGGGTGTCGCGCGCGTAGGTGACGTCGATGTGCGGCAGGGCGAAGGCGAACCAGCGATCCAGTTCCAGTCTCAAGTGCAGCACACGCGGATGCTGCGCACCGTGGACATCCTGCGGAACGATGCGGAAACGCAGGTAGCGCAGGCGGCTGGGTACCAGGAAATGCATGTGCAGGGTGTGCCCGGCAGCCAGCACATCCCAGTGCGCGCGCACGTAGGCGTCGAAACCGCCATCGATCACGGCCGTGCCGGTTGCGGGCAGGCGGGCGCTGCGGGTGTCGCTGGCGCCCGCGTTGCGTACATACACGGTGCGCTGACCGCCTTGCGTCCGGACCCCTTCCCGGTAACCCGTACGCGCATCAGTAAGGGCGAAGTCGGGCGCTTGCGGATCGCTACCATAGGCCAGGGTCTTGCGTGCGAAGGCCTTGCCGCCGGGACACAGGTACAGGACCAGCTCATGGCGGTCGTCTTGCGGGCCGTACCGGTAATGCACCTCGCGATAGAGGATCGAATCCGCACCACGGGCATGCGCCATGCCGGTGTAGCGCGTGATGACAGGCGCAGCGGTCGGTGTGGCCTGCAAGGCCAGTAGCAACAGCAACGCGACAGACATGGCGTTCTCCGGGGGCACCTGTACCGGGTATACGCAGCGCATGCCCTCGTGGATGCCATGTGCGGATGCCAGCGGACGGCCAGCGGCAGCCTGGATGCGTCACGGGCGGCGGAAAAAATAAAACCCCGGCAGCCAGGGGAGGAACTGCCGGGGTCTTGCTGGATCGGCGTCGATTGGGGGAGGGGGAGGAGGCCGATCCCTCGACGAGCCGGGCCCGGAGGCCTGGTCGTCTGCCGTCGCCATCGCGGCGATGTACTGTGTTGGACGGCATGCGACGCGAAAGGTTCCATGTTGGCCATGGCGGTTCAGCCAGCGTTTGCTTTCGCATTCCCCGGGCGGTCTGTTGCAGGCTTTGCCTGGGGATGCATGCAACGTACACCTGCTCCGATACGCGTTCCGGGAGACAATGGATGCACGCGCAATGCGCGCTTTCCTTAAGCCCGCGGTCACGCTCCTGAGGTAGCATCAGCGCAGCCTTTGATTACTTAGCCCTGTCCGGAGAAAGCCATGCTCAAGCGCGTGCTGCCGTTGTGTGTCGCCCTTCCCGTCCTGCTGTCCGCATGCAGCTGGGGGATCAAGCTCGATGCTGCGGGCCGCAAGGTACACACGGCCTGGTTGAGCGATGTTTCCTCCTGCAAGAACATGGGCAAGATCACGGTCTCGGTGATGGATCGTGTCGGTCCATTCAATCGCAACGACATCACCGTGCTCGACGAGCTGGAAGTGATGGCCCGCAACGAGGCGGCCACCATGGGTGCCGACACCGTCAAGCCTCTGGGCAAGGCGCAGGGCGGGGAGCAGACCTGGGGCGCCTACCAGTGCGGCACGCAAAAGCTTCCCCCCGCGCAGGGCGAAGGCCAGGCCCAACCTGCCGTGCCCTATTCGGGCAAGGCCAGCACTTATCCGATGAAAAGCGGCGGCTGATCGCGCGACTCAGGCGTCCAGGTCGGGAATCATCCTGCTCTGCAGGCGGGTAATGGCGTCCTTGAGCTGCAGCTTGCGTTTCTTCAGTCGTGTCAGGCGTAGCTGGTCGCACGCTGGATCTGCGGTAAGGCGCGCAATGGCATCGTCCAGATCACGATGCTCCAGACGCAAGGCTTCCAGCTGGCGGGCGATTTGCATCGGGTTGAGCGGCTGCACCATGCGGACTCGGCAGGGGAGGTATGAAGTGTACGCCCATGCAGCGGGTACAATCACGCGCATGGATGCCCAGACAGCGACCGTTCCCGTTGCCGGCCTTCGCGGCACGCGCCGCAACGAGCCCCTGTCCCGCAGGTTGCGTCGCCTCGCGGGCAAGGCCGTGGCCGACTACCACATGATTGCGGAAGGCGACCGGGTCATGGTGTGTGTGTCCGGCGGCAAGGACTCCTACACCCTGCTGGACATGCTGCTGGAACTGCAATTGCGTGCGCCGGTGCGTTTCGAGCTGGTGGCGGTGAACCTGGACCAGAAACAACCCGGCTTTCCGGCACATGTCCTGCCGGACTACCTGGAGTCCCGCGGCGTGCCTTATCACGTCATCGAGCAGGACACCTACAGCGTGGTGAAACGCGTGATACCGGAAGGCGCCACCACCTGCGGCCTGTGTTCGAGGCTGCGGCGCGGCGCGCTGTACACCTGGGCAGCGCAGCACGGGATCAGCAAGATCGCACTCGGCCACCATCGCGACGACATCGTCGAGACCTTCTTCCTGAATCTTTTCTACCAGGCCAGCCTCAAGGCCATGCCACCGAAGCTGCGCTCCGATGACGGCCGGCACGTGGTGATCCGTCCTCTGGCCTACTGCCGCGAGGCCGATATCGCCGCCTATGCCGCCGAACGGCAGTATCCGATCATCCCCTGCAACCTGTGCGGCACCCAGCAACAGCTCAAGCGCAAGCAGGTTCGACGAATGCTGCAGGCTTTCGAACGCGAGCAGCCAGGGCGTGTTGAGAACATCTTCCGCGCGCTCGGCAATGTCGCGCCCTCGCATCTGGCCGATACGACGCTCCATGACTTTGCCGCACTCGATGGACCGGGCAGGCCGGCAAGGACGGACGACGGATACATCGCATCGGCATAAGACCCATTCCGGCATGCGACCGTACAGGGCGTACAATCGCGATTCCCGTCCCCGGCAAGCACGAGTGCGCCATGTCCCTGCTCCGTAGCGTCGAACTGGCTCCGCGCGATCCCATCCTCGGCCTCAACGAGGCCTACGCGGCCGATCCGCGTCCGCACAAGGTCAACCTCGGCGTCGGGGTCTACCACGATGCCGAAGGCCGCCTGCCTCTGTTGCGTGCAGTGCGCGAAGCCGAACAGGCCATGCTGGGAGAACCGCAGCCCCACGGCTATCTGCCGATCGACGGCATGCCGGCCTACGGCAAGCTCGTGCAGGCGCTGGTGTTCGGTGCCGATGCGGAGGTTGTGGACGGACAGCGCGTGGTGACGATGCAGGCGGTGGGCGGCACCGGCGCGTTGAAGGTGGGCGCCGATTTTCTTCATCAGATCGCGCCGTCGAGCCGGGTTGCCATCAGCACGCCAAGCTGGGCCAATCATCGCGGCATCTTCGAAGGCGCCGGTTTCGAGGTCGTGAACTACCCCTATTACGACGGCAGCACGCACGGCGTGGACGCCGAAGGCATGCTGGCCGCGCTCGATGGTTTTGCCGAAGGCACGATCGTGGTGCTGCATGCCTGCTGCCACAACCCGACCGGAGTGGACCTGGACGGCGAGCAGTGGGCCCGGGTGATCGATCGCATGCGCGCGCGTGCGCTGTTGCCTTTTCTCGACATCGCCTATCAGGGGTTCGGCGACGGCATCGAGCCCGATGCCGCCGTGATCCGGCAATTTGCCGCCAGCGGCCTGCCGGTGTTCGTCGCCAGTTCCTTTTCCAAGTCGTTCTCGCTGTACGGCGAGCGCATTGGTGCGTTGTCCGTGGTCACGGCCAGCCGGGACGAAGCGACGCGGGTGCGCTCGCAGCTCAAGCGCGTGGTGCGCACCAACTACTCCAATCCACCGATCCATGGCGCGGCCCTGGTGACCCGCGTCCTGCAGTCGACAGAACTGCGGGCGCTGTGGGTGGATGAATTGACGCAGATGCGCAATCGCATCCGTGGCATGCGCAAGGAGCTGGTGACGCGGCTTGCGTCACGCGGTGTCGCAGGCGATTTCAGCTTCATCGAACGCCAACGGGGCATGTTCTCGTATTCGGGCCTGAGTGCCGGGCAGGTCGCGCGCCTGGCCGAGGATTTCGGCATCTATGCCGTCTCCTCCGGACGGATCTGCGTAGCGGCGCTGAACGAGGACAATCTCGACACCGTGGTCGACGCCATCGCGGCCGTCAGCGGATGATGGCCGGCGACCCGTCGATGCGGGTTGCCAGCCGCCATTGGGTGTCTAACGGGGCCCGGTCTCGAGCAGCGAGGCCATGACCTGCTGTGCCAGTACATCGGGCGCGGTGGCGCTGCCATCCAGGCGCAGTTCCGGGGTTTGCGGCGGTTCATAGGGCGAGCCAATGCCGGTGAAGTTCGCCAGCTTGCCGGCGCGTGCCTTGGCGTACAGCCCCTTGGGATCGCGCTGCTCGCACACGGCCAGGGGGGTGTCGACGAAGATTTCGTGGAACGCGCCCGGCTCGAACAGCTCGCGGGCCATGCGCCGTTCGCTGCGGAACGGGCTGATGAAGCTGACCAGCACGATCAGCCCGGCGTCGACCATCAGGCGGGCCACCTCGGCCACGCGGCGGATGTTCTCCACGCGATCCTCCTCGGTGAACCCCAGGTCGCGGTTGAGGCCGTGGCGCACGTTGTCCCCGTCCAGCAGGTAGGTGTGGTAACCCATGGCGTGCAGACGCTTTTCCACCAGGTTGGCCACGGTGGACTTGCCCGAGCCGGACAGCCCGGTGAACCACAGGCAGGCCGGTTGCTGGCCCTTGATGCGTGCGCGCGCCTCGCGGTTCACGTCCAGGTGCTGCCAGTGGATGTTGTCGGCGCGGCGCAGCGCGAAGTCCAGCGTACCGGCGGCCACAGTGGCGTTGGACTGGCGGTCGATCAGGATGAAACCGCCCAGCTCGCGGCAGTCGGCGTAGGCCTCGAAGGCGATGGCGTGGTCGAGGCCGAGGTTGGCCATGCCCACCTCGTTCAGCTCCAGGCGCTTGGCGGCCAGTTCCTCCTGCGTGTTGACGTCGACCCGGTGCTTGATCTCGGTGACCTGCGCGCTGACCGTGCGGGTGCCGATCTTCAGCCAGTAGCGACGCCCCGGCAGCAGTGCGTGCGCGTCCATCCACAGCAGATGTGCGGCGAACTGGTCGGCCACCTGCGGTGGTGATGCGGTGGCGGCAAGGATGTCGCCACGGCTGATGTCGCGCTCGTCGGTCAGGGTCAAGGTGACTGCCTGGCCGCAACGTGCCTCGTCGAGATCGCCATCGGCGGTGACGATGCGTGCGATACGCGAGCGTGCGCCGCCGGGCAGCACCATCACCTCGTCGCCGGGGTGGATCGCGCCAGCCGCCACCAGGCCGGCATAGCCGCGGAAGTTCTGGTCCGGGCGGCACACCCACTGCACCGGCATGCGGAAGCCCAACGCGCTGTCCCGGCGCTGGATCTCGACCGACTCCAGGTGTTCAAGCAGGCTCGGTCCCCGGTACCAGTCCATCGCCTGCGACCGCGCGCTGACGTTTTCGCCGGTCAGTGCCGAGACCGGAATCGCGGTTACCTGGGTGATGCCCAGCTGGTCGGCCAGGGTGCGGTAGCCGGCCTCGATCGCGTCGAACACCTCGGCGTCGTAGTCGACCAGGTCCATCTTGTTCACCGCCAGCAGCACATGGCGGATGCCCAGCAGCGCGCAGATGTAACTGTGCCGACGGGTCTGCGTCAGCAGGCCCTTGCGCGCGTCGACCAGCACCACCGCCAGTTCGGCGGTCGAGGCGCCGGTGGCCATGTTGCGGGTGTACTGCTCGTGTCCGGGGCAGTCGGCGACGATGAACTTGCGCTTGTCGGTGCCGAAGAAACGGTAGGCCACGTCGATGGTGATGCCCTGCTCGCGTTCGGCGGCCAGGCCATCGACCAGCAGCGCGAAGTCCAGCTCGCCGTTCTGCGTGCCGTGGCGCTGGCTGTCGCCCTCCAGCGCGGCCAGCTGGTCGTCGAACAGCAGCCTGGTGTCGTACAGCAGGCGCCCGAGCAGGGTGCTCTTGCCGTCATCCACGCTGCCGCAGGTGATCAGGCGCAGCAGGCTCTTGGATTCATGCTGCGCGAGGTAGGCGTCGATGGCGGCGGTGGCGGTATCGGTGGCCATCAGAAGTAGCCCTCCTGCTTCTTCTGTTCCATCGAGGCGCCGGCGTCCCTGTCGATCACCCGGCCCTGGCGTTCGGAGGTGGTCGCCACCAGCATTTCGGCGATCACCTTCGGCAGGGTGTCGGCGTCGGACTCGATGGCGCCGGTCAGCGGGTAGCAGCCCAGGGTGCGAAAGCGCACCGAGCGCATCTGCGGCTGCTCGCCGGGTTGCAGTGGCATGCGCTCGTCGTCGACCATGATCAGCGTGCCGTCACGCTCGACCACCGGGCGCTCGGCGGCCAGGTACAGCGAGGGCACCTCGATGTTCTCACGGTAGATGTAGAGCCAGATGTCCAGCTCGGTCCAGTTGGAAAGCGGGAACACGCGCACGCTTTCGCCCTTGCGGATGCGCGCGTTGTACAGGTTCCACAGTTCCGGGCGCTGGTTCTTCGGGTCCCAGCGGTGCTGCGCGTTGCGAAACGAGAACACGCGCTCCTTGGCGCGCGATTTTTCCTCGTCGCGCCGCGCGCCGCCGATCGCGGCGTCGAACTGATATTTGTCCAGCGCCTGCTTCAGCGCCTGGGTCTTCATGATGTCGGTGTGCACTGCCGAGCCGTGCGTGAATGGGCCCACGCCCTGGGCCACGCCTTCCTGGTTGATGTGCACGATCAGCCTGCAGCCGGTTTCACGGGCGCGGCGATCGCGGAAGGCGATCATCTCGCGGAACTTCCAGGTGGTGTCCACGTGCATCAGCGGGATCGGCGGTGGCGCGGGGTGGAAGGCCTTCTGCAGAAGGTGCAGCAGCACCGAGGAATCCTTGCCCACCGAATACAGCATCACCGGGTTGGCGAACTCGGCCGCTACCTCGCGCAGGATGTGGATGCTTTCGGCTTCCAGGCGGTCCAGGTGCGATGCCCGGGCAAACGTGTCGGTCTTGCCCATCAATAGGTACCTTGTGTCCAGGTTTTGCAGTGTAGCGACGATGCACGCACACGCCCACCCGCCGTGCACTCATAGGGTCCGCACCATCGGTGCATAAGGGTGTACGACGGGCATCGTCGACAGTCGCGTCTTCCGGCGCTCCCATAGTCACACCGGGGGCCTGCCAATGCGATGGGGGCTGACCGCAAAATCCACCGCACTTCCCGGCCTCGCTAGGCAAACGGCCATACGTGCGGAATGACCCACAGCACCACCGTGCCCACCAGCAATGACAACGGGGTGCCCACGCGCACGTAATCGATGAAGCGGTAGCCGCCGGGGCCGTACACCATCAGGTTGGTCTGGTAGCCCAGTGGCGTGATGAAGGCCGCCGAGGAGGCCACCATGATGGTCATCACGAAGGGCATCGGCGCGACACCGAGCTGGCTCGATGCGGCCATGCCGATGGGGAACATAAGCACGGCAGCGGCGTTGTTGGTCAACACTTCGGTGAACACCACGGTGCAGGCATAGAGCAGGATCAGCGTGCGCATGGGGTCGCCGCCGGCACCGTGCATCAGGGCGTCGGCCACGACCGCTGCAACCCCCGTGGTCTCGAGCGCCTTGCCGATGGCAAAGGCACAGGCGATCACCACGATCAACGGCCAGTCCACGGCATGGCGTGCGTCGCGCAGGGGCAGGCAACCGGTGACCAGCATGGCCAGCGCCGCGATCAGCGCGGAGACGAAGATGTTCACGCCGAGCAGGGTGTTGGCGGCAATCATGCCGGCCAGGATGGCCAGTGAAAGCAGTGCCCTTCCGCGTTGCACCGGCAGCGGATCGTCGAGCAGGTTGACCATGGAAAATTCGTGCGAATGTGCATGGCGCGCCATGAAATCCGGGGTCGTCTCCAGCAGCAGGGTGTCACCGGGATGCAGCACCACGTTCCCTGGCTTTTCCGCCAGCTGCCGGCCTCGCCGGTTCACGGCCACCACCACGGCGTCGTAGCGGTGCCGGAAATGTCCCTCGCGCAGGGTGCGACCGACCATCGGCGACAGCCGCGAAAGCACGGCTTCGACGAAGTGGCGCCCCTGCACCCCGCCGATCTTGAATACTTCGTCCTCGGCATGGCGCAGACCTGCGAGCTGGCGTATCGCGCGCAATCCATCGGCCACCCCGATGAACACCAGCCGGTCACCGTCGCGCAGGCGGGTGTCGCTGTTCAGCGCGGGCAGCAGGTGTCCTTCGCGCTGGATTTCGGCGAGGAACAGGCCGCGCTGGTGGAACAGGCCCGCGTCCCCCAGGCGTTGTCCGGACAGCGGTCCTGCCGGTTCGACGACCATCTCCAGCACGTACTCACGGGTGTCGCGCGCCTGTTCGACCGCGCCGCGCCGGTCCGGCAGCAGTACGCGGCCCACCGTCAGCAGGTACAGCATGCCGGCCAGGGCAGCCGGAATGCCGACCCAGGCCGGGTCGAACATCTTCAGGGGAGGAAGGTTCGGGTAGGCCTGCGCGAGGCCGTCGATGATGAGGTTGGTGCTGGTCCCGATCAGGCTGCACAGGCCACCCAGGATGGTGGCGTAGCTCAGTGGCAGCAGCAGACGCGAGACCGGCACGCCGCTTTTGCGCGACCAGTCCTCCACGGCCGAGGTCAGCATGGCCACCACCGGCGTGTTGTTGACGAAGGCACTGAGGGTGGAGGACACGCCTACCAGCCGGGCCTGGGCAAGAAACGCGCCACGCGGCCGGCCCAGCACCCAGGCGCCGATCCAGCGGATGGCCCCGGTCGCGCGCAATGCAGCGGCAACGATGAATAGCACTGCCACCGTCAATACCGCGGTGTTGGAGAATCCGGCCAGCGCCTGCACCGGAGTCAGCACGCCGGTCAGCAGCAGCACGGCCACCGCGGCCATCAGCACGAATTCCGGGCCAAAGCGTTCCCACAGCAAAAGTGCCATGGTGCTCACGATCACCGCAATGGTGATCCAGGCGTCCAGACCCAGTGCACTCACGGTTTCACCCCCGTCGATCCGGTCAAGCCGGCCTTCCGTCGTCAGGGTGGATCACCCTGCCACAGGACATGTTCAGATTGCATGAGGGCAGCCCTGTCCGCGTCCCTGCGGGCGTGCCGGCTGCCGCAACTGCGGCACACCGTGCATCGCATCCCCTGCCCGTTTCCCGCCCATCGCGGTTGCCCGCACGGACAGGGTCTACCCGCGTGCGCAGGCCTACAGTCTGTAACCGCGATGGATGGCCACGATGCCGCCGCTCAGGTTGCGGACCTGAACCTCGCCGAAGCCGGCCTGGTGCATCATCTGCTTGAGGGTCAGCTGGTCCGGATGCTTGCGGATCGATTCGGCCAGGTAGCGGTAGCTGTCGGCATCGCCGGCGATCAGGCGGCCCAGGCGCGGCAGCACCTGAAAGGAATGGAAATCGTAGAGCTTGCCGAGGTGGCGGTCGCGCACCGTGGAAAATTCCAGCACCAGCACGCGGCCACCGGGTCTGAGCACCCGATGCATGTCGGCCAGGGCCTTGTCCTTGTCGGTGACATTGCGCAGGCCGAAGGCGATGGTCACGGCGTCGAAGCTGGCATCGGGGAACGGCAGCATCTCTGCATTCAGTTGCGCCCAGCGCAGGTTCCCGACCAGGCCGCGGTCGGTCAGCCGGTCACGGCCGACATCCAGCATGGCGGCATTGATGTCGCCGACCACGATCTCGCCTTCCTCGCCGACCACCGGGTGCAGCAGGGCGGCGATATCGCCGGTGCCGCCGGCCAGGTCCAGCACCCTGTCGCCCGCACGAATGCCACTGGAGGCGACAAAATGCCGCTTCCACAGCCGATGCAGGCCAAACGACATCAGGTCGTTCATCAGGTCGTATTTGCCGGCGACGGAGGTAAAGACCTGGCCGACCAGTTTCTGCTTCTCCCTGAGCGGGACATCACGGAAGCCGAAGTGGGTGGTGGGCTGCTCGTTCATCCGGGGAATGCTACACCACGAAGGGCTTGACCACCCCTTGTAGCAACGGAGGGCGCGATGGGTCCTGGGTTACAGTCCCAGCGAAGAGGGTACGGTCACGGGCTGGCCGCCCTGCTTGTACACGTTGCCGGCCTTCATCACGAAATCCACGTGCTGCAGCCGCGTGATGTCGGCCAGCGGGTTGCCTTTCACGGCGATCAGGTCGGCAAACTTGCCGGGCGTGACTGAGCCGATGTCCTTGTCGTGCTTGAGCAGCTCCGCGGCGTGCATGGTGGCGGCCTGGATCACGAACATCGCCGGCATGCCGGCCTGCGTCATGTAGACGAATTCGCGCGCGTTCTCGCCGTGCGGATAGACGCCGGCGTCGGTGCCGAAGGCGATCTTCACCCCCGCCTTGTAGGCGCGACCGGCGGTGGCCATGATCATCGGCCCGACCTCCATCGCCTTGCGCGCCACCTGGGGCGGGTACCAGCCTTCCCTGGCTTTCTGCATCACGAACTGGCCGGCGATGATGGTGGGCACGTACCAGGTGCCGTGCTGCTTCATCAGCTTCATGTCCCTGGCGTCCATGAAGGTGCCGTGTTCGATCGAGTCGACCCCGCCGATCACCGCGCGGCGGATCGCCTCGGCACCGTGCGCGTGCGCGGCCACGGTGAAGCCATAGTCATGCGCGGCGGCCACCACGGCCCTGATCTCGGGAATGGTCATCTGCGGGTTTCCGGAGCTGGAGCTTTCGTCCAGCACGCCGCCCGAGGGCATGATCTTGACCAGGTCGGCGCCGTCCTTGTAGTGCTGGCGCACCGCCTTCCACGCTTCGGCGGGCGAGTTGATGATGCCGTCCCTGGGGCCGGGGTCGCCCTGAATGTCCCAGCGGTAGCCGTCGGTGGAGTCGGCATGACCGCCGGTGGTGCCGATGACGCGGCCGGCGGTGAAGATGCGCGGACCGACCACCTGACCCGCATTGACCGCGTTGCGAAGCGCGATCGACTCGTTGTGCATGTCGCCGACGTTGCGCACGGTGGTGAAGCCGGCCATCAGGGTGCGGCGTGCGTATACGGTGCTGCGGATAGCGTAATCGGCCGGGTTGAGGCGGAATTTTTCTGAATACGTCGAGCGGCTCATCTGCATCGTCAGGTGCGTGTGCGAGTCGATCAGGCCCGGCAGGCAGGTGGCGTCGCGCAGGTCCACCACGCGGGCGCCAGCGGGCGCCACGGCACCGGGTTCGAGCGACTGGAAGCGGCCCCCCGAGACGACCACGGTGGTGGTGCCGCGGAGCTTGCCGGCGACCACGTCGACCAGATGGCCGCACTGTACGGCGACGGTACCCGCAGCAGCGGAACGCGCGACGGGCGGCACGATGCATGCCCCGATGAGCGCGGCGATGACCGCGAATCGTATCCCCTTCATGTCCGGTCCTCCCTCCGGTGGCGAGCTCCGATAATGGCGTGCCGAGAGGGTGGCATCAAGCCGGTCAGGCGTCTTCGGCGGGCGGCGGCTCCGGCGCGGGGAGGGGGGAGGCGCCTTCCTCCTCGGCGACCGGGGTGATCTTCAGGATCGAATGGCGCACGTCGCGGCTGAGCACCATGCGAGCGTCGCGCACCAGGTCGCCGAGGCTGGGGTCGAAGTCGAGCTTGCCGTCTGCGTCGGTCCACAGCAGTTTCAGTTCGCGCAGTTTCTGGATGAAGCCGCGGAACAGGGACTTGTCGAAGAATTCCGGCGCGGTCATTTCCTGCAGCAGTCCCAGGCGTTGAGCGGTGAGAATGCAGGCCTTCTCCAGTTCACCGGCAGTCATGCTGCGCGGACCGTTCTTGACCAGCGCGGCCACGGCGATGAAATACCGCTCGAAGGCCTGCATCAGGCTGCGTGCGATGACGCGCAGCTGGAAGGCACTGTCGTCCCCGCCACGACCGCGGCGCAGCACCCGGCCGCCGGCGCTCGATTCGAGCAGGCCGCGGTCGAGGAAGAAATCCAGGGTGGCCTGCAGCTGGTCGCGGAAGCCCTGCGTATCCCAGCGCAGGAACAGTTCGTCGCGCAGGAAGGGGTAGATGATTTCCCCCAGGCGCAGCACCGAGGCGCGGCTCATGCGCTTCTTGTTGGTGAAACAGGTGGCGACCCAGGCCGCGCAGGCCACCAGGTGCAGGACATTGTTGCGGAAATAGCTCAGCAACACGGCTTTTTCGTCGTCCACCGAAAGCACGTCGCCAAGCGGATGCTTGATACGCTGGATCCAGCCCATGTTCTCGCCATAGGCAATGATCTGCGCGGGACTCGATCCGGTAACGGTGACCCGGTCGGCATACGGCAGGGTGCTCAGCAGCGAGCAGGTCAGTTCCAGCTGGGCCAGCAGGTCGGACTCGGCCATCGCATGCTTGGGCGTGGCCAGCAGGGTCAGCGCCAGCAGGTTGACCGGATTGACGTCGGCACTGGCATTGATCTCGACCTGGATGCGATCGGCCAGGGCGTCGACCACGCCAGCCAGCCATTCCGGCTTGGCCTCGGGGTCGAGTGCGGCATCGCGCCAGTCCACGCCGGAGGCGTCGAGCATCGGGGTCAGCTCGATCGGTTCGCCGAAACTGAGAGCGACGTGCCCGTAGTGTTCGCGCAGCACCTGCCGGGCGCCGCGCAGCAGCCCCAGCCATGACTCCTTCTGCTTGGGCTTGCCGGAAAGTTCGCCAATGTAGGACTTGCCCTCCATCAGTTTCTCGTAACCGATATAGACCGGCTGGAACAGTACCGGGCGACGAGGCGCGCGCAGGAACGCACGCACGGTCATCGACAGCATGCCAGCACGTGGCGCCAGCAGGCGGCCTGTGCGCGAGCGTCCACCCTCGATGAAGTATTCGATCGGCACGCCGCGGTCGACCAGTTGCGCCAGGTATTCCTTGAACAGGGTGGAATACAGCGCATTGCCGCGAAAGCTGCGACGCAGGAAGAAGGCGCCGCCGCGGCGCAGGAAACTGCCCAGCACCGGCAGATTCAGGTTGGCGCCGGCCGCGATGTGCGGCACGACCACCCCGGAGACATGCAACTGGTAGCTCATCAGCAGGTAATCGGCGTGACTGCGATGGCTGGGCACGTAGACCACCTCGTGCCCGGGTGCGATGGCCCGGACCTTGTCGAAATGGTGCATGGCGATGCCATCGTAGAGCTTGTTCCAGAACCAGGAAAGCGCGATGGAGGCCGAACGCACCACCGGGTGTGAGTAGTCGGCTGCGATCTCCCGGGCCATGGCGTAGGCGCGCTTGCGTACCTTGCTCCGGGGCAGTTTTTCGCGTGCCGCCGTGGCGGCGATGGCCTCGCGCACCGGTTCGGCATTGAGCACGCTGTCGAGCACCGTGCGGCGGTGTGAAAGATCCGGTCCGATGACCGAGGCGCGGATGCGGCGGAAATGCATGCGCAGTACACGGGCGATCTTGCGCGTCAGGCGAGCCATCGGCATGCCGCCGCGGGGATTTCCGGCTTCTTCCAGTGCTTGCCGCAGACTGACCGGTTCAGCGAAGTGCACGACCGTGTCGCGGCCGTTGAGCAGCAGTGCCAGCAGTCGGCGGAAGCGACCGACCACGACCCAGTTTTCCGAGAACAGCACGCGGAACCAGCCGCTTTCGCGGGCCGGGGCGCGGCCGACGTAGATCGAGACCGGGACCAGCTGGATGTCCGTGTCGTGGCTGCGGGCAAGGGCTTCGAGCAGGTCGCGCAGGACGGCGTAGCGGTTCCCGCGGCGCCGCAGGCCGGGACGGCGGCCAAGCGCGAACATGGCGCGACGGCGCCGCAGGGGCAGGCCTTCCAGGTTCCGTCCGGGATCGGGCAGGCCCGCCTCGCGGCAGGCACGGTCCAGGATCAGGGCATCGGAGTGCCCGTGGCGCTCGATCACGTAGCACACCGGCAGGTCGGGCTTGAGCAAGGCGGCCGGCTCGGCCGGCTCGCGCTTGATTCGCACCCACGGGTCGAGCAGCAGCGCCATCAGCGAGCGCCGCCTGCGCGCTGTCGCACGGCGACGCGCGACGCCGGACCGGGTATCGGGGATGTTCATGCCCGATAGTGTACTGGCATCAGGCGTCCGTCCGGCGCCGCGGTCAGCCCCGATGGGCGACGGGCGGCCTGGGCGCGGATACCGGCGGCGCAGGCTTGCCGGCTGCTGCCGCAGCGCTGACCGCAGGAGCGGGAGCGGCGCGCTGCAGGGCCTTGCGCCAGTGGTCGAGCAGGTCCTTGTCGTACCAGTGGTTGTCGATACGGATCATGTCGACCGTCAGATGCTGCGGCTTGCCCAACAGGGTGTAGTCGACCCGCACCGTGGCCGTGTGCGCATCGCTTTGCAGCGTGCGCGCGGTGACCGAATCGAGGGTCTGGTCGAGGGACAGGCCGTAGACGTCCAGTGCCTGTTTGAGTCCGGACCACACGACGGCGTACTTGCGCATGGCCTGGGCATAGTCCAGGGCGGCGACCTGGTCGAGGGTCCCGAGGTCCAGCTTGCGCGCCGTGGCGGTGACCACGCCGACCACGCGCCGGATACGATCCTGGTCCGTCCAGTCGGTCTTCTGCGCCCAGCTGCCGACGGCTTCGAGCACGTCCCCGGCCTGCTGCTTCTGGTCCGGGGAGAGCTGGTCAGCCTGGCTGATCCGCGTACTCAGCATCAGTTGCCCCATGCCGATCATCAACGGCAGGCGAGCGCGGGTCTGCGGGTCCATCTGCCGCAGTTTAGCTTGGATCCGTGACCAGATGCGCTGATTGGCATCCGGGGCGGTCAGCTCGGCCATGGCGCGTGCGAAACGGGCACGGTCCCGGGCGCTGGCCTGGCCCAGGCGCGCATGCCGGGCGGTCCAAAACGCACGCATGCGCCGGTATTCGGCGGGCGGCAGGAGCTGTTGCAACAGGGCGTCGAACTGCCCCTTCTGCAGCAGGTGGATACTGCTCAGGACGCTTTTCGCGGGGGTGGCGCTGGCATGCCCGGACGCCGCGCCGTCATGGTTCTGACCGCAGGCGGCCAGCAGGGCAAGGGCAAGCAGCGGGGCCAGCCAACGGTATCGAATCAAGGCCATGCAGGCATGCTCCGTGGGAATGTGCAGGCCAGCCTGGACCCCGCCCCCGGCCGCGGCAAGTGAAAAAGGGCATGGGGACTTCCGGCACACCATGGCTGGTGCCTGCCAGTCATTTATCCAAGCCTGGACAATATGCCCATATTTCCATGGTTTTCCTCAATGTGTGTGCAAGGCGTCGATCTTGGCCTTGCGCCGCACGCGGACAGGCTGTTCCCAGACGTTGTGGAACAGGGCCGGCTCCCACGAGCCGTACATGGGATTGGGCAGCACGAACCAGCGCTCGCCGATCCAGCCCAGGTACGGTTCGATGGCCTTGCGACGCCCGGCAGGGGTGTTGTCGAGCACGGTGAGGAAATCGCCGAGCTGGTCGCCGAACTGCATCAATACGCGGTAGTGGCGCCCTATCAGCTCGCGTCGGCAGGTTTTCTGCGAGCCGATCAGCTCGCAGCCCTTGACGAAGGTGCCCAGGCCGAGGAAGGCATCCTTGCTCACCGGGAAGCCCAGCTTGCGCAGGTTGTCGAGCGTGGCCTGGCCGAGGTCCTTCGAGCGGTTGGTGATGTAGAACACCTTGATGCCGTGGCGCGCGGCAAATTGCGTGAAGGCAAGCGCGCCGGGCAGGGCCCTGGCCTTTTCCTCGCGTGCCCAGGCGGCAAAACTGGCCTCGTTGTAGTGGGCCCCCTGGCGAATCAGGCGTGCCTCGTAGGGCGAATTGTCGAGCACCGTCTCGTCCACATCGAGAATCACTGCGGGCTTGAGCTTGCGCACCGGGCCGGAACGCTCGTCATGCGGCAGCGCATCCCAGTTGCGGTCGCGCAGGGCCTGCAGCAGGCGGTCGCGGGCATCGCGGTAGATCTGGAGGTACACCAGGTCGTGTTCGACCGAGAGCTGCGACCACACCGTGGCCTGCAGCAGGTCGTCGGGTCCGGGCCCGCGGTGAACGGCGGCAGGCTTCGGCAAGGCTGCAGCGTGCGGCACCGCGTGCACGGCGGGTGCGGGGCCAGGTGGTGCAGGCTTCGGTGACGGGGCGGCGCAGCCTGCCAGCAACAGCATGGCGAGCAGGGTAGTGACGTAATTCATGGTCTCTCCGTCAGGGTCGGTCGCATCGAACAGCCAAGTGTCCGGGCAGTGTACGACAGGCGCATGACACTGCCCGCAGGCACAGCGGCGACTCCTGGGCTGACTGGAGCTGAACACCCGGGGCTGGCCATGCGCGCCTGCGGCTGACAGACTTCCCGTCCGCTGCAGGAACCAGGCCATGATCGACAATGTCTTGTCACGACGCCACGTCCTGCTGGCCAGTTACGTGCTGGCCGGCGTCACGCTGCTGGGTGTGCTGTACCTGCACCTGCTGGCGGCCTTGCTGGCCGGGCTGCTGGTGTACGAGCTGATCGTGATTGCGACCGGGCTGTTGCAGCGGCGCTGGATCGGCGATCTGGCACGGGCGCGCTGGGTGGTGGTGGGCGTGCTGGCCGTGCTGCTGGTCGGGTTGCTGGCCCTGGCGGTGCTCGGCGCGTTATCGGTCCTGCATGCCGAACTGGGCAATCCGCGCGATTTCTGGAGCCAGCAGATGATGCCGCTGGTGGACAAGGCGCGCCAGCAGTTGCCGGCGTGGATCGTCGATCACCTCCCGGACAGCGTCGACGACCTGCGCGCCAGCACACTGAGCTGGTTGCAGGCGCATGCCGGCACCCTGCAACTGGCAGGCAAGGAAGCTGCGCGCCTGCTGGTGCACATCCTCATCGGCCTGGTGCTGGGCGCGATCGTCGCCATGAGTCATGTGCAGATGCACGGTGAACGCAGGCCACTGGCGCAGGCCCTTGCCGAGCGTGCCGACCGGCTTGCCGTGGCTTTCCACGACATCGTCTTCGCACAGGTGAAAATTTCACTGGTGAACACGGCATTCACGGCTGTCTTCCTGCTTGGGGCGCTGCCGTTGTTCGGCATCCACCTGCCGCTGGCCAAGACCCTGGTGCTGGTGACCTTCATCGCCGGCCTGCTGCCGGTGATCGGCAACCTCGTTTCCAACACCGTGATCACCATCGCGGCGCTTTCGGTGTCCCTGGGCACGGGCATTGCCGCGCTGGCGTTCCTGATTGGCATCCACAAGCTGGAATATTTTCTCAATGCACACATCGTCGGCACCCGCATACGCGCCCGTGCCTGGGAGCTGCTGGTGGCGATGCTGGTCATGGAAGCGGCCTTCGGACTGGCAGGGGTAATTGCGGCACCGATCTACTACGCCTACCTCAAGAGCGAACTCAAGCGCGCCGGGCTGGTCTGAGGCCATTGCCGCTGCCGCCGGGGCATCGCCGGTTCGGACGGTCCGCCTGGCAGGCGCGCTACCATGCAGGCGATGCCGTGCGTGGCCTGCCCGTGCACGGGCTTCCCCTGCATCCACGATCCCGAATACTCGCCGGTTTACACCATGACAAGCCCTCTGCCCGTCGATCGACCCCTGTGGAAGCGCCTGCTCCTGCGGCGCCTGAAGATCCTGCTCGGCCTGGCGCTGGTGGTCGGCGTGTTCGGTGGCGGCACCTACCTGCTGGCGCCGCAATGGCTGATGGCCGCGCACACCTGGTACCAGGCCGAAAAAGCCGGCCTGTCCACGCACCACGTGCAGGTTGGCCACACCGACTGGACCTATTACGAAGGTGGTGAAGGGCCCACCATCGTGCTGTTGCACGGTTATGCCGCCGACCGCAACGTATGGCTGCAGACCGCGCCGATGCTGACGCGGCATTTTCGCCTGATCATTCCCGACCTGCCCGGCTGGGGCGAATCCACGCGCCAGAAGGACGCCAATTACGACATCAGTCATCAGGCCGTGCGCCTGGCAGGGTTCGTGCGCGCGCTCGGGCTCGGTCCGTTCGTGCTGGTCGGGCATTCGATGGGCGGCGCCATCGCCGGGACCTATGCCAGCGAACACCCGGCGAAGGTGCGTGCACTGGTGCTGATGGACAGCTTCGGCCTGAGCTTTGTCGAGAACCGGCTGGCGCGCGAGGCGCTGGCCGGTCGCAATCCGTTGGCCTACCACGACCGTGCCGGATTCGACCGCATGCTGCACGAGGTGTTCGACAAGCCGCCGCAGATCCCCTCGCGATTCATCGACGTGATGATCGCGCGTCACAACGCCAACGCCGCCTTCCTGCAGAAGGTCTTTCGCGAGCTGATGCAGCCGGACCAGTACACGATCCTCGACAAGCGGCTGGCAAAACTGACCATGCCGGTGCTGGGCCTGTGGTGCCGAGACGACAAGGTGATCGATCTGTCCGCGCTCAATACACTGCGCGACGGCCTGACCCATTCGTCCAGCATCAATGCCAGCGTGCTCAATGATTGCGGGCATGTGCCGGAAATGGAAAAACCGCGCGAAACGGCGCAGGTCATCGCCGGATTCGCGATTGCGCATTAGGGATGTTCCGATCAAGCCAGCGGGTTGGCAGGGCGGTTTGATGGTTCGCAGGGTGGCCAGTGTGGCCGATGCATGCGGACCGGTCCCGAGCCGCTATCATGAGCGCCCCGCCGAGCAACGATCTGGACCTGCATGTTTTTTCGCAATCTCACCCTGTTCCGTTTTTCCACGTCCGTTGCCCCATCCCTGGATGATCCGGAGTCCGCACTCGCTGCGCATCGGCTGCGGCCGTGCGGCGCGATGGAGATGGCCACGCACGGATTCGTGCCGCCGCTGGGCCCGGATGCCGAGGCTCTGACGCACGCTGTCGGCGCCAGTCTCCTGCTCACGGTGGGTAGCGAGGACAAGCTGTTGCCGGCTTCCGTGGTCAACGAGGAGCTCTCGCGCAAGGTGCGCAAGCTGGCCGAGGCGGAAGGCCGCCGGGTCGGCGGTCGCGAACGCAAGCGTCTCAAGCAGGAAACCCTGGACGAGTTGCTGCCGCGTGCCTTCTCGCGACCCTCGCGCCTGCAGGTCTGGTTGCAGCGCAAGCAGGGTTGGGCGGTTTTCGACACCTCCAGTCGCAAGGCCGCCGAACAGGCCCTGGGCAGTGTGCGCGAGGCCCTGGGCAGTTTTCCGGCCGTGCCCCTGACGCCGGAGCGCTCGCCGCGCCAGATCATGACCGACTGGCTGACCGGGGGCGAGCTTCCCGCCGGACTGGCGTTGGCCGACGAATGCGAACTGCGCGATCCGGTCAACGCCGGTGGCGCCGTGGTGCGGTGCCGGCACCAGGATCTTGATTCGGACGAGATCCGGGAGCATCTTCGCGGCGGCAAGCAGGTGTTCCAGCTGGGCTTGAGTTTCGAGGAACGCATCGGCTTCGTGCTTGGCGAGGATCTGGTCGTGCGCAAGCTGAAATTCTTCGATGTGGTCACCGACGACCTCGAGCACACCCAGGCCGATTCGGTCGCCGCGGAGATGGATGCCCGGTTCGCCCTGATGACGCTGGAACTGGAGCGCCTGCTCGACAAGCTCGACACCTGGTTTGGCCTGCCCCGTCCTGCCGACGGGCATTGAAGCGAGGGATTGGCAAGAGCGATGGCACATGAACGCAGCTCCGGTTCCTGGCTGGAGTTCTCCACCCCGCGCGGCGCGCGCATCCGCATCCTCGGTGGCGCCCACCCGCGTTCCACGCGCCTGCGCCTGACCGTATCGGCCGGCGGTGCGCGCATCAGTTATCCACACGGCACCCACCCGGCCCGCGTGTCCGCCTTCCTGCGTGAAAACGCCGACTGGCTCGAGCGCGAACTTGAACGCCTCCGCCTGAGCCGCAGGGGACGGCCAGCGATTGCGGTCGGGCGCGAGACGGTCATGCTGTTGCGCGGGGAGGAAGTCCCCCTGACCTGGACGCAGGCGCCCTACCCGCGCGTGCTGCGCGACAATGACGCCGTGGTGCTGGCGCTGCCACGCCTGACACCGCGGTTCCTGCCCGTGGCGAGGGGGCTGCTGGCCGGATACCTGGAAGAGCGCATGCGCCGCGACGTGGCCCGGGGCCTGGCGCAGATGGTGCCGCAGCTGGGCCTGGCGCCGACCGGATTGCGCATCCGTCCGATGCAGAGCCAGTGGGGCAGCCTGGATACGCGTGATCGCATCAATCTCGACCTTTCCCTGGCCCTCGCGCCGGCGGCGGCCCTGCGCTACGTGCTGGCACACGAGATGGCGCACCTGAAGGTCCGCGACCATTCGGCGCGCTTCTGGAAGCGTGTCGGGGAACTGGATCCTGCCTGGGAATCCCAGCGCACCTGGCTGCGCGAGGAAGGGGCTGTTCTGAAGATGGAACTGGAACGCCTGGTCGCCGATATCGCCGACTGACGCAGATTGCCGCCACCGGCCATCGTCCAGGCCCGTGAGGCTGCGCAGCGATGCGCTACCCTGCCATCGTGCGCCCGACAGACGATACCAGGACGATGCGCGTTGCCACGCCCCCTGCAGGGCGCCATGCCCGGAAGTATCGGCAGCGTGTCATCGCGGTTGCCCTGCTGGCGCTACCGGCGCTGGACGCAACAGCCGCTTCGCCACCGCCCCGCCAGCCGGCATCGGCGGCCTGTGTGCCGACCCTGCCGGTGCAGGTGGTCACGGCGCGAACCGCGGTGCCGCGGCCTTTCGATCTGCCGGCCATGCTGGACGTGATCGATCTTTCCGAAGCCGGCCGTGACACACCCGGCATCGGGCCGGGTCCGGCCCTGCGCGGCGTGCCGGGCGTGCTGGTGGGCGAGGGGCAGGACCTCGCCCGTGGCGCGTCCGTCTCCATCCGTGGTTTTGGCGCCCGCGCCGCATTCGGCATCCGTGGGGTGCGCCTGGTGGTCGACGGCATCCCGGCGACCAGCCCGGACGGCCAGGGACAGCTTTCGCATGCGGTATTCGGTACGGCCGGACGCATCGAGATCCTGCGCGGTCCGTTCACGGCCCTGTATGCCCATGCGACCGGTGGGCTGATCCGCATCAGCACCGCCGAGGGCCAGGCGCCGGCAAGCAGTCACGTGACGTTCGGTGTCGGCAGTTACGGCCTTGCCCATGCGGCATGGGGCGCCAGCGGTCGCAAGGGACCGCTGGCCTTTCGCGTCGGGATCGATCGCACCCGCACCGGCGGCGAACGCAGGCATGCCAGCGCCGAGCAGGGCAATGGGCTGCTGCGCCTGGACTGGCAGCGCAGCCGCCGCCAGCGTCTGACTCTGGTGGTGAACCGTTTCGACCAGCCGCGGGCACAGGATCCGCAGGGGCTGACCCGCGCCCAGTTCGATGCCGACCCGCAGCAGGCCGCGCCCTCGGCGCTGACCTACGACACCCGCAAGCGCGTGCGCCAGACCCAGGCCGGGTTGACCCTCCACCAGCAGATCGGCAGCGCACAGACCTTGCGGGCGAGCATGTATGCAGGTCGGCGCCGGGTACGGCAATTCCTGTCGGTGCCGCTATTCGTGCAGGCCAGGCCGGGAAGTTCCGGTGGCGTGATCGATCTCGACGGACCGGACCACGGCATCGATCTGCGCTGGCAATGGCGTGGTCACGCCGACGCGTTGCCCTGGGCTGCGACCGTCGGCTACGGCGACCAGTGGCGCGATGTGCACCGGCGCGGTTACGACAATTTCATTGGCCCCTTCCTGGGTGTACAGGGAGTCCTGCGGCGCGACGAGCATGACATCGCCCGTTCGCAGGGGCTGTTCGCCCTGCTCACGTTCGATATTGCGCCGCGCTGGAGCATCAGTGCCGGCGCGCGGCGCAGCCGGGTGATGGTGCGCGTGCGTGATGCCTACATCACGCCGTCCAATCCAGACGACAGCGGGAAGGTCCGATTTGCCGCGACCACGCCGGTCGCCGGTCTGATGTTTCGCGCCAGCCGGCACTGGCATCTGTATGCCTCCTGGGGCCGCGCCTTCGAGACGCCGACTGTGGCGGAACTGGCCTACCGCACGGACGGCAGTGCCGGACTGAATCCGGGTCTGCGCCCGGCGCGCACCGCACAGGCCGAAGTCGGGGCCAAATGGCGTGGGGAGCACGGTGCGCGAGCAGATCTTGCCCTTTACGGTGCGCATACCGGAAACGCCATTGGCGTGGATACTTCACGCGGCGGGCGCACCACGTATCGCAACCTCGGCACCAGTCGCCGTCGGGGACTGGATGTGTCATGGCGGTGGCCGATTTCGAGCCGCTGGCATGTCGCAGTGGCGGCATCGGTCCTGCAAGCGCGAGTGATTGCGGGCGGCAGGACGACACCTCTTCCGGGTGTGCCGCGGCAGCGCGTGCAACTGGCCGTGGACAGGGTCGTCGCGCAGGGTTGGCAGGTCGGCCTGCAGATGCAGGCAAGCGCCTCCCGGACAGTCAATGATGCCGGTACGGCGCGGGCGCCAGGATTTGCGACCGCCAGCCTCCGCGCCGATCGCAACTGGCGCGTGCGCGACCATGCCGTGACCGTGTTCCTGCGCCTGGACAACCTGTTCGACCGCCGTTACGTCGGCGCGATCCTGGTCAACCAGGCACAGGGCCGTTACTACCTGGCCGGTCCCGGGCGCAGCGTGTATGTCGGCGTGCGCTGGCGTCACGGCGGCAGCGAATAAACATATCCTGATCAAGACTGCGCATGGCTTACGCGGCTACCTGCAGGTGCAAGATGTGCAGCAGACGGCCTGCGGGACGACGCGCATGATCCGGCCGCGTTACGATGGGCAGTCGGACCCGAACAGCAAGCGATCACCCGTTGCGGCATCGGCCCTGACCAACGCAGCCCAGCCAAGGAGAATGCCCGTGAACCAAGCCCATCCCGCCTTCAAGGCCTACGATATCCGCGGACGCGTTCCCGACCAGCTGAACGAATCGCTGGCTATGCGCATTGGCATGGCTCTGGCCGAGCAGTTGCAGCCAGGTGCGGTAGTCACCGGGCGCGACGTGCGCCTGTCAAGCCCGACCTTGCAACAGGCCCTGATCCGCGGCCTGCGCCTGGCCGGTCGCGAGGTGATCGACATCGGTTTGTGCGGCACCGAGGAGGTGTATTTCCAGACCGCGCACCGTCAGACGGCGGGGGGTGTGATGGTCACGGCCAGCCACAATCCGATGGACTACAACGGCATGAAGCTGGTGCGCGAGCAGGCCCGGCCGATCAGCGGCGACACCGGCCTGTTCACCATCCGCGACCGGGCGCTGGCGATGGACGAGCCGGACGGGCCACTGACCGGCACGGTGCGTGAAGACAGCGACAAGGCCGCCTACATCGAGCATCTTCTGGGCTATGTGGATCGCGATGCCCTGCGCCCGCTGAAGATCGTCAGCAATCCCGGCAACGGCGGCGCAGGCGTGGTGATCGATGCACTGGCCGCCCATCTTCCATTCGAGTTCATCCGCTTGCAGCACGAACCCGATGGGCGCTTCCCCAACGGCATCCCCAATCCCCTGCTGACCGAAAACCGCGCGGTCACCGCCGAGGCGGTGGTGGCGCACGAGGCCGACCTGGGCATTGCCTGGGACGGCGACTTCGACCGCTGTTTCTTTTTCGACGCCACGGGACGCTTCATCGAGGGCTACTACCTGGTGGGCCTGCTGGCGAAGACCTTGCTGGCGCGCCACCCCGGGGCCACAGTGATCCACGATCCGCGTCTGACCTGGAACACCATCGAAATGGTGCAGGAGGCCGGTGGGGTGCCGGTGCGCTGCAAGACCGGGCATGCCTTCATCAAGGAGCGCATGCGCAAGGAAAATGCCGTCTACGGTGGCGAGATGAGCGCGCATCATTATTTCCGCGACTTCAGTTTCTGCGATTCGGGCATGATCCCGTGGCTGCTGATTGCCGACCTGATCAGCCGCAGCGGTCGCAGCCTGGCCGAACTGGTGGAAGAGCGCATGCGCAAATTCCCCTGCAGCGGCGAGATCAATTTCACCGTACGCGACGCCGATACCGCCATCGAGGCCGTGCTCGAACACTATCGGGAGGATCATCCGCAGCTCGACTACACCGATGGCCTGGCCGCCGAATTCGCCGACTGGCGCTTCAGCCTGCGCAAGTCCAACACCGAACCGCTGGTGCGGCTGAACATCGAATCACGGGGCAATGCCACGCTGGTGGCGCAGCGGGTGGACGAGATCCGCGGTCTGCTTGAAGCCATGGCATGACAGGCGGGCGCGCCCTGCGTGTGTCGGGGCTGCTGGCGGCACTGGTGTTGGCGGTGCTTTACGTGCTGCCCGGCCACCCCGGGGGCGGCACGCAGGGGTGGCCCGATGCCGCGATGCATGTCGGCTTTTTCCTCGGCCTGGCCGCGGCGCTGGCGCCGATGCGAAAGCCGCTGTGGACATGGGCCCTGCTTGCCGTGCTCGGCGTGACGCTTGAAGTGTTGCAATGGCGCATCGCAGGGTTTGCGCACCTGGAATGGAAGGACATCGCCGCCAATGAATTCGGCGTCGCACTGGCTGGGTTGGCATACCTGCTGATCTTCGCTCGCGGCAAGAACCGTGCGCACGCCCGGCGGCAGTCCAGACAAGACACCTGAAGCCGTCGCACTGGCCCGTACCCACATCGATGGCATACTGCCCCGCCATGCCCACGTGGAACGAGAATCATGCGAGCGACCGCCCTCCTGGCCCTGGCCGCCCTGTTGCTTCCGCTGGCCGTACGCGCCGGCGACCCTCATTCCTATGCCCAGCCGGACAAGGTGGTCATCACCCATCTGTCGCTGGACCTGGCCATCGACTTCCCTGCCCGCCAGCTTGACGGCAACGCCACGCTGAAGCTGCACTGGAAGGACCCCAGGGCACGCAGTCTGGTGCTCGATACCAGCGCGCTGCACATCACCGGCGTGCGCGCCGTGGCGGCGGACGGGCGTACGCGGGCACTGACCTACACCCTGGCGCCGGTCCAGAAGAACATGGGCCGCAAGCTGGTCATTGCCGCGCCCGGGCATCCGGCGCGGGTGCGCATTGCCTACCGCACCGCCCCCGAGGCCGGCGGCCTGCAATGGCTGACCCCGGCGCAGACCGCGGGCGGCAGGCACCCCTTCATGTTCTCGCAGTCCGAATCGGTCTACGCGCGCTCGTGGATTCCCTTGCAGGATTCGCCGGCCATCCGCTTCACCTGGGATGCGCGCATCCGTGCACCGAAGAACCTGCGCGTGCTGATGAGCGCGCCCAACGAACCGGATCATCCGCTCGACGGCGACTACCGGTTCCGCCAGATCCATCCGGTGCCGTCCTACCTGATGGCCATTGCCGCCGGCGACATTGCCGTCAAGCGCACCGGTCCGCGCAGCGCGGTCTATGCCGAGCCTTCCGTGGTGGTTCGTGCCGCGCGCGAGTTCGCTGACACCGAAACCATGATCGATGCCGCCGAGAAACTGTACGGCCCGTACCGCTGGGGGCGCTACGATCTCCTGGTGCTGCCGCCGAGTTTCCCCTATGGCGGCATGGAAAACCCCAACATGACCTTTGTCACGCCGACCGTGCTGGTGGGTGACAAGAGCCTGGTGTCGCTGATCGCGCACGAGCTGGCGCACTCGTGGTCCGGCAACCTGGTGACCGCCGCCACCTGGCGCGACATCTGGCTCAACGAGGGTTTCACCACCTACGTCCAGGGACGCATCACCGAGGCGCTGTATGGCAAGCGGCTGGCCGACGAGGAAGTGCTGCTGTCGGCGCGCGCGCTGGAAAAGTCGATCGCCGGCCTGCCGCCGAACAGCCAGAAACTGGCGCCCGATCCGCGTGGCATCGGCGCCGACGATGCCCTCTCGGACGTCGCCTACGACAAGGGCTCATGGTTCCTGCGCACCCTCGAACGCCGCTTCGGGCGCGCCCGCTTCGATGCCTGGCTGAAGGGCTATTTCGACCATTTCGCTTGGCGCTCGATCACCACCGAGCAGATGCTGGCTTACCTCAAGCCCACCCTGATCGACCGCTACCCGGGGCGCATGTCCTGGGCGCAGGTGAACGATTGGGTCTACGGTACCGGCATCCCGAAGGACGCAAGGCTTCCCGACTCGCCGCGCTTCGATGCCATCGACCGCGAGCGCGCGGCATTCCTCGCCGGGACCCTGCCTGCCGCCAGCCTGGATGCCAAGGGCTGGAACACCCAGGAGTGGATGTATTTCCTCGACCGCCTGCCCGATGCACCGCCGCTGGAGCGCATGCAGGCCCTCGATGCCGCCTGGCACCTCACCGACACGCCGAATGCGGAAATCGGCATGCGCTGGTACGTGCATGCGATTGCCGCCGGGGACCGTGCCGTGTGGCCCGCCGCCGCCAGGCACATGAGCCGCATTGGCCGCATGTACCTGACCCTGCCGGTGTACCGCGCACTGGCGAAGACCCCCGCAGGCCTGGCCTTCGCGCGCAAGGTCTATGCCGGCGCCCGCGCCGGCTACCACCCGCTGACGCAACAGGCCATCGAAGCCATCCTCGCCCGGAAACCCGGGCGTTCCTGAACCTGCTGCGCGCAGGTCACGGCTGCCACCGTTCCCACAACAGCAGGGCGCATCCCCTTGTAGACACTCTGTTCGCTGTCAAGCGGTTTTCAGTGTTGTGTAGAGCAATTTCGCATCGTATGGGTTGGGGTGTCTGATGATCGCCCAGATGGCCGTCAGGAGCTTGCGC